>Ga0208041_1000471_pt1 | contig 38975 bp, 38 predicted proteins | sample AD_SCU002_MetaG_FD_184453 | JGI IMG/M metagenome (GOLD analysis project Ga0208041, IMG submission 184453) | Active sludge microbial communities of municipal wastewater-treating anaerobic digesters from China - AD_SCU002_MetaG (SPAdes) (version 2) | ecosystem: Engineered > Bioreactor > Anaerobic...
ATTCCGTGATTCGGAGTATAGAGCGTGGTGAACCCGTATTCGACGTCTGTCGAGTACCTCGCGTTCACATTCCCTCATGTCATCACAAATGGAGGTATAGTATGAAGAGTATGACAAAACTGATGGTGGTCGCCATGATCCTCGTGGCTGCGCTGGTCGTTGCACCGGTTGCGGCACGGGATCCTGCGGTTAATTCCACTATCTTTATCGGCGAAGAAAATCTCAACGTCGCTGCCTTTGCTCCCGGTGATACAAGGCTTGTTCACTACAGCAGCGTACAGGACCGAGCGGTTGATGATGAGATCGTAGTGACAGGCGGCATCATCACTGAAGCGAAGAAGGGCATCAAGACCGGGAACTACTATGTGGATGATGGACTTGCTAACAAGTACCTCAATGTCCGGTCGCCCGAAGCGACGCTTGATGTCAGACTGAACGCGACCAACCCGGTGGATTCCGTGGCCGGAAAATCCGTCACCCGGAACACCGAGCTGGTCTTCAGGCTGGCGAACAACCTGATCCCCCTTCCCTCCCCGAATGGCAACATGCGCATCGAGGTTACCCTGCCCGGCGGTGGTGTGGTTACTCAGGTCGGCAATGCTACGAACACTGTGAATGTGGGCAACATTGCAGCTAACGGTACAACCGCCATCACGGCTCCTTTCACACTGTCCTCGGCGGGAACCTACACCGCTCAGGCGAAGTGGCCCCGCGGAACCGACTTCTTCGGCGAGGGCTTTGACTCCAACACCGTGACCTTCGAGGTTGCCACCAAGGCGCTCGCCATCACGTCCAACAAGGACAGCGTCGTCCGCGGCAACAGTTTCTCCGTGACGATCACCGGCGAGTCGAGGGTGCAGTATCGGGTGTGGATCACTCCGACTGGTTCCGCAAGCCCGTCGATGCCTGACAGTCAGACGGCGTTTAGTGCTATTCAACCCGCGGGTTCCGACTCGCAGAACAGGACTGTTACGACCAACGCCGGCGGCACTGCGACTGTCCAGTTCAACACCAACACGAGCACCGAGGCCCGGTCATACACCGTCAATGTCGAGAAAGTCGGTGATATAGGAACCAATGATGACGTCAGGGTGAGGGTTGAGGAGGGTGCGGTCACTGTCACCGCGTCCGGTACTGGTGTCTATTACATCGGTGAGGAGGTCACACTCTCCGGCACCTGCACCGACAACGAGTCGACGGTCCACCTCTTCCTGACCGGTCCGAACCTTAATGATGCCGGGGTCAGGCTTGACAACGTTGCAAGTGCTGTAGTGCTCAATGACACTAGTTCGTTCTTTACGGCAAACGTTGAGGCTGACGATACCTGGTCCAAGAAGTGGGACACCAACGCCATCGCGGGCTCTCTTGATGCTGGCGGCTACACGATCTACGCCGCCTCGAAGCCTGTGACTAAGAACGACCTTTCCAAGGCCAAGTACGCCACTGTCTCCGTCCAGCTTCGGTCCGGGTTCGTCACCGCGACCACGAGCGGCGCCACCGTCGCGAAGGGTGACGATCTGACGCTCACTGGAACAGCACAGGGCAACCCGGATGATGGATTACAGGTCTGGATCTTCGGCAAGAACTACTATGGCGCACGTGGCGCGGTGAATGTCATTCCTGTCACCCTTGAGACTGATGGCAGCTTTGAGGAAGACATCGACACCGATGGCCTTGCTTCCGGCCAGTACTTCGTCGTCGTCCAGCACCCGATGACCGGTGGATTCGGTGTCCAGCATGGTGTAATGGCGGGTCAGAATCCTAACGCCATCTACAGGCTCGGTGCAACCCCCGCTGCTGGGACGACTGAGTTCGTAGCAAACCTCGTGGGTCTGCAGGCATCCGAAGCAGCCAACGCGCTGATCACTGCCCTTGACTCCCCGTATGTCGACGACACCTACGTGAAGCTCACCTTCGTCGTCGAAGAGCCTCAGATCTTCATCGACCCGATCGGTGACAAGGCTGCGGGCAGCAAGTTCACGATCACGGGCACCACCAACCTCGCTGTCGGTGATGCGCTGAACATCGAGGTCACCTCCGCTGCGTTCCAGCCGACCACCAAGGACACGGCCAGCGGCTTCGCGAGCGTTGCCGGCACTACGGAAATCCAGCAGGGTGACGGCGCGAACACCTGGTCCTTCGAGGTCGACGGGGCGAGCTTCAAGCCCGACCAGTACATCGTCCGTGTTGAGTCCATCGACACCGGCACGACTTCGACCGCGAACTTCAACGTAGTCGAGGCAGTCGCGACGACTCAGCCTGCCCAGACCACGACCGCGACCGGCACGGCTACAACCACGACCACCACGACGACCACCACGGCTATCCCGACCACGACCCCCGGATTCGGAGCACTCCTTGCTCTGGCCGGCCTTGGTGCGGTTGCCTTCCTGGTCCTTCGTCGGGACTAAACCTTAACTAACCCTATTTTTTCTTTCAGCCGGTTTTGTTGAGCGCTGTTTCTGATACGGGACGGCGCCGTGTGCCCGGGGATCGACGGCAGCGGACCATTGCAGCTGCAGTTCGCAGCACCTTCGCGTCAACGCGAGAGACTCTATCATCTCCCTCCACTGCCGACTCCCGCGAAGTCGCGAAGAGGCGTGGGAATCACGGGATGAAACGGTCGATATTCCGGAGTTCTGTCCCCATCGAGCGGACGCCCCGGAGAGACCCTGTCCGGTCCCGGGCCGGACGGTGGAGGGGGTTGATGCGGCGGAGCCTGAGGTTTCGCCGACAACGACGCCCGCACCTCCGGGTAGCCTGCATCGGCGGATGTTCTGGGCGGCGATAGAGAGGCGCAGAGGGAGTTTGCCCCCGGTTCAAGAGAAACCTATTTGAGGTATCCACGGTCATATATCGTATCTAGAGGTGCGTGACGATGGCAAAACCAATCGAACTTGGGCTTACCCTTGAGGGCGAAGATGCCCGGCGCTTTCACGAGTATATGGAGAGGCCCACCTATACCGACGACGCACGGAAACTGATCCGGCTCGCAGCACAGGACGCGCAAAACCGGCGCCTGTGAACACAACATGCCCCCATGATGCTCCATTTTTTACCCATTTCCCGGGACTCTGATGTATCAACCTTCAGCTGCGGTCATGCTGATCTGGACGAATTTCTGATCGAGGATTCGATGGAGTATCAGCAGGAGCGGCTGTCCGTAACCCGCCTTGCATATATCTACTCAGAAATTGCAGGATTTTTCACCCTTGTAACCGACTGCATCGACGCGAAACAGGTAGCCTCGGAGGATGGGAGGCGAGGGTATCCCTACAGGAAGTATCCTGCAATCAAAATCGCCCGGCTGGCAACATCAAAAGCGCATCAGAGAAACGGCATTGGTTCTCTGATGCTCCGCGAGGTCCTGGCGCTCACAATAATGATATCCGAGTATGTCGGATGCAGGATTATCACCGTGGATGCAAAACCCGGCTCCGTGGGCTTCTACGAGAGGTTCGGGTTCAAACGGGCAAAGAGCAGACGTTCCGATCCTGTCCCGATGTACATGGACTATCACCGACTGCTGGAGGAGGAGCCCCGACCAGTGCATCGTGCCCCCTAATGCAGGCGCCGGGGGTGATCGTGGGGAGTGCGGACTGACGGCGGCCGTCGGAGAGGAGGAGAGGGCTGATGCGGTGGAACTGGAGGGGGAACATGGCCGGGGAGGAGTGGGATGGAACACAGTCTGCCGGGCGAAGAGCGGGCCGAAAGAAACTATTTGTGTTCCGCTATTCATATTGAACGTTAATGAAACGATTTTCTGCCGTTGCAGCGGGACGGGTGCAGAGGGCCGGATTTCGGGAGCATGTCTACAAAGAGACATTTGAAAAAGATATCTCCGGTTACGTAAAGTATCTCGACACCGGGGAGGTCGAGATCGTTGCAGAGGGAAGCGAGCAGGAGCTCCTGGATTTCATAAGCAAAATCAATATTGTACGAAGGCCCATTGCCGTCAAATCGTTCACCGTTCAATGGGGGGAGGCAACAGGAGAGTATGCCACCTTTGAGATCGTCCGTGGGGATCTCCAGGAGGAGACGTTCGAACGGATGGATTACGCTGGAAAGGTGTTGTACAGTATGGATATGAAGCTGGATCAGAGCCTCCAGTTACAGCATGCAATGCTCGACAAGCAGGATCAGATGCTGGAGAAACAAGATAGGATGCTCGACAAACAGGACCAGATGCTTGATAAACAGGATCAGAGTCTCCAGTTGCAGCACATGATGCTGGAGAAGCAGGATCAGAGCCTCCAGATCGGGATTGAAACAAAAGAAAAGATTACAGGGCTACGAAAAGATACCGGGAAGTACCTTGACGACTAATTCAAAGAGATCAAAAAGGAGCTCGCTTCCATCAAGGGCGCCCTTGCCTGGGCCGGTATCCAGGTATAGACCCCCATATTTTTTGGCTCTGGTAACTGCCTCTTCTCTTGTCTGGGGCTCATGCTCCGGCTCGAAGACGCTTCGCGTCTTCTCAAGCTCCAGACGCTGTTCGTCGCACCCTCCGGCCCATCGCACTCCGCACCTTCGGTGCTCGAGCTCCGGCCCTTCGGCCTTCTCGAACTCCTGTCGGAACGACAGTCGTCACTCGCACCTGGCGGTGCTCGTGCTCCCTCCCCCTGCGGGGAGCTCGCACTTCGCGTGAGTTGGCGGGATGCCGCGTTGGAACAGGAGAAGAAATAGTCCACCCGGGAGAATCCTTATACCCCCTGCTCCATAAGATCGATGCAAGAGAGATTGAATGAGCCTGTGTGCGGAACTGCTCGAACGAAATCTGGCGTCTCCTCGACTCTTGATGCCACCGAGAGGACCTCCACACTGTATGGTGCCCATAGATGGGAGTTGACCAACATAAGCCCTATATAGTGTCGTGGCCAACGTTCCACAGGAGGGATCGGTTGTCAAACACTCGTCTCCGCTACACAGTCCTTATGGAACCGAATGAGGAAGGAGGTTACACCGTGACGGTGCCCTCCCTTCCAGGATGCATCAGCGAGGGATCTACCTGGGAAGAGGCGCTGGCACACATTGAGGAGGCGATCTCGGGGTATATCGAAGTAGCCAGAAGACTGGGGAAACCTATTCCGGTTGAGGTCTCCGTACTCCTGAACAAAAGTAACGCGGGGACATGAAACTGCCGAGAACCACCGGGGAGAAGGTGGTCAGAGCTTTGAAGAAAGCCGGTTTTGAGACGGTCGGCATCCGGGGCAGCCACCATTACCTTCATCACGCCCGGCGTGACGTCATCGTCACCGTGCCCGTGCATTCCGGAAAGACGCTTGCGCCAAAAACGCTCCAGGCAATTCTTTTTCAGGCCGGGATCTCGCCCGACGAATTCCGGGACCTCCTGTAAGCCGGGTTGCCCACTTCTTTTCATCCTCACCATCCGGAACCCGTCATCGTATCAGCCCCAGGGGCACCGGGATGGAGATCGGTATCCAGTGTACTCCCCTCACTGCCTCCAAACTCCTCAAGATACTGAAATGGCCGACCACGCTTGCCGGCGTTCATCCGGGCAAGGAGTTCATCCCAATGGCCGATGAACTCGAATGGGAGGGAGAACTCGCCACGCTTGACCGGGCGTTCATTATACACCCCGGTCACGAGGGTCAGGGTATGGGCGTCCCCAGCGTTTGTTTCCTGGCATGAAGGGGCGGAAGGGATGTCCGGCATCCTCGCTGTTTGGGTCGAAGAACCAGATTTATGCAACGCACCCGGGAGAATCCTTATACCCCCCTGCTCCATAAGATCGGCGCAAGAGAGATTGAATGAGCCTGTGTGCGAAACTGCTCGAAAGATGGGATGAGATCCTCGTGATCGCAGCCAGACACGGTGCCCGCACGGTCAGGGTCTTCGGATCGGTGGTTCGGGGTGAGGAGACCGCGGAAAGCGACCTCGACCTCCTCGTCGAGTTCGAGCAGGGAAGGAGTCTTCTTAACCACATAGCCCTTGCTCAGGACCTGGAAGACCTGCTCGGCCGCGAGGTCGATGTGGTAACCGAGAAGGGGTTGCACTGGTACATCAGGGACCACTTCTCTCCGGGAGGCCGTGCCGCTGTGAGCGACTTTCTGGGAGAGATTTGGGAAACATTAATGCACGTGCGCCCCTATCTAGAACAAAAAGGGACTTCCGAATCTGCCCGGGAGAGGTGAGGGCGAGTGAATCGTTTTGTCCAGCACGCGCTTGAGCGACTCAAAACCGTCGAAGGGTTCGAAAAAGTCCGCTTCGTCATCTTCTACGGCTCCATCGCCGAAGGGCGGGCGAGAGAGGGGTCCGACATCGACCTCTGCGTTTACTACGACGGAGGCCATGAAGAGGCCGCCCGGTTCCGGTTTGCGGCGCTCTCGGAACTCGCCGATGACCGCTACGACATCCAGATCTTCTCCCACCTGCCGCTCTATGTCCGCGTGGAAGCTCTGCGTGGGTGCATTCTCTACTGCACCGATGAGCGGTTCGTCTACGACGTCGCGTATCGAACCATCCGTGACTTCGATGATTTCAAGCACCGGTTGTATGATTACATCGGCAGGGAGGCGATGGCGTGACGGATGAGGTTCGGGACACCGCAATCCGCATCAAACTGGAGGAGATGACGGAGAGTGTCAACATGGTCAAAGAACACCTCCCCGATTCGGCCGATTCGTTCAGGCAGCTCGGCATCGTGAAGGATGGCATCTACAAGCGCATCGAGTATGCCGTCGAGAACGCCTTTGATATATGTGCAATCCTGAATGCAGATCTCCATCTCGGGGTCCCTGGAACCGATGAGGATATCCTTGAGAACCTCGTCCAACATGGAGTGCTGGAACCTGGAACTCGGCAGAACGTGAAAGCGATGAAGGGATTTCGAAACATCGTTGTGCATCGTTACGGTGCAATTGATGATGCGCTCGCTTTTGCTATTCTAAAAGAACACATCGGCGATTTCTTTCTGTTCCGGAAGGAGGTTGAGCGCTTTCTGCAATCTGCCCGTGGGAGGTGATGAGGCCCGCATGCTGGCTAACCGAAATTTCCGAATGGAAGCCTCTCCGTCGTCTGCTCACGCCACGCCTTCGGAGACCCGGACCCTGCCGATGATCAGGTCTTCCTCCGGGGGAATCCCCTGCCCCTCCTGCCGCAACGCTTCCACGTGCCCTTCGATCGCTTCCCTGATGTTCCCCAATGTCTCCTCGACTGGCTCTCCCTGGGAGTAGCACTCGGGAAGCGCCGGGACCTCCGCCCAGAACCCGCCCTCTTCGGCCTTCTGGATCACAACGGTAAACTCCATTTTTAGCACCCCGTTTTAAAGCAATGCAAGAAACTCTTCCTCTGTCAAACCGGCTTTCTTTATTGCCGCCGTAAGAAGCCCGATCTTTAGCTTCTTTGACCAGGGCAGAGTTATAATCGCTCCGGATGGCATCTTGATGTTGACGTGATCGCCTTTTCCCTGCCGCATCACGCCGCCTGCCAACACAGCCTCGTGGTCTTCGGTTCCCGAAGCATCCCCGAACCAGGCCCTCATCCTGGAGTAGCCCCACCACAGGATATGCGTTCCGCTGCCGGGGATCAGTGCATCCCCGCCTCTCGGGCGAACCCTTATATCCCCTGCTCCATAAGATCGATGCAGGAGAGGGTTTGAATGAGTCTGCATGCGGAACTGTTCGAAAGAAGGGATGAGATCCTCGAGATCGCAGCCAGACATGGTGCCCGCACGCTCAGAGTCTTTGGATCAGTGGCCCGGGGCGAGGAGACCCCGGCAAGCGACCTCGACCTCCTTGTCGAGTTCGAGCCCGGAAGGAACCTCCTTGACCACATCGCCCTCGCCCAGGATCTGCAAGACCTGCTCGGCCGCGAGGTCGACGTGGTGACTGAGAAAGGATTGCACTGGTATATCAGGGATCGCTTCTCTCCGGGAGGCCGTGCCGCTGTGAGTGACGACCGGCTCTACCTAAGGAAGCCAAATCCCGGGGTTTCTCGAGCAATTTACGATCGGCTCTAACCTCATGGACCTTTGCTGACATAATCGCCCGTCAGCATCCGACTCTCCCCGGTGAACATGAGGGGGGAGTGAGGGCGGCGCCGACCGACCCGTCGGAACCAATGGCGGTGAAAGGCAGCGTGGAGAAGAAGAGATTTGCTGGTCCGGGCACCCTGGACCGGATGTAACCTCAGACGTGGGTTTCCTTCTTCCGGCGCTCCAGGATACCTGCAACAACCGTATCGAGATCCATTTCAAGCCAGGTTTTGCGCTCTCTGGTGTAATCCCCGCTACCATGGGAATAACTCTGGATAAACCGTATCGCATCTGCAGGCCCGAGATTCTTCACCAGCACTTTGAACCCCCGGATCCTGATCTCATTGAGCGTCTTTACTTCCACAGATTGTCACCTCCATGAGCCACTGCACAGGGTTGTATACCTTGATAGAGATCTAATCTGCATGATTCATAAAAACTTTGATGAGTACATCGTCGGTTGTAAGAAACACAGCACCTACGCTCTCGGCAGTTGCGAGATGTAGAGCATCGAATGCATCAATGCCTATCTCGTTGAACGTCCGGGCGCAATCCGTGATCGCTTCATCGATCATAACCGGTCCCTGTGTAAACTGGAGAAGACCCTCGACCGACCTCCTTCTCTCTTCGTCTGGAATTCTGGCTATTTCATCTCGAACGGGCAAGGAGACCCCCTGCGCAAGCGGGGGGAGGAATTGCCCGCAGCAAGCCCCATACACTTTCGCCCCGCGGGAGTTACCTTATAGACAGATGAGCGACAAAAAGCGGGGGTAATGGCACTGCGAGTGGTCACCAATTATCTGCGTCTTCCCAAGAAGACGTTCCAGATCCTCGACACGCTCGCGTACCATGCCAAGAGCATGTACAACGTGGGGTTGTACAACGTCCGGCAGCACTACGCCGCGCATCAAGAGAATAGCCAGATCCTTCAAGGGGTCCGACCGGATCTCACCTCCCGGGTAGACGTGCTGGTCGGATCCTATCTCCCATACACGCGGAAGAAAGACTTTCCTTACAAAGAGTGCAGCACCTACGTGCAGTCAAAAGAGAACGAGAACTACGGGTTGCTGCACAGCGACACCGCTCAGCAGACCCTTAAGTCCGTTGAAGAAGCCTACAAGAGTTATTTTGAACTGCTGAAGTTGTACCGCAAGGGGCGGCTCGAAGACTGTCCGCATCCTCCCCACTACCTGCCCAAAGACGGGCGGTTCAAACTGGCCTACCCCCGGGCGCACCTGACGATCCACAACGGGTCCGTGACGCTCGGCATGTCTATCAAATTCAAGAAGCAGCACGGCCTGACGGGCAAGGAGCTCACGTTTCCGATCCCGCCGTACATCAAGCCGCACCAGATCCGGGAAGTCACGATCCTGCCGGTCACCGGGGGGAAGGCGTACAAGATCGAGTTCTGTTACAAAGTCCCCACCAAACCCCAGAACTTTGACCCAGATCAGTACCTTGCTATCGACCTCGGGCTCGACAACTTTGCGACGCTGGTTGACACCGCCACCGGGGCTGCCGTCATCCTTGACGGTAAGCGCATCAAATCAATTAACCGGTGGTACAACAAAGAGAACGCACGGTTGCAGAGCATCAAGGATAAGCAAGGTATTCGGGGCATCACGAAGCGGCAGGCCCGCCTGCTGAAGAAGCGGGATTGCCGGATCGAGGAAGCGATGAACCGGTATGTGGCCTGGATCGTGAACCATGCCCTCCAGCACCGGATCGGCACTGTGATCCTGCCCCGGTGGGACGGGATCAAGGACCAGATCAACCACGGGCGACGGGGGAACCAGAACTTCGTGCAGGTGCCGTATCACAAGTTCCGGCAGAAGCTGAAGAGCAAGTGCGAGATGTATGGGGTCCGGTTCGATGATTCTCACTCGGAAGCCTACACCTCGCAGGTCGATGCCCTGAACCTGGACCCGATCCAGAAGCCTCCCTGCGGGAGAACCCGGCGGATCAAGCGCGGACTCTACCAGAGTGCTCTGGGTACCCTGATCAACGCCGATGTGAACGGCGCTCTGAACCATTTGCGAAAAGTAGCCGGTGATTCCGTGATCCCACGGATAATCGGTAGGGGCCGCGTCAACCGGCCCGTGCGAATAAGGACGATCTTTGAACCGTCACCCTTCGCACCCATTAAATTGCTGCCCTGTGCCCCGCAAGGGGCCCCGGTAGCAAGCCCCCTGCGCTAGCGGGGGGTAGTTGACATTCGATGACTTCGCTCCCAACTAACTCCCAGCTTTCCATACCCCCGTTAAGGATTGCGATCACGGCTTCTGCCTCCATCCTGATACGGTTAAATCTTTGGTCGTCAAAAGGACGGCACAGGCAGCAAACGTCCAAATAAACCTTCATATACACGTCCTAACGTTGAATTGTTCTTTCCTCTCGATAAATATTCACTTGGTATTCACCAGTCACCCTACAACCGGCTACACACTTCGTCGCTGGAGGGGTGATCGGCACCCCCCCGATCAGCCGCCCTTAAGTAGTACAACGCCGCAATTTCAACCAGGAAGGGGTTACGCGTATGAAACTGACCGTAAAACTGCTTGACATCGCAAACCGGGGGGTTCTTCTCCACAGCACCGACGCACAGAGCATGCGGGTCCGCGACGGCGATCGCGTCCAGATACTCGATGAAGCGACCGGGAAGACCGCCCAGGCTCACGTCGATACCACCAGTTCGCTCATCGAGCCGGGCGTCATCGGCGTCTACCGGCCGGTGAACGCCACGCTCGCCGTCGACGAGGGGACACCCGTCGAGGTCCGGGGCGCCGAGCGGCCGGCATCGCTCTCGCACATCAAGAAGAAGATGGACGGCGGCCGGTTCACCAAGGACGAGACCATGGATATCGTCAGGGATATCGTCAACGACACCCTCTCGCCCGGCGAGATCACCGCCTACGTCACCGCGTCCTACATCAACGGGCTCGATATGGACGAGGTGGAGTACCTGACGAGAGCCACGGTCGAGACCGGAGAACGCCTCCGTTTCACCCGGCACCCCGTCGTCGACAAACACTCCATCGGGGGTGTGCCCGGGAACAAAATCACCCTCCTGATCGCGCCCATCATCGCCGCAAGCGGCCTCATGATCCCCAAGACCAGCTCCCGCGCCATCACCGGCGCCGGCGGGACCGCAGACCTCATGGAAGTTCTCGCGCCCGTCTCGTTCCCGGCGCTCGAGGTGCAGCAGATGACCCAGAAGGTCGGCGGCGTCATTGTCTGGGGCGGGGCCACGAACATCGCCCCCGCCGACGACAAGATCATCACCTACGAATACCCGCTCCGGATCGACGCCCGGGGCCAGATGATCGCAAGTGTCATGGCCAAGAAGTTCGCCGTCGGCGCCGACCTTGTGGTCATCGATATTCCGGTCGGCCGGAACACCAAGATCGCGACAGCCCAGGAGGGGCGGAAACTCGCCCGTGAGTTCATCGAACTCGGCGAGCGGCTCGGCATGCGGGTCGAGTGTGCGCTGAGTTACGGCGAGTCGCTCGTCGGCCACACCATCGGCCCGAACCTCGAGGTGCACGAGGCGCTTGCCGTCCTCGAAGGGGCGACCGAACCGAACTCCCTGATCCAGAAGAGTCTCTCGCTCGCCGGGATCGCGCTTGAGATGGCCGGAAAGGCTGCGTACGGCCAGGGTTCCCAGGTGGCCGCAGATATTCTCTATAGCGGCAAGGCGCTCGAGAAGATGCGGCAGATCATCGAGATCCAGGGCGGCGACCCGACGGTGAAGGCCGAAGACATCGTCCCGGGGGAGTACCGGTTCGACGTGAGGGCACCGCAGGACGGCTACGTCATCGAGTTGAACAACAGCGCACTCGTCACGCTCGCCCGGCTCGCCGGCTCGCCCTACGATCACGGCGCGGGACTCGAGATCCACGCCAAGAAGGGGACCCGGGTCAAGAAGGGCGACCCCATCTTTAGCATCTACGCGGACCGGGAATGGCGGCTTGAGCGTGCTATCGAGGTTGGCCGGACGCTGATGCCGGTGCTTGTGGAAGGCATGGTACTTGAACGTATTCCCCCCGAGCGCTGGGTGTAAACCGAAGCACTCAAATTTTTGACCGCAGTACACTCCAGCATGAAGAAACGTCGTCTCATTATAGTTCTTCTTGTCTCCTGCGCCCTCCTCTGTTGCGCGGCGCAGGCGGTCACCCTGCGCATCAGCGTGACCGACAAGCAGACCGATGATGCGCTCGCCGATGCTTCCATATACGTCGACGGCGACTACGTGGGGAGAACCGCATCGGACGGCACCTATTCCTACGTCCACTCCGGAAAGAAGGATCTGAACCTGAAAATCGTCCGGAAAGGCTACCGGAACTGGGTAGACTACGTCGACTACGACGAGAGCCGTATTGATATCGAAATGGTCCGGGAAGATGTGACCCTCACGTTCGAACTCTACGATGCAGCGACCCTGAAACCGGTCGTCGGTTCCGTGGTGCGCGTCGAGGGCACGGATTACTCCGACTCGGAGGTCACCGGCAGCAGCGGGAGCGTGAAATTCCCGGTGAAGGCGGGTGAGCTCTACAACGTCGAGATCCGTGCGTCGGGTTATTACGACCTATCAAAGACCGTGCAGATGGAAAACAGCGACAGGTCAGTCCAGTACTGGCTCTTTTCTAATGACCTCCTGGCGATCCAGGTCCGGGACGCCGGGACCCTTGCTCCCCTCAAGGACGCTGAGGTGTACATCGACAACGTGCGCGCCGGGGTGACCGACGCCGACGGCAGGTTGCCGCTCCATCTGGAGCGGGCGAAGAGGTATTCCTTCAGGGTAACGGCGCCCGATTACCAGCCCTACCAGGAAAGCCGCTACCTTGAGGTGGACAACGTCCTCCTCACGGTGGACCTCTCAAAGTCGGCATACCCGGTCTCGATAACGGCCTTCAACGAGGCGACGAAACCGGTCGAGGGGGCGGAGGTCTACCTCAACGGGACGCTCAAAGGCAAGACCAGCCAGTACGGCCGGTTCACGCTCTCCGACATCCAGGCGGGCACCTATGAAATTTTGGTGCGGGCACCCGGCTACCAGGACTGGAGCGAAACGCGCCAGATCTCCGGTCAGGGTGAGGATATCGTCGCCGGGCTCGGTTACGACCGGGCAAGCGTGACCATCCGCGCCAGAGACTCTGTTCAGAACGCGGTGGCCAATGCAGTCATTGTTATCGACGGCCAGGTCGTCGGGGTGACGGACAGCCAGGGATGCCTCAATACGGCGCTTGTTACGAACAAGGCATATGCCGTCACCGCCGCCCGTGAGGGCTACCGGAACATCTCGGTCGACGCCGAGATTCCGCTCGGCACGACCGACTTCACCGTCCCGCTTGTTATGGAGCGGGAGTTCAACATCTGGCTGCTTGCGGCCGGCGTCGGGGTTGTCGCCGCGGTCCTCCTCGCGGGGGTTATGATTGTGCGGCGCAGGCGTGCCGGGCAGAATCGGAGTAAGTCTCGTGGCCGGGACAGCCTGTAGGCATCCCGGAATTGTTTTTCGGTCACGGTCCCGGGAAAAATTTTTTTCGGGGCCGGGCGGCGAAATCCATCTCGGGGGGAGAAGGTGATTTTCAGATGAAGGTCCAAGAATACTTTTCTTTTGTCCGATCATCTTCCCTGGTGAAAATCTGGTTAATTTCTGTGAGCATAATTGGCCAATCAGGCAGAAGGCTCCTCTGATTTCTCTCTTGCACCAAAAGCGTTTATATATAATGATGTGTCAGGAGGGTGTACGGTGAAGTATGAATACATGGACGTGTTCGTGCCTGGTCGCCGGGCTGCTTCTGCTGGCGGCCCCGGCCGGTGCGCTGGTACCTGATACTATCATGATCGATACGGAGCCTCTGTGGGTGACAGTGGGGAGTGGGGACACCGCGTTCGTCACGGTTACGGCCTTAAACGGCAGCAGCACCCCCGTCCCGGGAGCTGCCGTTGTGTTCACGGTGAGCGGGACGGATGGGAGCATCTTGCCTGTACAGGAGGTGACAGGTGGTGACGGAAACGCGACGGCGGTCTTTACGCCCGGGACGCAGAGCGGAGACGCGACGATCACGGCACGGTTCTCCTCCCGGGACCGGGAGGTGAGCAACACCGCGGTCTGCCGGATCGACCATGCAGCCCCGTACGCCATTGCCGATATCCTGTACGAGCCGGAGGTGACGGTCGGGAAGGAGACAGCAATCACCGTCAGGGTGGCGGACCGGTATGGAAACCCGGTGGACAGCAGGCGGGAGGATGCCCTGAATACCACCCCGGAGACCGTGTACTTCATGGTGGGCTCCCCCACCGGGAACGCGACGTTCAGCGGAGCCGAAGTGCCGGACGAGATCTCAGTGCCCGTGGATGCGGCCGGGAACGCTACAGCTACGCTCCGGGTCGATACGGCGGCGGGGGAGAATATCATCTGGATCCGGACGCCGGTCGGGGAACAGCGGATCTTTATCATCGGCGTGGCGGACGGAGAGCCCTGTGCGATCAAGGTCGACGTGCAACCGGATGAAGGAGAACCGCCTCGTGTGTATGCTGGTAGCAACAGCAGATTCTTCCTCACCTACACGCTCTTGGATGAGTTCGGGAACCCGTCTCCTGAACAGGAGCTTGTGATAACGACGAACATAAGCGGTGAGGAGACACGGGTGACGACGAATGCATATGGCCGGGCGCAAGTCAGCTATGGTCCGCGGGTGACGCCCGGCGGTGTCACCATCACGGCGACTGCCGTCAACAACACCTCTGTCGCCTGCTCACAGCCGCTTGCGTTCGTTACCAGTACACCGACGAACCTCTACCTCTCCGCCAACCCGGAGACGATGCCGAGCCGCGATGTGCCCGGGTGTAAGCCGGCCGAGATCAGGGCGAAACTGGTTGACCAATACGGCAACCCTGTCGCGGGCAAGGAGATCTCGTTCTCGATCGTGGACACTGTGGTGGAGGCGGACCTTAACCAGACCACGGAGCCGGAGTTTACGACCACCGATGGAGCGATGACCGATTCCAGTGGTATTGCGACCATCGGTTTCTGGCCCGGCGAGTTCACCGCCGACTACCGGGCTCCTGGCTACAGCCCGACCGCGAACGGCACCTGCAGGGTCGTTGCAAGGTATGGAGAGGATATCTTCGGCGACGTGTCACTGACGTGGAAGAACTACCCCTACCTCTCCGTTGAGACTCACGTTACCCCCGATGTGGTCGCGGTGAACGATACGGTCGATGTCACGATCCGGTTGCGCGGCGACGGCTGGGCGCTGAAACCGGACCCGATCGATGTGATTCTCTGCATAGACCGGGGGGCGCGGATGGTCGATGGCGACGAGGACCATATGGTCACGGTCATGGAGGCCGCTCCTGTCTTCATCGACCAGATGTTCCCCGGGTGGGATCGGGTCGGCCTGGTGTCGTTTGGAGCTAACGGAACCGTCAGGATCAGCACAGAGAGCAGCACGCTGGAAAATAAGTACTTTAAGGGAGGTATTGGTACTGATAATAATAAGTCCGATGATGGAACCTATATATCTGAGCATTACCCCGGGCCAAATAACGCAAGTACGTGTAACTACATCGATCACGCCACGCTCGACGTTCCCCTCACCAGCACAGCGTTTGATGACGTGAGGGGCGGCATCGCCGCCCTTCTCCCAAGCGGCGGAAACCCAATACGCAAAGGACTCTATGAGTCGATCAAGGTGCTCCGGGATGATGGCAGGAAGAATGCGGTCAAAGCGGTAGTCATCCTAGGGGATTCGAAGTACGACTGGTACGGCGATCCGCTCGCCGGTGGAAATTCTCAGGATAAGGATCCGGAGAAAATCGGGCAGACGACTGAAGGGTGGTACAGCTTTGCCGATCTTAACGGTACAGATCAGAATATGTCGGCCTTTGCGAAGAATTGCAATGTAAGCATATACGCGATAACCTACTCCCCGGACGATTCAACCTTCATGGACAGAAATATGCAGATCCTTGCAGAAGGCTCCGGTGGGAAATACTACAAAGCCTCAACGAAGGAAAAACTCATCGAAGTTTACAAACAGATCGCCGATGACCTCAAGACTGAGGCCGGCGTCGATACGAAACTGGACGTCTCCTTCGAGAACGTGGAGGTGAACGGAGCGGTGTCCGCCGGGTCCGAGGCTGACGTATTTGACTACGTCTACGAGGACGGGGTCTCGACCACCGTTGCGAGCTGGGTCGACAACGAGACCGGGCACTATGAGATCATCCCTCGTTATACTCGTGACGACACGCCAAACTGGACGGCGTCGCCCCCGCACCTCTCCTTCGAGATCGGCACCATCCACCTCGGCCAGACCTGGGAAGCAACCTTCCGCCTCAAGGTTTTGAAGGAAGGGACTATCAACATCTTCGGTTCGGGCTCAACCATCACGTTCAACGACGGCGAAGATACGTTGCACCTTCCCGACACCATCATCACGGTCACGGCAGCGAACAACACCGGGATGGGCTTTGCGGTGCTTGAGATCACCAACCTCCGCTTCACCGGCGAAGAGCCGGTCGAGAGGTTCCTCCCGGTCGCCTGGGACCTCAACTACACCGGGTCGGCAACCGTGACGGAGGACGTCTTCTACTCCAACGACAATGAGTATACCTGGGTGCGGTTCGACAGGATCAGCGCTACAAACACAACGACCGGCGGCGAAGCCACATTGGACGTGCAGACCCTCCCGGCCGGTCTTTACACTATCAGGGTCGATGGTTACGCACCGGATACCGGGGATGCCTCGGCCAGGCTGCCTCAAGAAGTGGCTGTTGGCGTAAACAGGAGCGTATACATACGGATTGAATAATATGTCTCGGTGCCCCTTTCAGGAGGCCCCTCCCTCCTGCCTTGCAGCCGGTCGCCGTCCGCACCCACAGGGCTCTGCCTGAGTTCTGCACCCTATCTGCAAGCGGTAACGAATAGTCGTGGACAGTCTTCCGGAAGAAGGCAATCAAGCGCACAGCAGAGCCGGGCGAAACCCTGGCAGGCCTGACCTTGATGAATGCCAGCAGCCTGCCTGCCGGCAGGCCATGCCGGCTTCTCTCCCATTAACCTCTTCTGCAACTGGCTTCTCGTGAGTCCGGGAACAGTTCTTTCTCGGCGAGGAAACGAATTCCTCTGTGTGCCGAACCCTGCCGTGTGATTTGTTCGGGATGACTGCTCTGGAATCAAACAATTTTTACAAATGGTGAATATTTTATTATAAAATCTTTTAATATGTGTTTAAATCTGTTCTCCTCATTTGATCATATTTATATATTGGATTATTCAAATGTCCCTCTCGATACATATGAAGGGCTGGATGTGTGCATACATTATCATTGCCGGGCTATTCCTCCTTGCGGTCCCGGCCGGTGCCCTGATACCCGATAAGGTTGAGGTCGGCACGAGCAGCGAGTGGCTAACAGCAGGGAGTGGGGAGACCGCGACCGTTGGGATACAGGTCACAAACGGCACCTCTGCCAATCCTGTCTCCGGTGTTTTTGTTGATCTTGTGTTAGATGGTGCGTATGGAAGTATCTCGCCCGTGCGCGTGGAGACTGATAGTGACGGAAGGGCAGCGGCGACCTTCAGGCACGGGACGCGGAGCGGGACGGCAACGATCACGGCGACGGTGTCGGAAGGGGTGGATGCGCCCCTGATTGGGAGCGTCGGGCAGAAGATCGATCACGCGACAGCGAATAAGATTGCCGATCTCTGGTACGAGCCGGAGGTGACTGCCGGGGAGACGACGGAGATCGTCGTCCGGATGGAGGACGAGTATGGGAATTTGGTGGAAAACCTGCGAGAGAATGCCGAGGGTGGCGACCCCGAGGAGGTGTTCTTCATGGTGGGTTCGCCCACCGAGAACGCGACATTTATTGGAGCCACAGAGCCGGACAGTATCAAGGTGGCGGTGGATGCGGCCGGGGACGTCATCGCAACGCTCCGGGTCGATACGGCGGCGGGGGAGAATCTTGTCTGGATCCAGCCGCCTGCGCCGATTGGTTTCTCCGGGAGCCGCAGTATCTCCATCACCGGCGTGGGGGGACTGCCGGCCGATATCACGCAGACGGTCGCTCCGGACAGCGGTTCGGTTCCGGCCGACGGGAAGACGAAGGTTTCGTTCACTTACACACTGCTGGACGAATACGGGAATCCTTCCGCCGGGCACGGCCTCTGGGTGAACGCCACACTGAAACGGTTGAGCCAGCCGGATGAGCAGGAGAGCCGTCTCCTCAACACCAACTCATTGGGACAGGTGATGATCACCTACGGGCCCGAGGACTCTGTCGGCATGGCCATCATCACCGCGACGGTAGCCGCGAACCCGAATGTGAGCGTATTGGAGACGGTGGAGTTCACCAGCACCGATCCAACGAACATGCTCCTCTCCGCAAGCCCGCAGTCGATGCCGAGCCGGGATGTCAAATCCGATTCCGTCTCGCAGATCCGGGCCAAGGTGATGGATATCAGGGGGAACCCGGTCGGGGGTGAGGGTGTGGAGTTTAAGATACTCTCGGTTAATTTCGATGGGTACAACCAGACCGAGGCGCCATGTTTTGGCGAGGGCTTGAATACGACGTCTGCTATCACTAACGACAACGGTTATGCCCTGGTCGACTTCAGCCCCGGGTCTTTCGCCCGCGAAGGGGAGTCAGGCTGGAGCGACACCGCGACCGGCACGGCGATTGTCCGGGCGACGTGGGAGAACGTCAGCCGGGATATCGAGCTTACCTGGAAGAACTACCCCTACCTCTCCGTGGAGACAGAGGTCTTTCCCGAGACGGTGGCGGTGAACGATACGGTCGATGTCACGATCCGGCTGAAGGGCGACGGCTGGGCGCTCCAGCCGGACCCGATCGATGTGGTGCTCTGCACGGACCGGTCGGGGAGTATGCTTTATGATAACCCCGATCGGATGCACTCGGTCCGCGAGGCGGCGAAGATGTTCATGGACAATTTCTCTGAGAACCACGATCGCGCGGCCACTGTCTCATTCGGGCGAGATGGGTCTATTTCACGCCCTGGCGCCAGTTCCGGCATTAATACGCGTGAGATCGATAACTACTATGTCTATCCGAAAACCTATAGCGACCATGCAACGCTTGATGTCGGGCTCACCTATGACTTCCCGGCGGTGAAGGATGCACTCGACGGTATCGTCCCCGACCACGGCACCCCGCTACGGCACGGGCTGAAGGTCTCGATCGACCACTTGGTTGCCCGCGCAAACAATGGTTCGGTCAGGGCCGTAGTACTGTTGACCGATGGCGATTACAACTGGTACGGCGACCCGCTCGCACGCGGCTCGGGTTCAACCCGTACCTCCCCAGAAGATTACGGGACACTGACCCAGAATTACTACCGATATGCGGACCTCCTCCCGAACTGGCAGAACTTATCAGCTTACGCTACGGACAACAACATTCGCATCTTCACGATCTCATACTCGGAGAGCCTGTCCAATGACGCGAGATCGACCCTGCGCACCACTGCCGAATCGACGGGAGGGAAGTATTACCATGCACTGGGTCCGGATGCTCTGGGTCCGATTTACACAGAGATTGCCGGTGCACTCAAGACCGAGGCCGGCGTCGACACCGCACTGGACGTCGTCTTTGAGAATGTCGAGGTAAACGGGAATTTAACCACCGGAACCAGCGTATTCGACTATGTCTACGAAGACGGGGCCTCGACCACCATCGAGAGCTGGGTCGTCAACGAGACCGGAAACTATACGGTCATCCCCCGCTATACTCGCGACGACACGCCGAACTGGACTCCGTCGAACCCGCACCTCCCCTTCAACATCGGCACCGTGCGCCTCGGCCAGACCTGGGAGACGACCTTCAGGCTTGCGGTAAAGACGGAAGGCAACATTAATATCTTTGGTCCGGGCTCGACGATCACGTTTAATAACGGCGAGAATACGCTGGAGCTCCCCGACACCTTTATTACGGCCTACCCCCTGAACAACACCGGGATGGACTTTGCGGTGCTCAACATCAGCAACTTGAATTTCATCGGCACAGAGCCGGTCGATGAGTTTCTCCCGGTCGCCTGGGACCTCAACTACACCGGTCTGTACGGCGTGACAGAGGATGTCTTCTATTCCAACGACAACGGTTACACCTGGGTGAAATTCGGCACGCTCAACGCCACAAACGAGACAACGAGTGGAGAATCCACGCTGGACGTGCGGGGTCTCCCACCTGGTCTTTACACTATCTGGGTCCGTGGTTATGCACCGGATACCGAGGACGCCTCAGAAAAGATTACTCAGAATGTAACTGCCGGGGCGACGGGAAGTGCGTATATACGTATCCAGTGAGGGGCTCCGGCACCCTTTTTTCCAGCAGTGGAGTGAGCCCCTGAACTCCCTGCGGCCCGTACCCTCGTCCGGCGGTTGGCCATCCAGCTCATGTCCCGCGGAGATAAAAGCCCGATATCTTTCTTTCCTCCTTCCCTCCCCGGCCCCGTTCCGGCTGCGGCACCGGGCCCCGCCCGGACGCCCGCCGGCATACCTGCACAAACCTGTATTTAATTCAAGTGGAACACCCATCGCTCCGTGAGTGGCAAATTTTTAATCGATCCTGGATATCCCCTTTTGAATCCGCTACCTGGACCCATAACGGCTCTTTTCTTGGCTCAGGATGTACGGAAAACATGTCCTGAATTTCCTATATGATTGTTGTGTGACGCAGGTGGTATTCGATAACGCCGTTCCAGTAAAAAATATCGCCTGGATCTCTTTTGTGGCGGTAATCCAGGTAATTTATGGGGTTTGGAATGCTTGCCCGGAACCCGGAACAAATCAGAAAACGTATATATATGATATGGGATCATGGCTCCCTGATCTCGCTATGAATTTTCAAAAAGTAGTGCTCTTCACGATCCTGCTCGGCCTGATCGTTTCTGCCGTGAGCGCGGCGGACCCGGATCGGATCCAGCTCTCGACCGATGCCGACTGGCTGGTGGCGAACGGAGTTGATTCGGCGGTTATATCGATACAGGCACTCGACGCGAGCGGAGTGCCGCTTAAGAACTGCACCGTGGCGCTCGGTGTCGACCCGATCTACGGCCGCATCTCGCCCGCGACCGTCACCACCGGTGTTTCCGGGATCACGATCGCCACGTTTACCGCCAGCCGGACGAGCGGCACCGCGGTGATAACCGCACGGGCCGGGGCGGTGGAAGAGACGCTCCGCCTCTCGATCGACCATGACCTGCCCTGCCGCGTCACGTACCTTGACTACGAGTCTGAGGTGACTGCGGGCGCCACCACCACCATCACCGTGGGGCTGGCCGACCTGCACGGCAACATGCTGAACGATCAAAGAGTCGCCGAGACCGTGCGCTTCAGCGCCGGTTCGGTCGATGACGATGCCGCTTTCATCGACGACGGGGGAGATCCGGTGCCCGAACTTGAACGGACCGTCAACGCCACGGGGTTCGTCCAGGTGCCCTTCCGGACCAGCCGCACCGTCGGCGAGAACATTGTCCGGATAGGCGTTCTCCAGGATGGAACCAGCCGCTACATCTCCATCCACGGGCAGCCTACAGGGATTCCTGCTGCGATCGCCGTCGCGGTCAGCCCTGATGCCGACCCGGTCCCCTACCAGCCCGCCGACAGCGAGAGCATGTTTACTTTGACCTACAGGCTTTTCGATGCCTGGGGCAACCCGGCGGCCGGCCGTGACGTACGGGTCGTTACGTCGCTCGCGGGAGAAGAGGTAGTCCTGACGACGAACGGCATGGGCGTCGCCTGCCTCACCTACGGCCCGAAGGATACCACCGGTATCGTCACCCTCACTGCGACGGCTGTGGACAATGCGAGTGTGACGATAGCGCAGGAGGTCGAGTTCATCCACACCGATCCGGTGAACATGCTCCTCTCGGCAAGCCCTCAGTCCATGCCGAGCCGGGATGTCGATAGAAACTCCGTTGCGGAACTTCGGGCCAAGGTGATGGATGTCAAGGGGAACCCGGTTGATGGCGAGACGGTGACGTTTGCTATCGTTCCCGGATCGATCAACCTTGGCGGATCTAACTCGACCGAAGATCCCTATCTTGGGGAGATACCGGGACAGAACGTGGCCACAGCTGTCACCATCAGTGGGTCCGCTATCGTCAAGTTCCACCCAGGATCGTTTGCCCCCCCGGAGGTGGGAAAAAAGGCCTCTGCGAGGGGCAATGTAACCGTCCGGGCGACGTGGGAGAACGTCAGCCGGGATATCATCCTGACCTGGATGAACTACCCTTACCTCTCCGTGGAGACGGAGGTCTCGGACCAGAGGGTTTTAGTGAATAATACAACCGACGTCACGGTCAGGCTGAAGGGCGATGGCTGGGCGCTCCGGCCGGACCCGATCGATGTGGTGCTGGTGGTGGACCGGTCGGGGAGTATGGCGGGCACGGACGTGAACCCGACGCGGATGGCGGCGGCAAAGGCTGCGGCGAACGACTTTGTCGATCAGATGAGTTTAACGGCGGGTGATCGTGTGGCACTGGTCTCGTTCGCATTCGGCGCCACACTGGACCAGGAGTTGACCGATGAAGAGAGTGAGATAAAGGGAGCAATAAACCGGTTGCCGACGGACGGTGGGACGAACATGAGGATGGCGTATTACACCGCAATAAAGTATCTCAAGGAGAAGGGCAGGCCGGAAGCGGTCAAAGCGGTCATCCTCATGAGTGATGGGGATTGGAACTACCATGGCTCGCCGCTGGCAAAAGGTGTAGGTTACGCGGACAACAACCGCTATCTCACCCGTCGTTCTTCATATGGGGCGCAAGCGCCTCTATCCGGGTACTGTTGGAGCGGGCTTGTCAACAGTTACGATTTTTCGGATGAAAAGTACGAGTGGTATCACGACCTCCCAAATCCGAAGGGTGGCGCGGACGTTCAGAGGCAGGCCGGTTGGGGGGACTGGTATGACACTGAGGGAAATCGGTGGGTCAGTACCAATCCCGCCAGCTGGACCTGCGATAACGGTCAGTTCACCAACCAGAACATGTCGGTGTACGCCAATAGCGGTGATGAAACGAACAGAGTGAAAATCTACAGTATCGGGTTCGCTTCGAGACTGAATTCCGACGTCGAGCGTGGTCTTAGTGTCCTGTCCCGGGCGGCCGGAGGAAAATACGTCTGGGCCAAGGATGAAGCAGCACTCAAGAACGTCTATACCGACATCGCCGGCGAACTCAAAACAGAGGCCGGCATCGACACCACCATGGTCCTCGACTTCGACATGGTCCGGGTTAACGACGAAGATCGGGAGGGCAAGGATGTATTCGATTACATCTACGAGGATGGAGTATCAACCACCGTCGAGAGCTGGGTCGAGAACGAGACCGGGCACCATGAGATCATTCCCCTGACAACCATCAACCAGACCGACGACTGGAACGACGACCATACCCTGCAGTTCGACGTCGGCACAGTGCACCTCGACCAGACCTGGGAGGCGACGTTCCGCCTCCGGGTGCTCACCGACGGCAACATCAACATCTTCGGACCCAATTCAACGATCACGTTCAACGACGGTGCGGCTGAACTCGGCCTCCCCGACACCTTCATCACAGCGGTTCCGGATCTCAACAACACGGGCCTCGGTGCCGCGACGCTCACCCTCTCAAACCCGCGCTACACCTGCACGGAGCCGGTCGAGGAGTTCCTCACCGCTGCCTGGGACCTCACCTACACCGGGTCGACAACCGCAACCGAGTTCGTGGAATACTCAAATGACGGCGGCCTCTCCTGGGTGCGGTTCGACACCCTGACCGCAGACGGTACCGTGGCCGATGAAACCTCCTCTCTCGATGTCCTGGCGCGCCCGCCGGGTGAATACCAGGTCCGGATACGCGCCTTTGCAGACGATGCGCCCGATGCTGTGCTGATCTTCCCCTCGATCAGGGTCGGAGAACTCCGTGCGGCGTATATCCGGCTTGCATAACCTTTTTTGGTGCACAAAGCACGTATTCGGCAAAAATGACGGACCCAGCGGGAATTGAACCCGCGTCCTTGGGTTCGAAGCCCAAAAGGATGTCCTCTACCCCATGGGTCCCCACATGGGTTTCTATCATAAGTTATTAAGCGTTTTTATGCCAGTACCCTATACAATGATTATCTCGTCCAGCGAAATCGTTCGCCGGCTCCAGAACGGCGATCTTGTCATCGAGCCCTATCACAGTGCATCTCAGCAGCCTGCCTCTTACGATCTCCGTGTGGCCGAAGAGACCGTGCTTCCGCGCGGGGCATGCACCCTTGTTCCTTCGATTGAGTGGGTGGAGCTTCCAAAAGACCTCGCGGCAACCCTCCGGTGCCGCTCTTCGCTCGCTCGCCGCGGTGTCCTCCTCGGCGGCGGGTTCGTTGACCCCGGGTTCCGCGGCCAGCTGACGCTCTGCCTGACGAACGCCGGCGCGGAAGAGATTTGCCTCTCAAAAGGCGACCGGGTGGTGCAGATGATCCTGCAGGAAGTGCTGAACGGCGACCGGCTTTATGTGGGCCGGTATCAGGATAGTGTTGGCGCGGTGCATACACGATGACGCCATCGATACGGTCGGAGCGGAAGTACCTTGAACTCCTGAGGATCCTCGCGGAGTCGCACGAACCCCTGGGCGCGAAGAGATTGAGCGAGAAGATGGCCGAACGGGGTTTTGTCTTGAGCGACCGCGCCGTCCAGTACTACCTTCAGTACCTTGATGAGATGGGATTTACAGAGAAGGTCGGGAACCGGGGCCGCATTCTTACCGAGGCAGGGATTGCCGAGAGCGAGAGCGCGCTCGTCGACGAGCGGATCGGCTTCATCATATCGAGGCTTGAGCAGCTGGCCTTCCGGAGCACCTTCGATCCGGCAACCGGGACAGGGAGCGTCGCCTACAACCTCTCCTTTGTGCGGGAGGAGGACCTTCCCGCCGTTACGGCGGCCTTCGACGAGGTGGCAGCAGCGGGCTATGGGTTCCTGAACACCTACCGGGTCGTCGACTCCGATCCCCGCATACCCGCCGGCCATGCCGGGATCATGACGGCCTGCAGCGTCACCCTGGACGGCGTCCTCCAGAAGATGGGTATTCCGACGAGGCTCGAGTATGCTGGCAGGATCGCCGTCGATGAGAACGGCTCCGCCGGGTTCCTCGATCTCATCGGTTACCGGGGAGCGTCGGTCGATCCGCTCCACCTCTTCATATCCGCCGGACTTACCTCGATACACCGGCTGGTGACGACCCGTGCCGGCGTCGCGCTTGCGAACGTCCGCGCAGTACCTGCTGCCGCACGGTACCGGGTGGAGGTGGCTGTCGGCCTGATGGAAGAATGCGGGTTCACCTTCCCTGCTGGAGGAGGTATCGGGGAGTTTAATCTCCCCAAACACCCTTATCGGCTCTCGATCGTCGCGTTTTCCGGAATGAACATGGTGGGGAACGCTGTTGAGAAGGGCTACGCTATCAGGACCGAGATTGGCGCCGGAATCATACCGTTCGAACGAATAGCAGAAGCTACCGGATCCAGGTGAACCCGTCGTCGGGGTCATCTTCCGGTTTTTTCTCCTCCCTGCTCTTCTGCCGGGCAGCCGCGTCGATCACCTCGAGCCTTCCGCGCGCGGGGTCAACCTCCTTCGGGCGGGGCCCCGGCCGGGCGAGTCCCCGGCCGGTCTGGTCGAGATGGGTATCCTTCGGCGCGGGGCCCGCCCCGCGCATATGCAGACCGGACTTATCGAACGCGCCGTCGATCGGCCGTCGTGTCTTTCGGTCCAGCGCGACCGTATCCCCGGTGTAGATCCCATCCTTCGGCCGCTGTACTCCGTGATCGAATGTGACCTGCTCTCTGTCGAACACCCCGTCTTTCGGGTGTTGTACGGGCTTTAAAGGTGCGGAGTAGATTACCGCGTCATCCTTCGGAGCGGTCTTTCCGATGCTGATCCCCTTCAGGCCGAAGGTGGCGTTCTTTGGAGCGGGCACAGACGAGGTGACCGAGGCAGATCCGGTGAGGTCGATCTCCCTCCCGCCCTGCCTGGGGGGCAGGATAACGGCCCCGTCGTCCTGTTTCTTATCCGGCTTCGGGATCATTTCAATGGTATCGTCCCTGCGCTTCTCGCCGCCCTCGCTACCGCCCGGGAGCGTGATCATCTCGTCTTTCTCTGGTGCGGGTATCTCTGCCACGTATCCACTCTCCTCCAGAAATGCCGCCTCAAGGGGAGAGGCGAAACCCGGGTCTTCTTCCCACTCCGGCAGTCCGGTACCGGCACCCGATGTCGGGGCCGCCTCCTCACCGCGCAGCCGCTCCTCCTCTTCGGCGTTCAGTCGTTCCTCCTCGCACTCAAGTTGGTACTCCGTCCGGATATCCCGGAGCTCCTCGACCCGGGGGATGTTGGATAACCCCGAGAGCATGATGATGATCCCGACAAACGATGTGTTCTTCACCGGATAGTCGCCGGATCGCATCTCGAGCCCGGCGATGCTCCGGTCAATCCACTTCCGGACGGTCTGGAATCCCTTCATCGAGAGTTCGGCCGAAGGGCCGGCGATCAACACCAGCGCCTTGTCGGCGCTCGTGAGGTCACAGGGGACTGATATCTCCTCATAGACTGCCTTTTTGGCGAGAGAAATGATCCGGGCGGCCTTCTCCTGTGAACCCTGAATGAAGTCTTTGAGCGACTGCCGCCGGCGGAGGAAGTTCAACCACCCGGTCGGCAGCCGTTCGGCGGCATACCCGACCGCGACGAAACCGTTCCCTTTCAGGGTGTTGAGGACCTCTCCGGCATCCAGGACGACCTCGGCGACATCGAGACCGGACTCGTTGAACTCTCCAGCACGAAGAAGGAGGCCGATCTGCCGGGCAACCCGTTCATTGAGCATACTGTAATGGGTTCTCGGATCCGATCCTATGGGGATCTGGCGCAGCTGGCCCATGACGCCGGTGTTCTCCGTCTCGGCCGCAGCTGCGGCTGCCCTGATCTTATGCGACCAGGTTTCGTTGTCGAAGAGGATGACGGCGTCGACGAGTTCCTGGAGCATGTCGAGGTCGTCAGCGGCCTTGGCCGAGACCCGCTTCCCCTCCTCCAGGCACGGGAGTATGGCGAGGGCGAAGATCGGTTCCACGTAAGACTTCCGGATATTGCCTATAATGAGCGGCGCGATGTCGATGACGCTGCCCCCGAGCCCGCAGCAGAGGAGGATGGCGTCGATCTCCATCGTATCCATGCTCTGGAGCCGGGTCATCACCTCTTCGATATCGATCACGTCCGTGACCTGAGCGTGACCTGCGATGTCGACCCGCGGAAAGAAGATCCTTGCTGGGTTCGGGAGATGGCGGAGCTGGAGCAGGGAGTTTGGGTCGATGTCGATTGCTACCGCACTCATGCAGCAGACTTTGCTTCGCCGGTCATGGTCGTAGAGGTTATCCACAACCCGTGAGCCGGCGCCTCCGATCCCGATCGTCAGCACTCGCATACCGCTATACCCCCTGCCTGGTACCCTTCATCGCTGGAGTGACCTTTGCCGCGAAAGAGGCATGCATTTCACCCCAAACTACTGATGAATATGTGGGCGGGCGAACATATATATTTCTGTACGTTCCCTGGGGGAGGAACGCATCTGTTCATACTGTGCCTGTACTTATGTATTCCGGTTTAATCTCTCCATGCTGGAGTCCCCTGCAGGATAAGGGAAGAGACTTACCGGATGTCCTCGGGAACCTGGTACACCTCTTCATTTTGCACTACCTGTGCGGTACGTGCCGATTGATGAGCACAAAATGATAATATATTTAACTCCCTGCACGTAACTACTCAATGAGGTGCATAGCCTTGACTACATATGGAATTGAATTTGTGCCCGGAGCAATCAACGTCAAGCAGGTGGTGAAGTACACCAAGCTCGCAGAGTCGAAGGACATCGACTACGCCTGGATTACCAACCACTACAACAACCGTCATGCATACCCGACCCTCGCCATGATCGCGGCAAACACCGACTCGATCAAGATGGGACCGGGTATTATGAACACGTTCACCGACACCCCGGCAGCCATTGCGTCCTTCATGGCTACCTTAAACGAGATCTCCGACGGACGTGCCGTCCTCGGTATCGGGCCCGGCGACCTCTCGACGCTCCCGAAGCTCGCGATCGACCCCGTCAAGCCCGTCGGCCACCTGAAAGAGGGTGTTGAGCAGATCCGGAAACTCCTTGCCGGTGAAGAGGTCAAGAAGACCGGCAACATGGAATTCTTTGACTACGACGGCGCCAAGCTGACCGGCGTCACCCTGCCCGGCAAGAAGGGCATCCCGGTCTACATCGGTGCCCAGGGCCCCAAGGTCCTCGAGCTCGCCGGCACCATCGGCGACGGCGCTCTGATCAACGCCTCGAACCCCAAGGACTTCGACGTCGCCATCCCGATCATCAAGGACGCGATGGAGAAGGTCGGCAAGAAGACCTTCGATGTCGGCGCCTACACCGCCATGTCTATCGACATGAACGAGAAGAAGGCCCGAAACGCTGCAAAGATTGTTGCCGCATTCATCGCCGCCGGCTCACCGCCCGCGCTCCTCCAGCGCCACGGACTCAACCTGGACAACGTCGCGAAGATCAAGGAAGCGCTCGCACGCTTCGACTTCAAGACCGTCGGCGGACTCGTCGGAGACGGGGAGATCGACGCCTTCACCATCGCCGGAACCCCCGACACGGTCAAGCAGAAGTGCGAAGACCTCGCAAAGTCCGGAGTTACCCAGATCATCTTCGGCTCGCCGCTCGGCCCCGACATGACCAACTCCATCCGCCTGCTCGGCAAGTACATTGTCTGAGGCGGGTAAACACCCATCACTTTCTTTTCTTGAACCGTGCCGCCGGATAGCACATGCGAACCGGTTTCACGGGCATTTCCGGCAGTGGTAACTCTCCTCCAGACCCCGGGTTGCCGGCGGCGCGAACCCGGACAGGGTTTTATACGGTCGGCGCGCCAACCGGTGTATAAGGGGTTAGTTTGTTCACCACCCATGAGATACGGACAGAGCGGGGAGTTCTCCAGTACCGCCGGGAATCACTCACCGGCATCCGGTGCCGGATCAGCCCTGTGCGTTTCGAGCGGCAGATCGACACCGCCCCTGCCATACCCGACTCTCGTGACGGCTGCCCGTTCTGCCCCGGCGCCATAAATACTTCCACCCCGACGTTTGAGGACGGCAGCCGTCTCCGGTGCGGGGGGAGCGTGACGTTCCCCAACCTCTACCCCTTCGCCGAGCGGCACGTGGTCACGGTGATCACACCCGATCACACGCCCGGCCGGTTCGATACGAGGTGCCTTGCCGATGCCATATCCGGCACGGCACAGGCCCTGTCCGGGTCTCCGGGTTATGCGAGCATCAACTGGAACCATCTTCCTTCTGCCGGCGCGAGCATCGTCCACCCGCACCTGCAGGGCATCGCCGACCCGGAACCCACCCGCCTTGCGGAACTCTATATCTCCGCCGGCCACCGCTACTTCACTGATCACGGCCGCCTCTACTGGGAAGACCTGGTGGAGCGCGAACGCTGCTCTGAGCGGTTTCTTTTCGAGGACGATATCTTCTGGTCGGCAAACCCCGTCCCCCTCGGTGAGCGGGAGGTAAGGGGGATCCTCCCGGTATCGACGCTTGAGGAGCTCGAACCGTATATTGAGCCGCTGGCCCAAGGGATTCTCCGTATCGTCGATTTCTACCGGAGCCTCGGCACCCACGCTTTCAACGCCTCGATCGCCTTTGACGCCCCTGGAAAGGAAGGGCTGGGCCACCGGGCTTTCTGCTCTCTCATCGCACGGTTAAACCCGAACAGCCTCTCCATGTGCGATTCGGCGTTCATGGAGCGGCTGCACCTGGAGCCGGTCATCCTGACGCTCCCCGAAGATCTGGGCGCGCTCTTCCGGGAGAAAAGTTAATTTCGAGCCGCCGTCAACCTCTCCTCATGACGGACCCGCGCGCATTCCTGGTCGGCGGAGAATGGCGAACGAGCACTGATATCCTGGACATCCGGTTCCCCTACAGCGGGGAGACGATCGGTCGCGTCTGCCTTGCCGGAACCGGCGACATCGAGGATGCCCTCCGTTGTGCAGAACGGGGTTTCGATCTCACCCGACACCTTCCGGCCCACCGCCGCTCGGAGATCCTCTCCGCCCTTGCCGATCTCATCCAGGAACGCGCAGCGGATCTTATCGATACGATCATGCTCGAAGCGGGAAAGACCCGCGCCCTCGCTGAAAGCGAGGTCGTGCGTGCACGGGAGACCATCGAGGTGTCCGCTGAGGAGGCGCGCAGGATCGACGGCACAATCCTCCCGCTTGACTGGAACGCGGCCGGGGAAGGACGGTTCGGCTGCCTCCGCCGGTTCCCGCTCGGCCCGGTGCTCGCGGTCACGCCGTTCAACTTCCCACTCAACCTCGCCTGCCACAAGCTGGGGCCGGTCATCGCCGCCGGGGATTCCGTCATCCTCAAACCCGCGTCGGCCACCCCGATCTCCGCGCTGATGCTCGGGGAGATGGCGCTCGATGCCGGATTCCCACCCGAAGCGATCAGCGTCGTTCCCTGCCGGGTCGACCTCGCCGAACGGATGGTGCAGGACAGGCGGATCGCGTGTGTGAGTTTCACCGGAAGCCCGGCCGTCGGATGGCATCTCCGGGAGATCGCCGGTCGAAAGCGTCTCGGGCTGGAACTTGGTGGAAACGCGGCCGTGATCGTCCATGAAGATGCCGACATCCCCTTCGCGGTCGCCCGTATCGTTGCCGGCGCGTTCTCGAACGCCGGCCAGACCTGCATCTCGGTGCAGCGAGTCTATCTCCACCAACCGATATTCGAGGAAGCCCTTGCGCTGCTCGTCGACCGGGTCCGCGCCCTCACGGTCGGCGACCCGCGCGAGCACGGTACCGACGTAGGACCGATGATCTCGGAGTCTGCCGCAGTCAAGGCGTTTGCGAAGGTGCAGGACGCGGTCGCGGGGGGCGCGAAAGCGCTTGCCGGCGGAACCCGCGACGGCGCGTTCATTGCGCCGACGGTTCTCGTCGACACGATACCGGATATGGAGGTGAACCGGACCGAGGTCTTCGCCCCGGTGGTGACGGTCACCCCCTACGGTACCTTCGATGAAGCGATAGCGCTCGCGAACGATTCTGAATACGGGCTGCAAGCGGGCATCTTCACTCACGATGCCCGCAGGATCGCCCAGGCGTTCGCAGAGCTCCGGGTCGGCGGCCTGGTGGTCAACGACATCTCGACGTTTCGGATGGACCATGCCCCCTACGGCGGGGTCAAAGGTTCCGGCATCGGGCGTGAGGGGCCGAAGTACGCGATCGAGGAGATGACGGAAGAACGGATGATGATCTTTTCGCCGTAGGGGGTGTGCGACGGGCCGAAGGGCCGGAGCGTGAGCGCCGGTAGGAACGACGTTCCATGGGAATGCGATGGTCCGAAGGACCGGAGCTTGAGAAAACGCGAAGCGTTTTCGAGTTGTGGCAGGCTCCTTAGAGCTTCCTGAAACCCAGGAATTGTTTTTCCAATGGAAATTGCCAACACTGGCGTCAACTTCGCAGCTTCGGTGATACTATGTCATCATCCCTGCATTGTCAACGCACGCGAAGCCGCGAAGGGCGCGAAAGGAACTGCAAAATTCCTTACTGAACTTCGTGTGCGCCAACAGTAGAGGCCGAGGATACGGCCTCACGCGAAGTGCGAGGCCTTGATATAGAGATGGTTCCTGGAAATCCGAATGCCGCGCCATCGTCAGTGGAGACAGACACCATACCCTCTAAAGACTCGAAAAAAGAAGTGGTGTTGAATTTACTCGGGCTTGCTGATGAGTGCCGTCTTCGAGACGATCTCGCCGGTCTTCTTGTGCGGCTTCCTGATGACCGCATCCATGCCCTTATCGAGAGCACGGGCCTCCTCGCAGAGGACCATCGCCTGGCGCATCATCTCGTGGGCGCTCGCGACGATCGGGATGTATTTCTCCCATTCCTTCGTCATGAAGCAGCCCTTGACGTTGACGCCTGCGACCGCCTGTGCGATCTCGTAGGCGGCACGGGCCTTCGCGAGCGCGTAGGGGTTGCTGAACTCGCCTTCGACGGCCTTGTCGGAGGTCATGACGACCTTCGGGAGCGCGAGGTCCGCGCCCTTCTTGCCTGCCTTCACCTGGTCGATCACCTTGTCGAGTTCCATCTGCATCTTGCGGAACGCGCCGGTGAGGGCGAGCACCTTGACGAGGTTCCCGTTGTAGTCCGCCATCTCGATGGGGTCGAGGAACTCACGGCGGGCGCCGATCATGGCGTCGGCCTTCATGATGATGTAGCCGAAGTTGCTCGCCTTGAGCGCTTCGAACTGCTCCTTCTTGGTGGTGACATCGTCGGTGATGACGATGCAGGGAATTCCGGCCGCTGCGAGGTTTTCGCGGGCCTGGGTGGGTCCGGGAAGGACGCCGTTCGGGGAGACGACGATACAGAAGTCCGGGCCCCATGCCTTCATGTTGCTGACAACGCGGTCAATGTCCTCGGGCTGCAGTTTCGTGCCGGAGGTTGCCATGAAGGTGATGATGTCCTCACGGTCAGCGCGCTCGTCGAGCAGAAGTTCTCCCATTACACCACTGGCGATATTTCCCAGTTTCGCAATTCCTACTTTAACAACCACTTTAACACCTCTCAAAATTTGAGAACACGATAGTATCACCAAGTTCTCATATAAACGTTTTGAAAAAGCCCCGCAAATCCCGCCTGGAGGTGTGTGGTTAAGGAAAAGTGTTTAAATTTACACCGTCCATATATATCTGATGAAACAGGGTCTGCTTACCGATCGCCAGAAAGAAGTGCTGCGCTACCGGAAGAAGGGGTTGACGCAGCAACAGATCGCGGAGATTATCCATACCTCAAAGGCAAACGTCTGCACCATCGAAAAGGCAGCTCTCGAGAACATCGCGCGCGCACGCGAGACACTCGAGTTCCTCTACACCCTCGACGCCGTGCACCTCTGTACGCTTCAGAGCGGCCTTGACCTGCTCAAGGCCCCCGAGTTCATCTACGCCGAAGCCGAGAAGAAGGGGCTGAAGGTCAAATACGACACGATCTCGCTCATTAACAGGCTCAGAGATGCGAATCCCGAGCGGTTCAGGGGGAGGCAGGTCCGCGAGGACGTTGAGATCTATATCAACAAAGATGGCGACCTGTACTTCGGATGATGCGGTTTTCCCCGGGCGCGCACAGGCTCCGTGCCGGAGCGGCCGCCCTACGGGAGAGTGCCGCCCGGCCACCTGCTGCGAACCGGGTCACTGTTCCCTCCGTTTACCCACACGGCTGTGTGATCCGGCGCATAAATGCCGCGTCTACAGCACAGAGATGTTCGGCATAAATACCCGGAAAATGCGATAACAAGTTTTATATTCCATTTTAAGTAATGTTTAAGAAACCGCTCTGCACGATTCCGCCCGGATCCGGGTGTGCGGCGGCACCATACGTGCCTCCGATTCCCGGGATGTCCCCGGATCTCGCATTTAGGCAGATCAGGGACCTGCGGCGGAGGGTGTGAGAGGTACAAGACACCAGGTCGAACCCCTCCGCATGGAGGGTCGATGTCGATATGGAGTTGTGCTCGTCACAACGGGATGACAGGAGCTGGATCTGATCGAGACGTTGGGCCAACGCCAGTGCAGCGCGCCCGGTTCCGGGAAGAATGTTTCCGGAAGCGTCGGAGAGTCAGGATCTGTTGGCGACGACTGGAATGCACCCGGTGCACACCGGGACGGCAGCGAAGAGGCAATCGAACCATAGAGAGGCATATAGCTCGGTTTTCATCGCACTTCGCTCCTCCATCAGCTGTATCCCTTCACGCCGCGCCGAAACAGCGTGGTGTTCGATGTCCCCGCCCCATACGGGTTCGCCAGAATGGGCAGTCGCGCCGGCATGCCGGCGGATCGCCCGGCGCATGCATCGCTCTGCAGCAGGCCTGCAGTCGATGCATCACGCTACAACGCACGAAGGGTTGATTGAAACATGCCGAAGATTAACAGACCACGCAGAGGATCCCTCGCGTACAGCCCGAGAAAACGGGCAAAGAGCCCGGTTCCCCGGTACGGCTCATGGCCGGAATACACGGGAGCCCCGGCTGTGCAGGGATTTGCAGGGTACAAGGTGGGGATGACCCATGTCATCATGGTCGACGACCACAAGAGCAGCCCCACCGAAGGCAAGGATGTGATGGTGCCGGTGACTGTGGTTGAGGTCCCGCCCATGCGGGTCGCAGGCGTGCGCGCATACAGCGAGGACACCTACGGCAAGCATGCGCTGACCGAGGCGTGGACGACCGACCTCGACGAGGAGTTGTCCCGCCGGATCAACGTCCCGAAGAACCACGACACCGCCGCCGCCCTTGACGCCATCAGGGCCGCCATCGGCGAAGGCAAGGTCGTAGAACTCTACGCCCTGACCTACACCCGGCCCATGGAGATCACCGGCGTCCCGAAGAAGGTCCCTGACCTGATGGAGATGCGGATCGCCGGCGGAAGCCTTGACGACCAGATCGCCTATGCTGGCGAGATCCTGGGCAAAGAGATCACGATCTCCGGTAACCTCGAGGTCGGCGAGTACGTCGACGTCACCGCCGTCACTACCGGCAAGGGCACGGAAGGCCCCGTCAAGCGCTGGGGCGTCCAGGTCCGGAAGCGGAAACACTCCCGCGGCGGCAAGAAGCGCCACATCGGCAACCTCGGTCCCTGGCACCCGCACCACGTCAGGTGGCAGGTTCCGCAGTCAGGCCAGATGGGTTACCAGCAGCGCACTGAGTTCAACAAGCGGATCTTGAAGATCGGCACCGACGGCGACGAGATAACGCCGGCAGGCGGATTCCTGCATTATGGTCTCGTGCGCGGCCCCTACGTGCTGATCAAGGGCTCCGTCCCGGGACCGAACAAGCGGCTGGTCCGGATACGCTCCGCGATACGGCAGGGTGAACACACCGTCCGCACGCCGACGATCAGTTTCGTCAGCGCGCAGAGCCAGCAGGGGTGAGCAGCGATGAAGGCACAGGTTCGAACACTGACAGGCGAGATCGCTCACGAGATCGATCTCCCGGAAATCTTTACAGAAGCGTACAGGCCCGACCTGATTAAGCGGGCAGTCCTCGCGCTCCAGAGCACCCGGTTCCAGCCGCATGGGACAAACCCCTATGCAGGCATACGTACCTCGGCAGAGTCCTGGGGCAGCGGCCGGGGTGTCGCCCAGGTCCCCCGGCTGAAGAATGGCAGCAGGGTGGCCAGGGTACCGCAGGCAACCGGCGGGCGCGCAGCACACCCCCCGAAGGTAGAGAAGATCCTCGTTAAGGACATAAACCGGAAAGAGAAACAGAAGGCCTTCCGGTCTGCCGTCGCAGCCAGCACGTACCAGGACCTCGTCCGGGAACGCGGGCACCTCTTTGAGGGCGACCTCCCGCTGGTCTTCGAGGACCGGTTCGAAGAGATCACCCGGACGGGCGATGTCATCTCCGCACTCTCTGCGCTCGGTGTCTATGCCGACGTCGAGCGGGCGAAGGGCAGCAAGAAAGTCCGTGCAGGGCGGGGCACCATGCGTGGCCGCCGCTACAAGCAGCGCAAGAGCGTTCTTATCGTCACCGGCGGCGAACCGCTCCGGGCAGCCCGGAACCTTGCCGGCGTCGATGTCGTGACGGTCGACCAGCTCAACACCGAACTGCTGGCGCCCGGCACACAGGCAGGACGCCTGACGGTCTGGACGGAATCTGCAATCCGGAGACTGGAGGAGTTCTCATGATACTGAAACACCCGTTCGTTACTGAAAAAGCAACGATGATGCTCGAAGGGGAGAGCAAGCTCCAGTTTATCGTGCAGAGGAATGCCACGAAGTCGGAGATCAAGCGCGAGCTGGAGTCAGCCTTCGAGCAGGAAGTGGCCAATGTCCGCACCATGATGACCATGAAAGGCGAGAAGAAGGCCATTGTAACGTTTGCGGATGCGAAGGCGGCTGAAGAGATCCTCAGCCGGCTGGGAATAATGTAAGGTGAGTGACGATGGCACATCGAATTATAGCACAGAGCCGTGGAAAAGGCGGCCCGTCCTACCGTGCACCGTCGCACCGGTACAAGGCCGAACTGCGGCACGTAGGGAAGAATGACGCCCTGGTCTCCGGGGTCGTCATCGATATCGAGCACGACCCGGCACGCCACGCACCGATCGCTCTCACCCGGATCGAGAACGGTGAGAAGATCTACGTCCTCGCCACCGAAGGGCTCGGTGTCGGAGATACGGTCTCCTGGGGGCCGGGTGGCGCGGTGAAGAACGGCAACACCCTGCCGCTCCGGGAGGTCCCGGTCGGTGCATACGTCTGCAACATCGAGTCCAAGCCCAACGACGGCGGCAAGTTCGTCCGTTCGAGCGGCGTCCAGGCCCTTGTCATCGGCAAGGCCGATGACGGCAGAGTCGGTGTCAGGATGCCGAGCGGCAAGAACAAGTGGTTCAACGGTGCCTGCATGGCAACCGTCGGTATCGTTGCCGGCGGCGGACGGGGTGAAAAACCGTTCGCCAAGGCAGGAAAGAAGCACTTCCACGTCAGGTCCTCTTCCGAGAAATGGCCCCGTGTCAAGGGTGTCTGCATGAACGTCATCGACCACCCGTTCGGCGGCGGTGGTCACCAGCACTGCGGACGCCCGAAGACCGTATCCCACGGTACGTCCCCGGGGAGGAAAGTAGGGCATATTGCGGCCCGGAGAACAGGCAAGTGGAAGAAGTGAGGGGTGAAGCATGGCAAAGAAGACACAGAAGCGAATGCCGCGGCGGCGTGAAGAGTTCACTTATCGTGGCTACACCGTTGAGGACCTGAAGCAGATGGCTCTCTCCGAGTTGCTGCCGCTCATGCCGGCCCGGGCACGCAGGAAGTTTGACCGGGGTCTCTCGCGGGAACACGAGAAACTCCTTGCCGATCTCCGGTCGGGAGACGAGAACATCCGCACCCACCTGCGTGACATGGTCGTCATGCCCGAGATGGTGGGAAGAACCATTGAGATCCACAACGGCAAGGAGTTCCAGAAGGTGGAGGTCCAGCCCGAGGCGGTCTTCCACTACCTTGGAGAGTTTGCACTGACCCGCAGAAGGGTTTCCCACGGCAGCGCCGGTATCGGTGCAACCCGGTCGAGTAAGTACGTGCCGCTGAAGTGATGGTTATGGCAAGAACAGAATATTCGGTAACGTTTGAGGGCGAGAATGTCGCTCGCGCAAAAGCGAACGAACTTCCCGTCTCTCCCAAGCACTCGATCGAGATTGCCAGGTTCATCCGGAAGATGACCACCACTGAAGCAAAGGCATACCTCGCCGACGTGGTGGCGCTGAAGAAGGCCATCCCCTTCAAACGGTTCAACCGGAACGTCGCCCACAAGCGCGGCCTTCAGAAGTGGGCGGCCGGCCGGTATCCGGTCAAGGCTGCAGAGGCCTACATCAGGCTGCTCGAATCCGTCGAGAAGAACGCCGAGTACATCGGCCTTGATGTCGAAAACCTCCGGATCGATCACGTCGCCGCCAACACGGGCCGTGGCCTCCGGGCATTCTTCCCGCGTGCGATGGGCCGCGCCACCCCGAAGCGCAGGGAGACCGTGAACATAGAGATCGTCGTAACTGAGGTGGCGTAATGGCAATCGAGAAGAAGTTTATCGCGGACGGCGTGCGCAACGTCCGTGTCGAGCAGTTCCTCACGAAAGAACTCAAGCGGGCTGGATACGGTGGCATGGACATTACCCGGACACCGCTCGGCACCCAGGTGACGATCTTTGCGGAGAAGCCCGGTATCGTGATCGGGAAAGGTGGCAAGCAGGTTCGTCAGTTGACGCAGGACCTTGCCACCACGTACGATATCGAGTCCCCGCAGGTGGAGGTCCAGCAGGTCCAGAACCCCAACTTCAACGCCCAGATCATGGCGGAGAGGCTGGCAAACGCTCTCGAGCGCGGCTGGTACTTCAGGAAGGCCGGACAGAGCACAATCCGCCGGGTGATGGAGTCCGGTGCGCTCGGCTGCGAGGTCATCATCGCCGGGAAACTGACCGGTGCCCGGTCACGGACGCAGAAGTTCACCGAGGGTTATGTCAAGCACTGCGGTGAGCCCAGCGAGACGATCGTCGAGAAGGGCTACGCGCTTGCAATCAAGAAACTCGGGACCATCGGGGTCCAGGTCAAGATCGTACCGCCGGATGCACGGCTGCCCGACACCTTCGACGTCCTTGAACCCGAGCCGAAGAAGGCTCCGGCAGAGCCTATCGAGCCTGAAGAAGTCGGCGACGATCTGTTCGAGGAAGAGTTCGAAGAGGCCCCTGAAGAGAAGTACGTAGAGGAGGAGAGGTAAATGGCAATCTTTCGCGCACAGGAAGTGAGGCAGCTCTCCGACACCGAACTCCTCGAGCAGGAGCAGAAGCTCTCTCTCGAACTGATCCAGGAGCGGGGAAAGGTCAGCGCCGGTGGTGCCACCGAGAATCCCGGGAGGATCCGTGAAGTCCGGAGAACGATTGCGCGCATCAAGACCGAGAAGAATGCACGGAGGAACGCATGATCTCCCCCCAGAACGTCCTGCGGCACGAGTTGATCGGCCTGGACGTTCTGGTCGTTCGTGCGAGCAACCCGGGTCATGCCGGGGTATCGGGTCGCGTCACCGATGAGACCAGAAATACCCTGGTCATCCTGACCGGGCGGGGAGAAAAGCAGATACCGAAACGGTTCAGCGTGTTTCGCTTCCGGCTCCCCGACGGCACGACCGTCGACGTCGACGGATCGAGCCTGGAGACGCAGCCGGAACGGCGGATCAGTATGCGCATTAGATAAACGAGGATGAATAATGGCACGAAACATTGGGTTGGACGTCCCCATTCCGGAAACGGAATGTGAGGACGCAAATTGTCCGTTTCACGGCACTTTGCCGGTACGCGGCCAGGTGATTACCGGCAAAGTCGTGAGCGACCGTATGAACGGTACCGTCGTCGTGGAGCGTGAGTT
>Ga0208041_1000492_pt1 | contig 37719 bp, 33 predicted proteins | sample AD_SCU002_MetaG_FD_184453 | JGI IMG/M metagenome (GOLD analysis project Ga0208041, IMG submission 184453) | Active sludge microbial communities of municipal wastewater-treating anaerobic digesters from China - AD_SCU002_MetaG (SPAdes) (version 2) | ecosystem: Engineered > Bioreactor > Anaerobic...
GGGGTAGGGGTAAAATCCTGTAATCCTAGAAGGACCACCGGTGGCGAAGGCGTCTCACTAGAACGAATCCGACGGTGAGGGACGAAGCCCTGGGGCGCAAACGGGATTAGATACCCCGGTAGTCCAGGGTGTAAACGCTGCGGGCTTGGTGTTGGGGGTCCTTTGAGGGCGCCCAGTGCCGGAGAGAAGTTGTTAAGCCTGCTGCTTGGGGAGTACGTCCGCAAGGATGAAACTTAAAGGAATTGGCGGGGGAGCACCGCAACGGGAGGAGCGTGCGGTTCAATTGGATTCAACACCGGACAACTCACCAGGAGCGACGGTTACATGAAGGCCAGGCTGATGACCTTGCCTGATTTTCCGAGAGGTGGTGCATGGCCGTCGTCAGTTCGTACCGTAAGGCGTTCTCTTAAGTGAGATAACGAACGAGACCCTCACCGCTAATTGCTAGTGTTCTCTCCGGAGGGCACGCACATTAACGGGACCGCTGTCGCTAAGACAGAGGAAGGAGAGGTCAACGGTAGGTCCGTATGCCCCGAATCTCCTGGGCTACACGCGCGCAACAATGGTACGGACAATGGGATGCAACTCCGAAAGGAGAAGCTAAACCTCTAAACCCTATCTAAGTTCAGATTGAGGGCTGCAACTCGCCCTCATGAAGACGGAATCCCCAGTAATCGGAAGTCACCATCTTCCGGTGAATTTGTCCCTGCTCCTTGTACACACCGCCCGTCAAACCATTCGAGCGGGGTTTGGGTGAGGTTTAGTTCTGCAAGGACTAGGACGAACCTAAGCTTCGTGAGAGGGGTTAAGTCGTCACAAGGTAACCGTAGGGGAACCTGCGGTTGGATCACCTCCTTTTTATTTTCAAAATTAAATTTGCAAAATAAAAAATTCATACAATCATCAGTTAGATGAAAAATATGATAAAATTAATCTTAAAGCAGCCTTTATTCATATTTTTAGAAATTTTACAAAAATCATAATCAAATTACCTAGCGATTTGGACTAAGCAATTAGGCTGATACGCTAAGCAAAGACGGGCCTGTAGCTCAGCTGGTAGAGCGCCGCCCTTGCAAGGCGGAGGCCTCGGGTTCGAATCCCGACGGGTCCATTTAAAGTTAATGTTTTCAACAAATTATGTTTTCAATGTATCATATGGTATCGTCCAGAATTACTTTGGATGATGCTTATTTGAAAATGCAGTTCGGCATATCTATTATGCCGGATCAAGGGCTAAGATGCCAAATTACCCAAATTTGGCTTTGGCTTAAATATCACTTAAGTCATGTTGATGAGGCCGTGCATAGGAAGGAAGCGTAGAGATTAATCCTACTACGCCATCAGGTGGATGACTAGGCTTGAAATGCTGAAGAAGGACGTGGCAAGCTGCGATATGCTCCGGCGAGTTGCATGCAAACATTGAACCGGAGATTTCCTAATGTGACTTCATATCCTTTAAGGATACTTCGAAAGAAGGGGGAACGCGGGGAATTGAAACATCTTAGTACCCGCAGGAAAAGAAACCAATTGGGATGCCGTTATTAGGGGCGACCGAAAACGGTTTAAGGGCAAACTGAATCTGGTATAGCAATATATCAGAGATGTGGTGTTGGCCACTTTCGTATTCTTGATATTTGGGAATCAGAAATTTTCTGGAAAAGGGATACCATAGAGGGTGAAAGTCCCGTATGAGTAACTGAACAAGAATCTAGTGAGTCCAAGAGTAGCGTCTATTGGAAATTAGGCGTTAAGACGGGGGGCATCAACCTCCAACCCTAAACACATTTCAAGACCGATAGCGAATAGTACCGTGAGGGAACGTTGAAAAGAACCCTTGATAGGGAGTTAAAAGAACCTGAAACCTGATGGTTATACCTCGACAGGGCACGTAATGTGTTCTGTCGTCCGTTTCGAATAACGTGCCAAGGAGTATACTTTTGTGGCGAGAGTAATCTGTTTTCACAGAGCACTCGTAGGGAAACCGAAAAGTCCGCAGCTGATAAAGTAAGGGACTGGGTATTAATGTGCCCGAAGTCACAAGGGTTTGACCCGAAGCCGCACGATCTACGCCTGGGCAAGGTGAAGCGGGGGTAAAACCTCGTGGAGGCCTGCAGAGGTTCTGTGTACAAGCGTTCTTCTGACCTGGGTGTAGGGGTAAAAAGCCAATCGAGTGCGGGAATAGCTGGTTCCAGTCGAAATTGGCGGTAGTCAAGCCTTGGAGGAGGTGTCAGGCGCTGTAGAGATACTGATAGGGGATTTAGGGGGAGAAATCCCTCGGTTTTCTGTCAAACTCCGAATGTGCCATGAGCCTTAGATTCCAAGAGAAGGCAATACGGGATAAGCTTGTATTGCGAGAGGGGAACAACCCAGACTATGGTTAAGGTCCCTAAATACTGGTTAAGTGTTAAAGGGTGAAAGGTGTTTATTGCCTAAGACAAAGAGGAGGTTGGCTTAGAAGCAGCCATCCTTTAAAAAGTGCGTAACAGCTTACCCTTCGAGGCAATAAGCCCTGAAGATGGACGGGGCTAAATCAGTTACCGATACCATAGACAAGCCAAAAGCTTCGTTGTAGACTGGCGTTTTGCAAGGGCAGAAGCATCTTTGTAAGAGGGTGTGGACCTTGTTTAAATGAGAATCTTGGCGGTAGTAGGATCTAAGCAGGGTGAGAGTCCCTGTCGCCGAAAGGGCTAGGGTTCCTTGACAATGCAAATCAGTCAAGGGTTAGTTGGTCCTAACCGGATGCCTAACTGGCAATCCCGGGAAAGGGAAACAGGTTAATATTCCTGTACTACTTAGATATTTGCGGTAACGAAAGGTAAATTTCTGACTCTTCAGGGTAGGTCTAGTCAAGCCGTCGCTTGATTCAAGAACAACATGTTTTTCGAGTATCGTAACGATGAGAAAAAAACTAAATGTTCGATGAGCAGCTTATGGTTGTTAGGCTGAGCCCAGGAGACAGTGAAAAGGGAATTTACATAGATTCTAAGTAACCATACCGAGAACCGACACAGGTGCCCCTGGGTGAGTAGCCCAAGGCGTGAGGGATATAATCTAATCGAGGGAATTCGGCAAATTGGCCCCGTAACTTAGGGATAAGGGGTCCCTGTGATTGTTTTCTTAAGAATGCGATTTCAGGGCTCAGTGACTAGGGGGGTCCGACTGTTTAACAAAAACATAGCTAACTGCTAATTCGAAAGGATTTGTATAGTTGGTGAAGTCTGCCCAGTGCCAGTACTTCAAACTTCGGTTCAACGGAGCTAAGAGCTGGTAAACGGCGGGAGTAACTATAACTCTCTTAAGGTAGCGTAATACCTTGTCGTTTAAATGGCGACTTGCATGAATGGCGTAACGAGGCCCCCACTGTCCCCGGTTAGAATCCCCTGAACTCTCTTTACTGGTGTAAAGGCCAGTGTCTTCCAGTGGGACGTGAAGACCCCGTGAAACTTTACTGTAGTCTGTGGCTGTGGAGTGAGTTTTGATGTGCAGGCTAGGTGGGAGTTGCTAAAGCTTGGTCGCTAGGTCAAGTGTAGACAAAAGTTGAGAAACCACCCTTCAGAGCTTACCCCACTAACTAGAGAAATCTAAGACACCCATTGATAGACAGTTTGACTGGGGTGGTCCTCCGCTGAAAAGGTATCAGTGGAGCCCAAAGGTTGGCTCATTCGGGTTGGAAATCCGAAGTTGAGTGCAAGAGCATAAGCCAGCTTGACTGGATCCCGAACATGAACGGATCCAGAGACGAAAGTCTGGTCTAGCGAACCTCTATATCTCCTTGATGGGGGATAGAGATGACCGAAAAGTTACTCCGGGGATAACAGAGTTGTCTAGCCCGAGAGTTCATATCGACGGCTAGGCTTGCTACATCGCTGTCGGCTCTTCCTATCCTGGTCGTGCAGAAGCGACCAAGGGTGGGGGTGTTCACCCATTAAAAGGGATCGTTAGCTGGGTTCACAACGCTGTGAGGCAGTTGGTTTAATATCTACTGGAAGTGCGAAATAGTCTGATAGGAAGGATCCTCTAGTACGAAAGGAACGGGGAACCGAGGCCTCTGGTCTACCGGTTGTCTGACAAGGCACGCCGGGCAGCTACGCCTTAAGGGATAAGTACTGAAAGCATCTAAGTACGAAGCCCACCTAGAAAAGAGACTTAGGACACGGGAAGAAGACCCGTTTGATGGAGTCGGTGTGTAAGTGTCAAGCTCACGCGAGACATTCAGCATGCGACCACCAATAGTCTATTCTGGATTTAATCTTAAAAACACGTTTCCTTCCTATGCATTGGTTTCTTCTTTTTTTTATTTTATTTATACTTTGATATCCTAATAAATTCTAATCCCATTGAAAAACCTTATACCTTATAGAAAAACCTTATACCTTATAATATGGGAATAATTTATTGGAATAATTATTAAACCTATTAAAAAATATAATCCCAAAACAAAAATATCTTTAATCCCTACGCTTTCTCCTCTATAAATTTAAAATTTATATTATAATTTCAATATTTTTTATAGAAATTTTTATAAATGGATTAAATTACCCCTAAATATTACTTGTTTAAGAAAAAAACGAGGGAAAATGGATTTGACCCAAAAAGGAAAAAAACAAACTTCCAACAAAAAAAAATCAAAAGACAAAAAAATTCTTTCAATACGGGGTCCTTTCGCAAAAATTTCTCAAAAAAAATCTTTTAAAAAATCAACTCTGAAAGGTTCTAAGAGATATATTAATAACAACAAGGTCAATAAAGATAACAACAAAAATCAATATAACAAAAATCAAGAACCCAAGTTGTTTAGTGAAGTATATTTTCCAAGAGAAGATAGCACCCTATTAAAAGAATCTTCCAAAAGCATTGTAAAAGGAATAGTCCTTGAAATGGGCTGTGGCAGTGGTTATGTCCTTTGTTCCCTATCTCCTCAAATAGAATTTGGGATAGGTTTAGATATCAATCCTTTAGCAATCAAAGCCTCAGAATCCTACTCACGAATAGAATCAAAAGGAAACCTTTGGTTCTTCCAAAGTAACCTATTCTCTTTTCTTGAGAACTTCTCAATTGATATTTTTATGAATCGTATGTGGCTTAGAAAAGGAAAAACCAAAAAGATATTTGATTATATCATATTTAATCCGCCGTACCTTCCTGATGAATCTGATTTAACACTAAATGATATCGCTTTAAATGGTGGTAAAATAGGAACCGAAATAATAGAAAAATTTTTGAAATCATTCAAAGAATACCTAAAACCAAATGGTAAGGCACTAATCATTGTATCAAGTATAATACTAGATAAATTCTTAGTTCTACTTTCTAAACATAAAATTAATTTTTTATTAATAAACAAAAAAGCTGTTTTTTACGAAGAGCTTTACTGCTATAAAATCTGGTAACTTCTAATAACACAAAACAGTATTAATCCCATAAAATAGTTTACTTATTTGATAAAACACTTTGATTTAATGAATCCGTCATGTGCATACTTTGGTTAATTTATCACATCTTGTAGTACTCACGAATAATTTTAATAAAAAAATTCAGATAAATAAGAATAATGCAATCAAAAAGACATATAACCTGCTTTTATATATTTGATTGAACTTGAAATTGAATAAAAGTGCCCTCTGAGTCCGATATGAAAACCTTTAAAAACTAACTTCTTTTACCGATAATGAGTTGGTCAAATTGGATATACAAAAAGCAAAACAAGAATTAATTGAATCAAAACGTCCAATATATTTCTTTGATGATGATCCAGATGGTCTCTCATCATTCCTACAGTTTTACAAATTCAAAAAAGAAGGAAAAGGTTTGGTAGTTAAAAGTAGTCCAGAATTAAAATACTCTTTCCTAAGAAAAGTTGAAGAATACAACGCTGACAAGGTATTCATACTTGACAAACCAATGGTTTCAAAACAGTTTATAGAAGAATGTCAAGTACCTATCATTTGGATAGACCACCATGAGCCAAGTAAAATTACAAAAGAGACTCTAACATATCTAAACCCAAGAATTAATGAGCCTTCAATAACAAAATCTGTATCCGAAATATCTTATGAAATATTTAAAGAAAACCTTTGGATTGCAATGATAGGTTCAGTAGGAGACTGGACACTTCCAAAGTTCTCAAAAGAATTCTCTGACAAATACCCAGATCTTTTGGACGCAAGCATAACTGACCCTGCAAAAGCACTTTTCTCAACAGAACTTGGTAATCTAATAAAAATAATATCATTTGTCTTAAAAGGTAAAAGTCAAGATGTCAACAGAGCAATTAAAGTTCTAATAAAGATAGACTCACCATACGAAATACTTCATCAAACTACCTCAAAAGGAAAATTAATACATAGGCATTACTCAAAACTAAACGAAGAATATATAGAACACTTAACTCAAGCAAAAAACCTATCATCAAACACAAAAAAATCAAATGATGAAAAATTCTTATTCTACATTTACGATGGCACAAAAACAAGTTTCACAAAAGAACTATCAAATGAGTTACTCTATTTATACCCTCAAAAACTGATTGTCGTAGGAAGAAGAACAAATGGTTTTGTAAAAATGAGTGTTCGTTCTTCAATAGCAGTACTTCCATCAATTTTAGAAAAAACACTCAAGAACTTCCAAGGAAGCAATAGTGGTGGTCATGAACATGCCTGTGGTGCTCACATAAAAGAACAAGACTTAGCTGATTTCATCCTTCAATTAAAAAAAACCTACAATGAATCATTCTAAAATAAAAGAACAACCCTTAAAAGATAAATACCATGGGGCATCTTGCAAATAGTAAAAGTAATTTTTGTCTGAAATATCATTTTTAATCCTTAAATCAAAAGCTTTCTTCTCACTTAAGACCAAAAGATCAGACCATTCAAAATGAGTGAGAATCTCACAAAATCAACTTACTACAATTTTTTTCAATTGATACCCTTAAAAAACCCATCTAATAAAAAACCCTCTATAATAACATAAAGAAAAATAAAATCACTTAAATATAACTTTCTTTCTTAAAACAATCTCTTTTAAAATATTTATTTCTAAAATCAATTACAATCTATCTAGTATAAAAGTAATTTTTATAAATAGGTAGTTAAATAATAACCAAAAAAGAGGTGTAATATACAAACAAATAAGTGTTCATTAGGTTGCACCACAAATATGGAGGAATTAGAAATGAGAAAAACATTGAATAAATTTTTTGTAGTACTGTTAGTTTGCATATCCCTAATTACATTCCAGGGATGTATAAGCCAAGACGCAAATAATGGCGATGGAGCCAACAAGGACACTATTTCAGAGTTAGATTCAACTCCAAACACAGATGAGTCCCAAACTCCCATTGAAATTATTGATAATGAATCAGACGAACCTATAACCGAAGAATCTGAGATTGAAGAAAAAGAAGAAACAATTGAACCAGAAACACCCGATTTAGAAATTCCAGAAGAAACTCCAGAAGAATCTGATGAGCCAACACAACCTGAAAAAGAAAATACTCCCGAAGAATTATACGAACTCTTTGGAGAATATTGCCAAAGCGATGAAACAAGAAATATTATGCCTTTAGATGAAGCAAAACAAATAGCCTCTGAAAAATGCATTCATGAAGGAACAATAGCTCAAATAATAGAGGGAACTCAACAGTGTAATCCTATCACCGGAACATGGTGGATAGATGTTGCAATTGAAATGCAAGGTTGCTCTCCTGCTTGCGTAATTAACATAAACACAAACGAAGCAGAAATAAACTACAGATGCACAGGAATTGCTGAATAAAAACTTAGATAAAATCACTAAACGCTTAATAATTTATCTAACAAAATAAAAAACAAATAGCGTTATTTTATCTAAACTTTTTCATTTTTTTTATTCTTCACTTTTTATCATTCTGGTCAATAACAATTCACTCATTTGAAAATAGCTCTATTAAAGTTATCATATAAACAGTCTCAAAATGATTCTCAAATCATCTAATCCATTAAACTTTAATCTAAGAAACAGTTTACAGTTACAATCACCCAATTCATCAACAAACCACTGAAAACCCATTTACAACCCAACATAGTTTTTCATAAAATGAAAAAAACATTTATAAGTTCTTTCAAACCAAAATCCAATAATCACAAAATAAATTAAAAAAAATAGACTCCTAGAATATACACTTGAAATTTACACTTAAAAAATTTAATCTCCTAAAAATTCATATAAACATCAACACATTGATAAATTTAACAATAACTTACCAAACAAAAAGATAATATTAAATACCAATTAAACATTTTTTAAAATAATAAATATCAACAAACATCCCAATCAATCAAAAAAACTCCAATCAAAATACAAAATAAGAGGTGTAAAAATGGATGAAAAAGAACTTTTCTTTGATGAAAACGAATCTTGGATAAATCTTGACTCTGGTATTGCAACAATAGGAATCACCAAAGAATCCGCAAACAAGGTAAAAGAATTTATATTTATAAACCTTCCAAAAATCTCTCAAGTCATAAAAAAAGGGGAGGTCTATGTATCACTAGAAGCTGTAAAATGGTCTGGACACCTTCAAAGTCCATTGTCTGGTGAAGTAATTGAGATAAACCAAAAAGTTTTTGAGGAACCAAGTCTAATTAATAAATCTCCTTATGAGGCTTGGATAGTTAAATTAAAACTTTCAAATCCTCAGGAGAAAACATCACTTTTAACCTATACCCAAAAAAAAGAGCTAACCAAAAAATAAAACATTTTTACTCAAAAGAAATACTAACTTAATTATCAACCAAAGGGTTTACAAGAATTGCAGGAAAGATTATAAACTCGCAAAATAAAAACCAATTTCGTGATTAGCCAAACAAAAAAATTTATTATAACCTAATCAAAAAGGAGATCAAAATGAATTCATCAAAAAAATCACTAAACTACAAAAAACTAATCGAACAGCACGTTAAAATCCTTAAAGGTTTACGACACAAATCTGGCCTTTTTTTAGCAAGCAAACCAAGCGTTACAACAGGATATGACAAAGCTTGGCTAAGAGACAATTTTTATGAATGCATGGCATTTGAGGTATTAAATGATTGGGAAACAGTTCGCCAGACATATAGAGCAATACTTGACATATTTCACAAGCATGAATTTAAAATTGATCACGCAATCAAGAAAAAACCAGCTCATGTCTATGAATATATTCATCCTCGCTATAATCCTGAAACATTCGATGAATTCTGGGAAGAATGGGGAAACAAGCAAAACGACTCAATAGGTTGTATCCTCTTTAAAATAGGAGAACTTGAGCATATAAAAAAGATTAAAATACTTGATTCTCAAGAAGACTATCGCGTCATTCAAAAGCTTGTAAACTACCTAGCAAGCCTTGAATACTGGCAAGACCCTGATTCAGGAGTATGGGAAGAAAATCAAGAGGTTCATGCCTCAAGCATAGGCGCATGTGTTGCAGGGCTTGAGATGATAAAAAACATAGACGGAATAGAGGTTCCTGAAGACTTAATAAAAAAAGGATATAGTGCCCTCGCAAGGATTTTACCAAGAGAATCTGACAAGAAATTTGTTGACCTTGCTCTTCTTTCACTAATCTGGCCTTACGAAGTAACAACAAAAAGGCAAACTCAAGAGATATTAAAAAATGTAGAATACCACTTACTTAAAAAAAGAGGAGTAATTCGTTACAAAGGCGATGCATATTACAACAAAAATCCTGACAACTTCTCAGAAGAAGCAGAATGGACTTTTGGTCTAGCTTGGCTCGCAATAATATACTCAAAAATAGGGGATGACAAAAAAGCGCAAAAGTTTTTGAGTAAATCTATTCTAACTCAAACAAAGAAAAATGAGATCCCAGAACTATACTACTCAAACACAGATAAACCAAACGAAAATACCCCTTTAGGGTGGAGTGAATCACTATTTATCACAGCACTATATGAAGTGAACCACATCCATATGAAAATGAAAAATCAAAAGGCTTCAGGCTCAAAAAAGCCATTAAAAACTTTAATAAACCCCTCAAAAAATAGCACTTTAAAAACCAAAAATAAAAAACAATAAAGTACAAAAAATAGATTCAAAAAAACAAAAGGCACTAAGTCAAAAGAGATAAGTAAAAAAGGTGCAACTTAAAAAACTATTTAAACACAAAAATAAGTAATTCTAGAAAAGGCAAAGGCTCTTTTGTATCACAATCGCAAAATAGATTTTTAAAAAGTTTATCGACAATAGGAAAATGCTTTTGGAGCCCTTATTCAAGGACTTGCTTTACAAACCAATATTGTGCTCTTAAATGTTGTGAAATCAAAAATATTATACGGTGTAAAAAATGGATGAATACAAAACAATGCTAAAAGAATCTAAAAAAGAGCTTGAAAAACTTTCAAAAAGCAATCCTAAAGAGATGTCCTCGTTTATGGAATTTATTCATCAAGCCGAAAAAGGAGGCGCAATAAACGAAAAAACAAAGGAATTAATTGCAATAGCATGTGCCGTAGTACTTAAATGTGATCCTTGCATCGCATTTCATGTACAATCCGCTATAAAAGCTAAGGCTACAAAAGAAGAGATTTTAGACGCTGGAATGGTCGCAGTAGTTATGGGTGGAGGTCCCGCTCTTATGTATCTGTGTCATTTAAACAAAGCAATAGATGAATTTATTAAATAATAAACCCAGCACATATTTAAAAAAGTATATTAACAGTGTTAATAAAACTCTGAAATTAAACCTCTGAAAGTGCAAAAATGAAAATAGTAATAATCGGTGGTGGGACCGCAGGAACAACCCTTGCATTTCAAATCCGCAAGATAAACAAGGAATGTGAGATAGAGATAATAGAATCATCAGATAACCTTCAGTATTCTCCTTGTGCTCTTCCCTATGCAGTTTCTGGTGAAATCCCTTCCTTTGAAGACATATTCATCTTTACAAAAGAACAATACGCCCAAAATAATATAACCTACAAAAAAAACTCAAAGGCAATAAAGATCTTTCCAACAAAAAAGCAGGTAGAAATCCTCTCAAACTCAAATAAAGAATTACTATCATTTGATGTCTTAGTTTTAGCCACTGGCGCAAGCCCAATAATACCTCCAATTCATGGCTTATCAAAAGAAAACTCACAATTCTTAAAAACAATTGAGGATGCAAAACGAATAAAAGAAATAGTAACACTTAGAGAAACAAGCGATAGCTCTCAAAAAATACAAAAAAACATAACAATAATTGGCGCAGGTCTAATAGGTGTAGAATTGGCAACTTCCTTAAGTGACTTGGACCAAAAATTAACACTCATTGATTCAAAAAACATATTATCTTCAAATCTTGATAAAGATATGAGCTCAATAGTAAAAGATTACCTCACAAAAACAGGAATAGAGGTATTTGAAAACGTAAACATTGAAAAAATAAAGGACTCAAAAATCTTTCTGAATAATACTACTATCTCCTATAACCAATTAATAGTTTGTACTGGAGTAAAACCTAATTTAGAATTGGCAATGAGATCAAAAATAAAGACTGGCAAGGGGATAATTGTAAACCCTTTTATGGAGACTAACAAAAAGAAGATATATGCAATCGGAGATTGCGTAGAATCAAAAGAATTCTACACCAATGAAACAGTATTAAGTCTGATGGCAACCTCGGCAGTAAGACAGTCAAAAGTAGTAGCAAAAAACATATTTGGTGCAAAAGAAAAATTCCCAAAAGTTCTTAACACAACAATCTCAAAAGCAAAAGACCTAATCTTTGGCTCTGTTGGAATATCTTCAGAAAGAGCCTCATCACTGGGAATAAAAACAGTATCTGCTAAATATTACGGCGAAACAAGGTCAGAATATGTTCCTCAAAGAAAGTCAATCACAATAAAAATAATCGCTGATATGAACGGAACAGTCATAGGAGCACAGATCATTGGCTTTGAAGAGATCGCGGGAAGGCTTGACTTGCTTGCACTTGCAATATCTAAAAAAATGAATCTATCAGATTTAGAGGAGGTAGAATTCTGTTATAACCCTATGACTGCGCCAATATTTGAGCCAATCTCAATAGTGGCCCATCTCTGCAAAAAAAAGCTTGATTCTCTCTAAAAACAAACAAAAGATTTAAAAACTAAAGCAAAATCCCTTAACTATAACATTTTCAATATACTCAAGATATAAAACTTGGTGAATTATATGACAATAATACAGTACAGGTCCAAAAGAAAGGTTTCAAGTGGAAGATACAAAAAAGCCCGAAAAAATAGGGCTTACGAAAAAGGAAGAGAACCTACATTCCCAAAGGTATCAAAAGACACCAAAATAGTTAGTATTAGAACTAGGGGTGGAAACATAATCTCAAGGCTTTTAAGGACTCAGTACGCAAATGTTGTTTCTGGAAAGGATAGTAAAAAGGTAAAGATTCTAAACGTATTAGAAACTCCTGCAAATAGAAACTACCAAATAAGAAACATCCTTACAAAAGGCGCTGTCATTGAGACTGAATTAGGAAAAGCAAAAATAACCTCTCGTCCGGGACAGGAAGGTTCTGTAGACGCTGTTTTAATAGAGAAAAAATAATTTCTTAATTTTCTTCTTATTCTATTAGGTATAGCTCTATTCATCTTATTAAATGGATAATACCAACATAAATACACAGTTATCTCACAGACAGTCGGTGTAAATTGTTTAGTCACTGCGTATCTTCAAACTTTAGGCATCAAAACCAAAGTATGCAAAATAATCAAAATATGCGAAATAATCATAGATTTCACGATATCAATAAAAATCCTTTAATGTTAATTCTGATCTTCTTTTAAAGACTTCAGTCTTTTAAATTATTATCCTCTAAAAAACAATTATCATCATCAAACATACCACTAAAAATAACATTTTCAAAAATATAAGCTACCCAAACAATAACTTTTTATTGAAAACAATAATTGCATTACAAAAATGTCTAATTTAAACAAATCTTTACCTGAAATATCTGCTCAATTACTAAATTCAATATTTTCACATGATATATTCCTGGAATTAGCTGTTTCTCAAATGTATTCAGCAATTTTAAAAAATTCTTCAAAGTATTTTATAATCCCCAAAGAATTCGGTTCAAATACAATAGGATTTCCAATATCTCAAACCCACTTAGATGTATATGATCTATATGAATTTGATGGACAAGCACTTAAATACTCCGAAAAGAATAACCTTTCATTTACACATAACAAATCATTGGAAAACTCATACCCTTTAATAATACACTTCTCTAATCCAATCTTAAGCAATCCACTGCCCCAAATTGATATAGAATCTGAAATGCTGAGAAATGATTTACTAGATTTATTCCAAGTATCATTAAACTGGCAAATCAAGAAAAATGAAAAAATACTTCCGATACTTGCCATGAGCCAAACAATAGATAATACTTTAGATAAAATTAATTTACTTTTACTTCAACAAAAAAAGCTTTTTAACAATAATCAAATAAAAAAAATCTTGAAAGAATATGTCCTTATAACTGAAAGTACAATTGACTTTTCATTAAAACCCTATGAATACCAAATCATTTTAGGGTCTCTTAAAAAATATTACAATTGGTCAATTCTTCATTACTCCTCAAAATCTAACTCCTTTAAAGACTACACTTCATATTACAAAAAATCTCAAAAAAACTTTACATTAAAAGAAATCCTTAATTTTGAGTCTATTGAGTCCTCAATAAACTTAAATCATTTTGTTTTCTAATAGGTTTTTATCGTAAAAATCACGAAAAACAACTAATTAAATTCTTAAAAAAAATAAAACATCTAGATTATATCATGGAAAGAAAAAAATCTCCTGACCCCTCTAAAAAATACAATTTAAAAGAAGCTACTCAAGAAGAAAAAAACAAAAACGAAGAAAATAAAACAACTGATTATATAAACTCAAAAAACTCAGAAGAATATGACCTAAACAACTACAAATACAAAGATTATCGCACAAACTGCACAATCCCTGAACCATTAGAACAAATACTTGCAAGGTCTGTGAAAGAATCAAAGAATGGATTTGAGGCAGTAAGCAAAGCAATTGAAGAAGCATCGATGCAAAAACTTTTATTTCTCCAAGACCTTATCGCAAGATCCCAGCGAGTCAATATGATGATTTTAGAAGGAATTTGTAATCTTGATAAAAACTATAATTCACTCTCCGGTTCTTTAGAAGAATTAAGAAAATATAAAAAAGAAGAATAAACAATAAATAAAAAAAACAATACAAAAAAGAAACTTAGTCCAATAAAAAAGGTTCAATATCACAAAAGAGCACATCTACTTAAAGCACATATTTTCAATAATCTATTGAATGAAATGGAGATATCGCTAAAATTCTTCCAATAGAATCAATAACAGCGTCAACACACCTCTTAGTAGCCTCATAATAATGCATAATATTTAACTCTTTAAATAAACCAGCATAATTTTCCTTACCTACAATCATAAAATTTAAAGTCTTATTAGGGTCACTATCTAGATATAAAAAAAGTTTAATTGCAGATAAACAATCACTAAATCTATGCTCAAATGCTACCCTTTCAATAGTGCAGGCAACAACCTGACTATCTGAAACTCTTGAGCAAATCTCATCAATTCCTTCATCTGAAGTAGTTCTTGTATTATAGTAAATACTCATTTTTATTCCTCCTAAAATCACATTAAAAATCTACAAAACGGAAAATAGAACAAACATCAAAAACTATATAAGATTTTCTGCATCACTGTGATAATATGGTATAAGAAATTAGCTTTACACTTTTTCTTATGTACAGTAACAAAAAAAATAAAGGTGAAGATTCACAAAATCAAAAATATTAAATATGAATTAAACATACTAATTCCAATATGGTGTTCTTAAGTCTTTACGAAATAATATCTCTTGTAATCATGAGCTTAGCCCTTGGTTTTATATTTTCAGACTTATTCTCAAAATATAGGATTCCCTCAAAAGACCCATTAACTATTATGAGACAATCAAATAAACTAAACGAGATACTATTCGCAACAATGATAGTTGCACCAGCCGTAGTTTTACATGAACTTGGTCATAAATTCGTAGCAATGGCTTTTGGTCAATTTGCTCAGTTTCATGTATCTGTTACAGGACTTGCAATAGGTACACTACTAAAACTCATAGGATTTCCATTCATAATCTTTGTGCCTGGATACGTAAGTATATCAGGGCAAGCCCTTTTAGGTTGGCAAAACTCACTAATTGCCTTCGCAGGTCCGGGAGTAAATCTCTTAATGTGGCTGACCTTCTTATTAATATCAAAAAAAATAAAAGAACCACAAAAAAAGATTATATTTCTTATAATGGCAAAGATAAACCTATTTCTTTTTGCATTCAATATGATCCCAATACCCCCTTTTGATGGCTATCAGGTAATGACTGGATTCTTTAGATTTTTTAGTTAATCCTTTTAATCTCAACAAACAAAAAATTAAAATAAGCTTCTAAAATCGTTTCCTAAACTTGTAATATTTAATAAAACTCTTTATTTCAAAGACTACACTTTCAGCAAAAGTAAGAAAAGACAAATTTAGATACAAATAACCTAGAATTATAGCCTAAAAAACATAGTCTTTAATTGTCCAATTTAACTAATTCAAACACTCAAGAGCACAAATCAAATCCTCAATTTCAAAACCAATAATCTTTGGCGAGTACTTTTCATACCAACTCAGAACTGACTCCCTATAAGTTTTTCCACTAAGAATTTCCTCTTCCAAAAAAAGAACACTTTCCTCAGGATGAATAAAAAAATCCCCACAAACCTTTATTCCTTTCAATTTGCCATTATCAAACTCTCCAATAAGCCTTATAAGCTTTCCATTTAAAACCTTCAAATCCTTTTTTCTTATTTCCAATTTAACTCTATCTCCAAAAATTCCATTCATTTGTGCAATACTTTTCTTTTGAAAACTTAAGTGCTAAATCCATCTCTTCTGGTTGAAGTAAACCTTCCACTAAATCGCATTCCATTGCTTTAGAAAAGCCCTCAATAAGGCAATTTTCAACATCTTTTAATCCAATATCTTTACCAATCTCTCTTTTCACCCAAGTAACCCTCTCCCTAGCGTTATCAATATCCTTGTCGCTTATTTTTTCTTTGCTAACCTTAAGTAAAGAAAACATCTTATTTAAGTCAACATCTATTAAGATTGTGCCATGTTGAAGCAAAACACCCCGTTTTCTTGTTTGAGCATTACCTGAAATCTTTTTATTATTAACAATAATATCATTAATAGGTTTAAAACTAGCATTTAGTCCCAAATTATTCAGCCCAAAAATAACCCCTTTGCAAATCTTAGAATAAGACTCAATAATATCGCTTGAAACAAACCTTTCCGGCAATATTATAGAATAAGTAATCTCATCATGATGAAAAACTGCGCCCCCACCAGTATATCTCCTAACAATATCAACGCCAAGTTTTTTGGCCATATCCAAATTAACCTCATCATTAATAGATTGAAAAAACCCAATTGAAACACAATTAGGCTTCCAGCCATAAAACCTAATAGTAGCTTGAGACTTTTCATCAGACACAAGGTTAATCAAAGCCTCATCAATAGCCATATTCAAAAAACCATCATTTTCGCTATACCTAATAAGCCTTAAATTATCCATTCTCACCAAATTTTTAAAAATATACTCTCAAAAAACAATAAAAAAATTTTCAAACATATTCATATTAATCAAATCCCTTTTATATAACTTTCTGCCATAAAAGAGCTTCTTACATATCTTCCACATTTAACATGTAAAAATCCTTGATTCAAAGCAAATATTTTAATATCCTCAAACTCCTTATCGCTATAAAATTTAATAACTCTCGCATGTTTTTCTGAAGGAGATAGGTATTGCCCTACAGATAAAAAGTCGCATCCAACATATTTTAAATCTTTAATGGTCTCAAAAACCTCAGTGATGCTTTCTCCAAGTCCCACCATAAGCCCTGATTTTACATACATTTTCCGATCTAAAGATTTTGCAAATCTAAGAACTTCTAAAGAAGTATCATAAAATCCTGCCTTCCTAAGAATAGGAAAAAGTCTTTTAACAACCTCGATATTGTGATTAAAAACAACTGGTCCTGATTTAACAACCGCTTTAATTAAATCAAGATTCTTACAAAAATCAGGAACCAGCACCTCAACTTTTGTGTTAGGTGAAATCTTTCTTATCTCATTAACACAATCAACAAATGCATTAGCCCCAAAATCCTTAAGGTCATCTCTTGAAACAGAAGTAATAACAACATAGTCTAACTCAAGCATTTTAACAGCCTTAGCTATCCTCTTAGGCTCATCATAATCAATCTCTTTAGGTTTTCCTGACACAACATTACAATAAGAACAATTTCTTGTGCAAATATTTCCCAAAATCATAAATGTAGCATTGCCCTTAGAGAAACATCCATACCTATTAGGACAATTTGCCTCAATACAAACAGTATTTAGATGATTCTCATTTAAAAAATCAACCATTGATGCATACCTTGCCCTATCTATTTTATTGAATTCCATTCTTTTAAAAATCATTCACACAAATTATTTAACAATAGCTATAAAAAGAAAGCTTTAGTTATTAAATTTTCGGATAAATTATACATATTTCTACATATTTCTTAAACAAAGATGAGTATATTCTTTTGGCTTAAATAATTATTATAAGATTCTCTTAATTTTTCTTAATAAAAAATTATAATGAAAAATCTCGTTGTAAAGCCGAATTATCCTACGGATAGTAGAGACTAATCATTAAGTGAATCATCCTCTTCTTACTTCAATCTAAAAGCTAAATAAAGACCAAATTATACAAATAAACAGAATTACACAAGATGAAAAACCTCGGCATAAATCCCGAGGTATCTCGTAAATAGTCGAGGTTAATCCTTGCATGGATCCGTCCATTCTTACTTTGGCTTGAAAAATCAACAACCTTGCCCTAAAGGGCAAGGCATGTTGGTAATATAAAAGCATGCGCTACATTAAGCTAGGTTGTTGATCACTGAAAAGTATACCAAGTCCTCATGTTGAAACATGAGGTATGCTTTTCTATTTGCCAAAGTATGCGAAATGATGCTGTATTTCATGAAATCAAAGAAAAAAACTGGAGTTTTTATACTCACAAAAATTCCTTTTTAAGCAATTTTGTATATACTTTGGACTATACTTTTTACCTTTCAAATAGCCTTTAAATCTAAGCAGTTTATCCTCCGAGAAATAAATAAAGATGGGGCAGGGGGGACTTGAACCCCCGACCCCACGGTCTTCAGCCGTGTGCTCTCCCAGCTGAGCTACCGCCCCACCGATACTCAAGAAAAACCCAACTGATTTAAATAAGTTTTGTTTTATTACCTCTAAACAATTCAAACTAAAAAAAACTTAATCAACATAACCAAAATGAAAAAAGAACAAAAAACCCAAACAGATTTAGCGTTTGACTTTAAAGACAAATTAGTCCTTGCTCCAATGTCTTTATATAACGATACTGCCTTTAGAAAGCTATGCTTAGAACTTGGAGCAGACCTAACATATACGCCATTACTATCAGTAAAATCCATAATATTTCAACCCAAAAAAGCCCAAGAGTTATTTTCAATAATCTCAAAAGTAAGACCCGTTGCAATCCAGCTTTTCGGTTATGATGAAAATGATTTCTTAAAAGCTTCAACCCTTGCCAAAGATTACTGTGATCTAATCGATATAAATTGCGGATGCCCTGCTCCAAAAGTCTTAAAATCAAAAGGTGGCTCATATCTTTTAAAAGAGCCTAAAAAAATCGCCTCAATAATAAAAACTCTAAAAAAGTCATTAAATATCACCCTAACAATAAAAATAAGGCTTGGTTTTGAAAATAACATTGTAACAAAAGAAGTAGTAAAATTATCCGAAAAAGCAGGGGTCGATGCAATAGCAATCCATCCAAGAACAGTCGAACAAAAATACTCCGGAATTGCAGATTGGAATGCTATAAAAGAAATAAAAAATATCTCAAAAGTTCCAATAATCGGAAACGGCGATGTTAAGAATAACTCTGATTATCAAAAACTAAAATCCGAAACACTTTGCGATTCAGTAATGATCGGAAGAACTGCTGGGACAAATCCATTAATATTTAATGAAATCAAAACAAAAATAGACTCAATAAAAGAACCCTACAAGATATTTAATATAATCGAAAAATACAAAAAATACCTCTCAGAACTAAAAGAACCAAGACAAAGAGAGATTAACGCGTTAAAAACCCACATTCTTTCATTTCTTCAAGGTGTAGCTAACTCAAAACAGTTCAGATATAAAATATCTATTGCCCAAAACGTAGAAGAAATAGAAAAAGAACTAAAACAATTTAAAAATTCTTTAGAGTAAAAAGCAATGCTATGTGCTCATTAGTTTTTTTAACTCGTGTCTAATTATGGATATGACCATGCTCAATTTCTTCTTTACTTGCTTCTTCTACACTAATAATCTTAATCTTAAAATTAAGGGTTTGGCCTGCTAAAGGATGATTCATATCAATAGTAACAGTTTCTCCTTCAATATTTATGATAGTCGCAAATCCCATATTCCCATCAGGAAATTTAATCTGCATTACAACCCCAATCTCTTTAGGAATCTTTTCAGGTATCGCGTTTAAGGGAATAGTCTGAACCAACTGTTCGTTTTTTTCGCCATAAGCATCTCTTGGCTCAATCTTCACCTCTATCTCATCATCTTTACTTTTACCAAGCACAGCATCGTCAAATCCTTTAATAACCATGCCTGTCCCTGCAAGGAATTTAAGTGGTTCTTTTCCTACATTAGAATCAAAAACAGAGCCATCCTCTAATGTTCCAGTATACTCAACACTAACCTTTGAATTCTTTTCAATTTCCATAAATTACACCTATTTTATATTTTTCCTTAAGCAGGCCCAGACGCCAACCACAAAAACAATAAACGCTGAGGCTGGGATTTGAACCCAGAACCCCCGAAGGGACAGGCTCTCAAGGCCTGCGCACTACCAAGTTATGCGACCTCAGCATATATTGCTAAACAAACATTATCTTGTTCTACACTCAATGTTAAAGCTTTTTCGAGGTCGCGACAAGACGAGTGAAACGAGTCTTCGTATGCGACCTCAGCATATATTGCTAAACAAACATTATCTTGTTCTACACTCAATGTTAAAGCTTTTTCGAGGTCGCGATAAGTGGAGCATCAAGCGACACTTCGTATGCGACCTTTAGCATATACTGCTAAACAAACATTATCTTATCTTGCATATCATTAAATTATAACCCCTAAAAAATAGTAATAATCTCATCGGGTAAATTACCTAAGATGAATTGCGATTATGATGCTACTTATCTCGAGTGATAGCCCTTAATTTATATATTTTGTGCAAAAACTCAGATAAAAATCATAACCAACAAATAAAAAAAATTTATATTTTCTTACACCTACACGCAGAACTCATATAGCAATCAGGGTAATATCCAGATGCACAAGCCACATTCCGTGGGTCCCATCCTGAGCAATAACAATAGTTATTAACACAAGCACCATCTTGACATATTCTTCCACTACCGCAACTGATAGGGGTATTACTTTCATTATGATAAGTGCATCTGTATCGGTTGTCTCTTCCCAAAGTACAAACATAATTTTCAGTTACGTTTAAAATTTCAGTTCCATCAACCGAACATTTTGTCCTTGTAACACTATCACATCCCTTGCAAATTCCTCCACATCCATCAGAATCTCCACATTTTTTCCCTTCGCAATTTGGTTTACAATAAGCAACACATTCTCCAGATTGACAAACGCTACGAAAACAATAATTTCTGGTCAATGTATAAACTTCACCATCTACACATTTACTATCTACACAAGACCTGTTTTGATATTTTTGCACAACTTCTTCATTACTAGCACAGTATTTTTGTCCAATTGGTAGGTCTTCACAATCATCATCATGAACACACTCTGACACGTTTGTTAGACAAACTCCGTCTTGACATATTTCGCCATGACAATATGAATCTAAATAAGCTATATAGAGAGTTCCACTAGTATAAGCTTGCCTTACATAATGTTTTCCATCTCTAGAAACAATACATTCATCAGGGTAATCAGAATCAGATTCATAAATTTCACCCCCCACCTTTGAGAAACTTTTGATTGTTCCTCTTTCAAATTCACTGTATTCACAATCTCCTACTCTTTGGCGTTTAAACTTCCAATCACAACCATCACAACTCCCATTCAGACCACACAACTGCTCTTGGTGTATGTAGCAAACAGGAGTACAACTATCATCTGATTGTATTTCTTGTTGTACATGATCTTTTAAACAAACACTATCATTACAACTATATCCTGTTTGGCAACTACCACAATTATAATTAATACCTAAAAGATTCACCACACCACACTCTTTGTTTTCACATGCAACTTCTTTTAAGCTTATACATTTACCATTAACGCAAGAATACCCATTTCCACACTTAGGTCTATTCGTACATCTTCCAAAAATACATCTATCCGTAGTGCAAGGGTCATTATCATTGCACTGAAAACTAAAAACACAAGATTTTGCAGTAGCCATTCCTGTGATCTTATCACCTTCATAGGTTGTTTTCGTTGAAACATTCTCATACGCCAAAAAAACAGCAATCACTGCAAATATAATCACAATTGAAGCAACAATAACATTTCCTTTTTTATTCAATTTTACCACCTTTTTAAATTCAGCAACATTAATTCAATGATTTTTCATTTTCAAATATATAAATATTGTCATAATTTAGTCTAGGACAAAAGTAAAATATAACTAATGTAACTATTATTATTGTTATTCTCCTTCTCATCTTCTAATTATCATTCTATTATAATCATTATCATTACCTTCTTATCATTACCATGATTAACCCTATTTATTTCCATGTAATTATCATTACGAGCATCACTACCCTTAATTCATACTTTCAGATGTTATGAGTTATTTTTGAATTTCGTAAAAATCCTTGAAAATCTCGCATACTTTGATTTCATGAATCCGTCTATTCTTACTTTGGCTTGAAATGCCAAAGTATGCGAATGACGAATTCCTGCAAGGATTAACCTCGAATATTCACGAGACCCCTTATCATTATGCCGATGTTTTTCATTTTTTGGGCTAAAATAAGAAGATACTGATTAAATAGGTAAATTAACAAAAATAAATTCAATAAAAGATTAATCTTAAAACTATCTATTTAGGATGCTTTCTATAATTTATGGATTAAAGATTTCACTAAAAATTCTAGACTAAAAAATTAATATAACCAACAAATAAAAAAAATTTATATTTTCTTACACCTACACGCATAACTTACATAGCAATCTAGTTTATAATCATATGAACAAGCTACATAATCACTCACGCATTTCACTCACGCACCTAATGATGAAAAGGCTATGGATTAGGTTGTAGTAGTCATATTCACAAGTTAAATACTTACCATTCTATACTATTGTTGCAATAATATTGAAATAATATTTAGAACATAAATATATTAAAAAATAAATCTATCATCTTAAAAATTATCATGCCAAACAAATATAACCCTTTCAAATTTTCACAACTCAAACAACACAATTTATTTAAGGAATCCTATCCAAATGTTTAATCATAAGATTTTCCTTGTTTTCACTTGAATCAATAATCTCAGTTTTTCCCTCTGAAAAAACCTTCTTGCTCTCCTCTTTTTTCACAAAAAGTCCTCCACAGGCATTCTTAAGTTTCAATTCAACCATTGAAAAATCCTCTTCTGACAAAGACCTTGGGGTCCACACAAGATTAAGATTATCATTATCAAACCTTGGAATAATACTAATTCCCGTATGAGAAAACTTCTGACCTGCAGGTTTTCCACTTTGCACCAAAAGATTTGTTCCTGTGCACTTCAAAGCATCCACTAACACCAAACTTGCCTTATTTGCAATATCACAAAGATTAGCACAAACATCATCAGGTAGATTTTCAAAAATAGAATGATGCTTAATAGGCGTAACAAAAAGATGGCCATCACAAACTATCTCTGGCGGTATAATAATAGCAATATCATTATCACTATAAACCACACCAAGACCTTCACTAATCCTATCACAAATAATACATTTTTCGCTCATTTTAAAAACAAATTAGCAATTTTATCAATATCTATCTCTTTTTTATCCCTTTGCTCTCTATCAAACTTAGATTCCAAACCATCATCTTCTTCTTCATTATCATCATCTGGATCTTTATTACTGTCTATATCTTCACCACCATTATCATCTTCATCTTGATTCTCATCATCAGGTTTACTATCTTCTTCCATTTCATCAACGCTGTCATCTCTAATAACATCATTTTCCTCACTTTTTTCACTCTTGGTTTTTTTATCCAAAACCCCTTTTCCCTCAAAAACCTTAATTAAAGATTCACTAATCTTGGATTGAATTTTATCAATATCCTTATCAGTCACCTCAAAAGTCTCTGGGACAAGACCAATATTATCTGCTTCAAACCTTGCAATTACATGCATAATCACATGTGGCGCCTTTTGCCCCGCAGACATGCCATTTGCAATTAAATAGCTTGTTCCTTCACTTCCAATCTCAGAAAACATGACCATAGAAATCTTTTTTGCAATATTATACATATGACCAACAACATCACTTGGGACCATTGGTAGAATCTGATAGTGCTCTTTAGGGATAATAAGCACATGCCCTGGATTTGCAGGGTTAATATCTAAAAAAGCGCATATTATTTCATCTTCAAAAACCTTCCTTGACTTAATCTTACCAAGACCAATATTACAAAATATACATTTCTCATCATTAGCCATAATATTCATACATACATACCTAATTTAAATAATTTGCCATTACCCCAAAAAACACAATAATACTGCACTAATTTAAAAAGAAAAGGCTTATATTTATAAAACCAAAAATATTACAATTAAAAATACCACTACTAAAACCCAAAACAGATTTTTCAAAGAAAATTTAAATAAAAAATTAAAAGATGATAAAAAATGAACAATGAAGAACTAAAAGAGAAGATTTACATCTTTTCACTTGAAAACGCATCCAAACATAATGGTAACGCAAACAAAGGAGCTATCATTGGAAAAGTAATTGCAATTGACCCTTCACTTAAAGACACTATATCTACATGGCAACCTCTAATCGATGAATCAATATCCCTAATCTCATCACTCACCCCTGAGCAAATAAAAGAAGAGCTAAAAGCAAAAGACAAACAGCGATTTGAAAACTTATCAGTAAAACACAAAAAAGACTTTAACGAGCTCCCAAACGCTGTAATGGGAAAAGTAGTAACTCGAATCCCTCCTGAGCCATCAAAATATAGCCATATAGGGCATGCATTATCATTTCTCATAAACTATATCTACGCAAAAAAATATCAGGGTAGAAGTATCCTTAGATTTGAAGACACAAACCCAGGGAAATCAAACTGGGATTACGTAAACGACTGCCTTGCAAGCCTTGAATACATTGGAATAACTCCAGATAAAACTGTTTATGTCTCAGATGATATGGAAATCTTTTATGACTATGCAAAAAAGGCGATAGACACTGACAAAGCGTACGTTTGTTTTTGCCAAAAAGAAACAATCAGTGATTTAAGAGCCAAAGGAATCTCTTGTGAATGTTCAAAAGCATCAAAAGAAAAAAATCTTAGCGATTGGGGAAAAATGAAAAGCGGAGAATACGAAGAAGGAAAATGTACACTTCGTTTAAGAATAGATATGAAATCTAATAATTTTGTAATGCGAGATCCAAGCATCTTCAGAATAATAAAAACCCCTCACTACAAACAAGGCACAAAGTACTTTGCTTGGCCAATGTATGACTTTGAAAATTCAATTGAAGAACATCTTTGTGGCATCACTCACGTTTTGAGAAGTAACGAGTTCGGTTCAATGAGAATAGAGCTTCAGGATTACATAAAAGATTTATTTGGCCTAAACAAACAAACAATAATCCAATATGGGAGGTTTAATGTTGAGGGCGCAACAACCCAAGGCCGTGAAATAAGAGAAATGATAGAATCAGGAAAGCTTTTAGGTTGGGATGACCCAAGGCTTGTTACAGTTAAGGCCCTAAAAAGAAGAGGAATAATAAAAGAAACATTCTTGGAGCTTGCAAAACAAGTAGGCCTATCCCCAACACCAACAAATCTTAATTGGACCTTAATTAGCTCAGCAAACAGAAAGTTCCTTGATGCATCCGTTCCAAGATTCTTTCTAATAAAAGAGCCCATAAAAATCAAAATATCAAACGCACCCTCAGAGATTATAAAAATAAAAAAACATCCAGCCAAAGATATGGGTGAAAGAACATTTGAAACAAACGAAGATTTTATCATAGAAAAATCTGACTTCGAAAAGCTTGAAGAGGGAAAAATATACAGACTAATTGATTGTATAAACTTCATCAAAACAAAAAACGGATTTGAATTTCACTCAAAAGAATACGATAAATTTCCAAAAGATTCAATCATAATACACTGGTTACCTGACAATAATTCAAATATAGATGTAGCAGTAATGATGCCTGATGCCAATAAAATAAAATGTGTTGCAGAAAATTCCATCAAATCATTAAAAACAAACGATATAATCCAATTTGCAAGATTTGGATTTTGTAGGCTAGATAATGATGACTTAGATAAAATGCTATTTTACTACAGTCACAAATAACTTCATATTAATAAATAACTTAAAATTACCTTTTAGAGTAAAAATACCCACTACTGCGATTATACCAAAACTAATCATTTGTTGTTGAAAAATTAAATTTGAATTTAAGGTATTACTTTGAAAGCAACTGTTTAGGGTCATTCCAAGTAACAGTAACTAATTACTATCATCATTATTATTATTACTACTACTACTACTACTACTACTACTACTACTACTACTACTACTACTACTACTACTACTACTACTACTACTACTACTACTACTACTACTACTACTACTACTACTACTACTACTACTACTACTACTACTACTACTACTACTACTACTATTATTATTGTTATTATACCTATAAATAACTTAAAAAGAAAAACCTCATTATAAATGCTAAGGTATCTCGCAAATAGTCGAGGTTAATCCTTGCATGAATCCGTATATTCATGCTTTGGCTTGAAAAATCAACAACCTAATCTTAAAGGTCGAGGTATGTTAGTAATATAAAAGCATGCACTACATTAAAGCGAGGTTGTTGATTACAAAAAAGTGTACCGAGTCCTCTTGTTGAAACGCGAGGTATGCTTTTCTATTGACCAAAGTATGCGAAATGATGCTGGATTTCATGAAGTCATTTTATCAACACAAAACTTCATTTAAAAAAATAATCAAAATGAGAAAAATCTGCTTTTTATTGGTAATAGTAGTACTTATATCAAACTATTCTTTAGCAAACGAATCAGGCAACACAATACTTAAATACGATTTAGAGGAAAACATAGCAAAGGTTTTAATTCAAATTAATCTAAATGAAATAGAACCATTTCAGTTAAAAATCCCAAAAGACTCAGAAGAAATAAGTTCAAGTGAAACATTTAATCAAAAAACCTTTAAAGACTACAAAACAGTCTATTTTGATAACCCTAAAAATCAACAAATTTCAATTGAATACCAAACTCAATCGGTAATTGAAAATAGCAAGGATTCATTCTTCATACTAGACATATCATCATTTAAATCTCAAAACATCTCTCTTGAGCTGGCACTTCCTAAACAAGCCATATTAAAATATTCTCTGGAATCACCAACACCTTCAATATTTCCATCAACTGATAAAATAAAAACTGATGGACAACGAATCACACTAATATGGGATAGCAAATCACTAAAAGACAAAGAAGCAATTTTAGTGATATATAACTACAAACAAACATATCAAAACACCCTAATAACAATCGTTTCAATCTCTTTAGTATCTTTAGCAATTATATTAATTTATATAAATAAATTCGCAAAAAATTCCCAACTCATCCAAAATAAATCAACCTCTTCTAAATCCACATTTAGTAATGCTCTTGATGAATCGTTGATAAAAACAGATGAAACACAACTTCAAGAAAATCTAACAAAAAATCTTTTTGAAGAAGAAAAACAAATTGTACTATTACTTTTAAAATCTCCTGAGAATCAAATATGGCAAAAAGAATTACAGCATAACGTAGGGATATCAAAAGTAAGATTATCTAGAAAACTAAGAAATCTAAAACAAAAAGGCCTAATAGAAAGTATTCCTTATGGGAACACAAACAAAATTCGTCTTATCATAAACTAATTTTTCATAAAATAACTTTCTTATGTCTAACACTTAATCTAAACATTCATAATACTACAGACTACAAGATACAATTCAACACAATTCAACAATACGCTGTGACCTTAATTTAGCGAAAACACTTATCATTTGGTATAATTTAATCTTTTGGTTTCTGTGTAAGAAAAAGATAAATTCACAAATAAAAAAAATGAAACGCACAATATTTGAAAACAAAAGTTTCATCTTGTTTCACAAAGGAATTAAATAAAACCTACTCATTTTACAAATGAAAAAAGCACAAATTGCTTTAACATAACAAAAATAGCTTAAAGATACAAGGATTAAAGAAATTAATCAAAAGAGTTAATAGAAAAAAAAGAATAAAATAAATAAAAAAACTGGAGGCAAGTTATAAAATGAAAAAACCAGAAATTAAGCAAAGGGCAAGCGTGGATAGTGGAACTAAATACTTTTTTTTAAGTGTATTTACAATACTTATGACCATATTGCTAACAAGTGTGCCATTATCTCAATTTGTTTTTGCTCAAGGAGACGAAATGAATTACTCTGATACCAACCTAGAATCTTTAGAATCTCTAGAAACAATAGAAGATCAAACACTCAATAACACCAACCTACAAACTTTAGATGATAGCAACAATAATAATGAGGAAGATAGTGATTCTGATTCAAACAGTTTCTTTTCAATAGAATCAATTGAAGATGTTGAAGAGAATATAATCATTCCAAAAAAATATGGTGCTTTCAATCGTTTTTTCGACAATCTCGCTTTAACATTTACTTTTAATCAAGAAAAAAGAGCAATCAAAGCTTTAGAAATTGCAGACAAGAAAATATCAAACATACTAAACGATTTAGAAACAAAAGAAACTAATCAAGATTTCTCAAAAGATTATCAAAAAACAATACAAACTTTTGAAAACGCACTTCAAAAAATTGAAAACAATGGAAATATAGAAAACTCAAAAAACACATTATCAAATCTATCAAAAATAGAACAAAGAGTACAAACTCATTACCAAAAAGTAGCCACCGTAAAAGAAATAATACTAGAAAGGCAACGAGAAAGAATGACTCCAAACCAAATAGAACATCTTGAAGGTGTATTTGGTAAAATTACTAATCGTTATGAAGCTATGGAAAATAAATTCAATGAAAAAAGAGAAAATACAATCCTCAAATACAAAGCCTTAAGCGGAAAAGATGACAATCAAATAGCTCAAGAAATAGAAACAATGAATAGCAATACAGGACTCACTCAATCACGAAAAGAAATGGCAAAATGGCAACTAAGTCTTGCTGATAGTTCTTTGAAGATGTCAAAAGAAAGGTTTCAAAATTTCCTTGATACAATAGAAAATCAAGAGAATCAAGAAATAATACAAGGCATAAAAAACCAACTTGATGATTTACAACAATTACTAAAAACTGCAATCAAAAATTTAGAAGAAAACGATTACGAATCTGCAATAGCCCTAGGTCAAGAAATTAAAGCAGTTGGCGATGAGTTAAACATAATGATACTATCATTAAGAGAATCAAATACAGAACTTAAAGATTTACTTGAATCCAAAAAATCTCAAATTGACTCAAAACGCATTGAACTGATTCAAGAGATATTAGAAAAAGTGCCAGTAGAATCAAAAGAACGAATTTTAGAGTCCATTCAAAACATTAAAAATCAAAGAGAACAAAATGAAAACAGAGTAAATCAAAACAATAACTTGGAAAATTCTCATACAACAAACAAATTAATGATAGAAACAAGAAATAGACCTAGTAAGGACCTCGAAAACTAAAAACTAAAAAAAGCCCCTTAATTATTTTTTTTTCTTTTATCAATTTTTTACAATTTCTGATTTTAATTAGTTCTCATATTCACTAACTTATTCATTAATTCAAAAAAAAATGCAACAATTAATCCCAAATCACAAAAATAAAAAAATTTATCTCTAAAAACTAAAGCACTTACAAAAATTTGAACATACTTCAAATACTCAAATACACTTGCATTTTCAAAAAAACATATTAACAAAAATAAATATAACTAAAAAATATAATTTTGAAAATCTATTTTTCTTAAAAAAATAATCTCTATAAAATTCTCCATTGCACATTAATGATTTCATTACATCTTCGTTCATTCGCATACTCTGGTTTTTCATTTTATTTAATCTAATAAACTAAGAAATTTAAAAATTTACGAATTCAAAAACAAAAGATTATTAAATGATTCCAATTTGCTTTTTTACTTGTAAAGGTGATAATATGCCATTTGATGCAAGTTTAGATAAAGAACTATATAAAACTGAAAAAGATTTTGGAAATACCAAAATAATAGTCTCAGTAATGAGCTATAACGAAGGCAGACCAAAGATCCAGCTTTCAAGGCTTAACAAAAGTAACGATGATTGGACTTTCTCAAAGCTTGGAAGGCTTTCAGTTGAAGAAGCAAATGAAGTCCTTTTAATGATTCAAGAGGCAATCAAGCATTGCTAATATTTTTTAATTTTCTTAATAATTTTTATAATCGCATAAAATCCTAGTTCATTTTGCATACTTTGGTCTTAAGATTGAATTAAGAATATACGGATTCATTAAATGTCTAACACTGAATAATCTATTTGAAATATCTTCTAAAATTATGCTTAAAGATTTTAAAGTGGTCTTTATTTTATTATACTTCAGACTGTTTTAACGATATTAACTTTTGAGAAATCCTCAATAATTTTGCACACTTTGTTATAATGGGTTAAATACCAAGATAAGTATACTAACAAGACAGAACAAATAAAGACTTGCGCAACTATAACATTCCAACTGTCAAGCCAAATACATTTTTCACTTTATTCTTTAAAGTTCATTCATTTAATTCTTCTTAAAGTTTTGTAAATTATTTTAGAAACCAAACATCTTTTCGAAATCCTTCATCTCTTTTATTTTTTGTTTAAATTTAAGCCCTTCAGATGTGATCACTAAATATTCATATCCGTTTTTATCGATTCTCTTGATAAGGTTCTTATCAATAAGGTCATCTAGATATATCTTAAGTTGCTCATGTGCAAGATTAGCCTTATACATCAGATGTGTAGGTTTAATTTCTCCCCCCTTACCTTTAATAGCACAAAGCATATCAAAAATTATATCTATGCTCTCTCTTTTTTTATTGACCATTTAGCAAACACCGTAATAAAAGTAAAAAATAAAATAAAAAATCCTGCCAACTGAATAATTTCACCTATAACATAATAGAATGGGTTTCTAAGAATAGCTACAAAAATCGCTTGGCTTAGCGCAATCAAGCTAAAACTGATAATCAGAAGCTTAGTTTTAAAATATTTGTTTTGTGAATATCTTTTTGCCAATTCAGATATAATGACCAAAAGCAACACCAGCGAAGTAATATGAAAAATGTAATATGCAAAATAACTAAAATAAGCAATAGCTACAAGTAAATACCCCATTAAAGCAATATTGAGAACAGAATCTCGTTTCATATAACCAAGGTATATCAAATATAAGCCCAACACAAAAAGTATTCTATAAAAAAGTACCATCCCAAGAATTGCGCAAGGAATTCCATTAACAATTGCACAATGGTTCTTTGCAACTAAAATATTTTCAAAAATTCTTAACTTCCCAAAAAGTATATACCCCACATGATGAGAGATTAACTTAAAAAAAAACGATGAAAAAATCAGAATAAAAGACCAAAACAAAAGCCTTTGTTCCCTTCTTTTTATTGCAATTCTTTTATTTGTAAACATAAAAATAATAATCCACAAAAGTACAACAGAACTAAAAACATCAATATACAAGTCAAAACCCAAGAAAGCTACATAATCCATCTTAAACCATAAGTACTAAAAAACACTTTATAAAACTTATGAAACAATCTTTCAGAACTGCATTCTGTAACTGCCCTTCACAGGGTATTAATAAAACCATAAATAACCTCATTAATTGAGGTGATCAATCATGAAAAATTTAACTATAAAGGCCCTAAGCGTCAAACAAAAGGCAAAAGCTAAGGAGTTGTTATTTAAAGAAAAAAGAGCAACACATTGGGAGCAAAACAAAACTATTCTAAAAGAAGAATATTTTGTAATCCCACAACCTTTTGTAGATGACTGCAATGAATTAATGAGCCATAATGAAAGGCTAGGAGATTTTCTTTTAGTTTAATTTTTTCATATTTTCTAATCAAAATTCAGAAGGTGAAAAATATGCCCCTAAACAAAAATAACCAAACAAAAAAAATTAGTCAGTTAATTAGTTCAGTCAGTTGGATAGAAATTCAGAATATAAAAAACAAACGAAGTCTTCATTGGAAAAAATAATTTTTTCTTTTATTTATTAAAATATCCCTATCTTTGTAATCTTTTGGATTATAATTTCTTGAATCTATTGATATACAAATATTTCACTACAAATATTTCATATAAACTAACCCTAGCACAAGTAGGAGAAAAAAAATATTTACCAACTCAAAATCTTAACTTTCAAAGATTGTAACTTTCCATTCAACTAGCATATTTCTCAAAAGAAAACTTTAAAAAGAGCTTTTAATTCTCCAACATAATATATTCATTCTAATCTAAGGGGACGTAGTATAACCTGGCTAGAATAGGCGGCTCCAGACCGCCGGATTGGGGTTCGAATCCCCACGTCCCCATTTTATAATAAAGCCCCTTTTTTGAGATATAAGGAAAAGAGCTAGCTTTCTGAATGAAAATTGTAAGTCATTTTTAAAAATTCGGTTATCAAAATTAAATAAATTCTATTTATTTGATACAGGCGCCATCTTGACAGCCCTTTTCGCATTTTAAAATTCTATAATCTGTGGCCCTTGCATTGCCTGCGCTAAAAGCACAGGAATACTCAACAACATTAGAATCTTTAGTGCAAAAATCAGTATAGCTTTTACCATCCACTTGGTTATACATAGTGCCTTTTTGATAAATGTTTACCCCCCCTGAATCTAGTGAAAAATCTGTTTCGTTGCAGATAAACTCCACATTTGTTTTAGGTATGCAATAACCTTGTTCACAAACCTTGCCATCAGTACAATCTTTAACAAGTGGTCCTGCAACATAAGGTACTACTTGTTGACCCTGACCATTTGTGGATTTACAATAAAACGAATGTGCTTTTCCATCTAGGCAGTAGTTGATATTATCTGCCCCATTAGAATCCCTACATCTTCCATTCACACAAGTGCATCCGTATGCAGGTTGTAAAGGGTAGTCCACACACTTTCCGTTGACGCAACTATATCCTTTTTCACATCTAAGTCTAGCGGATTGGATCTCATTATTGTAACAAAAATATTCAACAGCAATAGCATTATAGATACACCCATCGTATTTTATTGTGTCGCCTTTTGTAACATTACTCAGAGTTGCAAAATGGATCCCACCATCATAATCAACACATTCAACGGGTTCTAAATTTAGACATGCCCCATTTATGCAATTATACCCTGGCGGGCACAAATCCTTAGAAGTTTTTATAACATGAGGATCATTTGGATCGCAATATCTTTCTACAAATCCATAGCTGATTCCATAGTTACTAGTCCCTGCATAATAACAATCATCGTGATATAGCTCCACAATATTTCCAAAAGCATCTTTTAAAAATGCATATCCAAAGAGCATAATATTTTTTCCACCATCATTTTCCCCACAGCGAGGTAATTCTGCTTCGCCAATACATCTTCCGTTTGTGCATACAGTTCCACTAGGACATGTAATATCTTTTAGTCTTATTCCTATGTTTGGATCGCAATATGCTTCAGTTAAAGTAGTTAAATTCTTGCAAATATCAGAGTTGATTTTTACAATATTTACTCCAGTATCAACACCACAAAGTACATGTGCCGTTGCTCCATATTCAAAAGTCTCATTTCTAGTTGAATCGCTCTCATAACACGCTGATGCGCTTGCTTCTTTATTTCTTATTGAGTTGCTAATGTCGTCACATAAGACCAGTCCAAGTGTAGAGCCTTGTGGCAAATAAAAGATACATGCCTTCCCAGAGTTATCATAATCTTGATCATCATCTGAGCACTTCTTATCTCTCCATATTAAATCTAATGGCTCACACTCACTTTTGCATTTTCCCTCAATACACAAAAAATCTTCGCAACAATCACTTCCTCTTGTACAATCTCTACCAGTTTCAACGCACTGCTTCAGGGTATTTGTATTTTGAGGGTCTGCTGGAAGATTGATATTACTTGGAATCAGCGTTACTTTTGGCTCAGTTTGCGTACTACGTGCAATTCTTATCTGCTGAATAATAATCTCTTTGTTCTCTACAAAAAACCTCATGAACTTCTCATATTTACTGCCGATAGCATAGCTATACGCAAAATTTAAACTAATCAACAAGATCAAAAAAATTGTTCCAACACCAATTAGTTCTTTTTTCACATTTCAACCTCTACGGGAATGTATATTTAAATATTTCTAAAAAAATGCTAAAAACTTTCAAATTTTATAAACCGTGCTTATCCTTTAATCTTTTAATTTTCTCTCTAAGTTTTATCGCCATCTCAAAATCAAGCCTTTCAGCAGAGGCTCGCATCTGTGATTCGAGCTCTATCACAAGATTTGGAATCTGTGATTTAGGAACCATCTTATCATCAGTTATAGTCACAAGCTGTTGTGATATTGGCTTAACAATACTTTTAGGAGTAATATTCATCTTTTTATTATACTCCATCTGAATATTCCTTCTCCTATTTGTCTCTTCAACTGCCCTAGTTATAGATTTAGTAATATTCTTTGCATACAAAATAACCCTGGACTTAGAATTTCTTGCTGCCCTTCCAATAGTTTGAATTAAACTTCTTTCATCCCTTAAAAAACCCTCTTTATCCGCATCAAGGATTGCCACAAGCCCAACTTCAGGAATATCAAGCCCCTCTCTTAAAAGGTTAATACCTACAATAACATCAAACTCCCCAAGTCTAAGTTGTCTTATCAGTTCAGAGCGTTCAATAGAATCAATCTCTGAATGCAGGTATCTGACCCTAATCCCTTTGGAAGCAAAAAAGTCAGTAATTTCCTCAGATAATTTTTTTGTTAAAGTGGTAACCAAAATCCTATAACCCTCTTTAACAGTATTCTTTATCTCTTCCAAAACATCCTTTATCTGTGTATCAGAATCCTTAATTACAATCTCTGGGTCTATAAGTCCTGTAGGCCTAATAATCTGCTCAACTACCTGTTTAGAGCTCTTAATCTCATATTCACTTGGAGTCGCTGATACAAATACAACTCTTTTTAGAAACCTTTCAAATTCATTAAATTTAAGAGGCCTGTTATCAAGTGCAGAAGGAAGCCTAAAACCATATTCTATCAACGTTTCCTTCCTACTTTTATCCCCATTAAACATCCCTCTAACCTGTGGAATCGTTTGGTGCGACTCATCAATGAACATCAAGAAATCTTCGGGAAAATAATCAATAAGACAATAAGGTCTCTCATCCTTTTTTCTTTTATCAAAATACCTTGAATAATTCTCAATCCCCTTACAATAACCCATCTCATTCATCATCTCAATATCGTACATAATCTTTTGCCTAAGCCTATATGCAAATATAGGATTTTTATTATCAAGCGCAGGCAGATAGCTATCAAGTTCTCTTTGAATCTCTCTTGTAATCCCTAAAATCTCCTCTTTGGAAGTAACAAAATGCTTTGCTGGATAAATATCAAAATCATCATGTTCTGAAATAATATCTAAAGTATCCTTATCAAGTAATTTAATGGACTCAATCACATCGCCAAAAAATCCTATCCTTATTATCTTGTTATCAAAAGATAAAAAAATATCGACAACATTTCCCCTTACCCTAAATCGTGATGCCAAAAGTTCTGTATCGTTTCGCTCATAATAAAGATTCAAAAGATTTTCAATAATCGTGTTTCTCTTAATCTTCTCTCCCTTAGTAATCCTTAAAACCAACTCCTTGTGGCTCTTTGGATTCCCTAATCCATAAATCGCCGAAACCGAAGCAACAACAATAACATCATTTCTTGATAAAAGAGAAGTAGTAGCAGAAAGCCTCATAAGCTCAATCTTTGGATTAATCTGTGCATCCTTTTCAATATACGTATCAGTAGATGGAATATAACTTTCAGGCTGATAATAATCATAGTATGAAATAAAATACTCAACCTTATTCTTTGGAAAAAATTCCTTAAATTCAGTATAAAGCTGAAACGCCAAAGTTTTATTGTGCGCCAAAACTAAAGTAGGCTTTTGAAAGAAATTAATCACATTAGCCATAGTAAAAGTCTTGCCTGAGCCAGTCACCCCTAAAAGAGTTTGCTTCTCAAAACCTTTATTTAACCCCTCACAAAGCCCCTTAATAGCCTTTGGCTGGTCTCCATCAGGCTTAAAATCAGACTTAAGCTCAAAAATCTTCTTACTATTCATTTTACCTTGCATAACAAAACAGAAAAGAGCCTTCATTTAAATAATTTAACAAAGCATTTGTCTTATGGGAATGGTTTTTTTAGAAAGCTAGCCCTTACCTTCTTACTTCTTAAAAGTCTGTTGTATGTTATTCCAAATCTGTGTGCTTCATCCCTAATCCTTATAAAAAGCCTCATAAAATCACTTTTTATATCAAACCTTAAAGGTTGTTTTCTAAAAGGAACATAAATCTCTTCAAATTTCTTAGCGATTGAAACACATGGAATTTTTACGCCCAATTCATCTAAAGCCTTTAAGGCAAAATCAAGCTGTATCCTTCCCCCGTCAATCAAAACAAGGTCAGGCATCTTTTTATTTTCAGTTAAAAGCCTTTTGTACCTTCTTTTAACAATCTCATAAATAGCTCTAAAATCATCAATACCCTCAACAGTTTTAATCATAAACCTTCTATACTCTCTTTTATCAGGCTCACCATCAAAGAATCGAACCATACTTCCAACCATCTCACTGCCAGCAAAATGAGAAATATCAAAACACTCAATAATTCTCCCCTCATTTGGAAGCCTAAGCTTATCCACAATCTCTGGTCTAACCTTTTCATATCCTTTAAGTTTGATCTCAATATTTCTTCTTGCAAGATCCAAAAGCGATTTCTTTTTTCCTGACTTTGGAACAATAAACAAAATCTTGCGGTTAGCAATTCCTTCAATATAGTCCTTGATGCTCAAATCTTCAAGCTCTTTTGGAAGAACTATCTTATTTGGAATCTTCTCTGAAGAATCATAGTAAGCAACCAAGAACTCATCTAAAAAATTCTTCTCAAAATCAATCGTGAAATCAGACTTTCCTCTAATAATTCCATCCCTAATATCAAAAACCACAATCATTACCTTCTTTTCAAAATTATCCTTATCCAAAAATTCAATATAATTAATAACATCCTCCTTAGAATAACTTGAATCATCAATCTCTTGTCTAAGTGTAAGATACCTTAAAGCCTCAATCTGATTCTTAATAATCATCGCTCTCTCAAAATCAAGCTTTTCTGATACCAAATACATATCATCCTTTAGCTTTTTGATTAATTCAGAATTCTTCCCTTTAAGAAACATAATAACATTCTCAATATTGCTCTCATACTCTTCCTTACTGATTTTTCCAATGCAGGGAGCATAACAAAGTCCCATTTGGTATCTAACACAAGGCTTTTTGGGCAGTTTCTTACAAGTTCTTATCTTAAACGCTTTAATCAAAATCTCTATAATCTCATTTCTCATCCTTCCATTTGGAAATGGCCCAAAAACCCTACCTCTTACCTTCTTATTTCTAGCAACCAAAATCCTTGCAAATCTCTCATCACTTATCAGAATATATCCATAAGCCTTTGAATCTTTAAGATCAATATTATATTTTGGTTTATATCTCTTTATCAAACTCGCTTCTAGAACCAAAGCATCAAGCTCAGTTTTAGTAACAAAAAACTCAATATCAGAAATTTCAGAAACAAGCCTTTGAGTCTTAACATCTTCAATTCTTTTGTTAAAATAACTAAGCACTCTCTTTTTCAGATTCTTAGCTTTGCCTATATAAATTATCTTGCCCCCGCTATCTTTAAAAATATAACAGCCTGGGCTTTGCACAAGATCTATATCTTTTATCTTAAAAGCCATTTTAATCATACAATTAAACCAAATATAAAAAACCTAATATAACCCAAAAATCACCCTTAATTATTAATATTTTCCAAAAAAACACTCATTTCCCTTAATAGGCAGTATCTCCGATAGAAAAATGACTCCTCCCAAGTACTCGAAAAAAAGCACATAGGAGGAGCTCATGGTTGAATTTGTAGCAACAACCATGAAACAGATTATCAGATTCATAA
>Ga0208041_1000505_pt1 | contig 37121 bp, 36 predicted proteins | sample AD_SCU002_MetaG_FD_184453 | JGI IMG/M metagenome (GOLD analysis project Ga0208041, IMG submission 184453) | Active sludge microbial communities of municipal wastewater-treating anaerobic digesters from China - AD_SCU002_MetaG (SPAdes) (version 2) | ecosystem: Engineered > Bioreactor > Anaerobic...
CTACCAAACTAAAAAGCGGTATATACCTGGTTAGCCTGATCTATGAAAGCGGGCAGGTCGTCACCACCAAGCTGATGGTGAGGTGAGAATATGCAGGCTAGGACGCGACATATATTGAAAGTTGAAACTTGAAAATCGAAAGATGATGAATGTGAAGAGTTATTAATCTACCGCAACCGAGGGCCTGACCGCTGTAAACTGTTCGCTGCTAACTGATCGCTGAGAACCGGCTATTTCTTGATGAAGGTAATCTTACTCAATGATGCGTCGGACGTCAGGTATTTGACTTCCCACAGGATACCGCCATCCTTCGTTTGAATAATTGGACAATCATTATAATGGCTGGCTGGGGATCCGACTGCCAGTGCCAGCTGGTTGTCCCATGCATCTATCCCCATCAGATAAAAGCTTCCCTGGCCTGTCGTCTGTTCGACCCAGGTTGTACCACCATCTTTGGTCAGAAATACCTGCCCCAGATCAAAAGCCCCCCACCAGGTTTGTGGATTGAGCATGATGAGGTGGTTAATATCAGCGCCAAAGATACCTCCTGTAATTGGAACCGAATCGTTTTGCCATGTTCCTCCACCATCCTTACTGAAAACATAGTGTGCTTGTCGTCCGTAAACAACAATGGTGCTGCCGGATCCGCAAACACCAATCCATTCATGCATGTTGTAGTTGTGGGCTGGAACAATGCTGTCCCAGTTTAAGCCCCCATCCTGAGTGAATCCGATAAATCCCACAACGTCACTCCCGGTTGGTAATCCTCCTGCAGCATAGACTTCCTGTGAATTCATTGCCCATATCCCTTGAAAAAAGACCTGATCAGGAAATGCGGTATTGTAGATGGTCCATGTCTGTCCGTTATCAGTTGACTTAACAATGATTCCATTGTTGCCTGATATCCAGACCTGTGTTTTATTCACGACAGAGATGGAAAGAAACTCTGTTGCCGCCGGCAGTCCCGGAACCTGTACACCTGTCCAGTTCTGACCCCCGTCAGTGCTTCTAGCAACGGAAGCCGAACCAATGACCCAGATATTATCTTCATCAACAGCCCATATGTCGCAGAGTTGGTTGTTCAGCAGCACTGGTGCTCCGAGACCTTGTCTGATCCATGACGTACCCCCGTCCGCAGAAAAGAGGATTAGGCCATATCCGGTGCTGTCTGTTGAACCACACGCCCAGGCGTACTTCTTCCTTTCCGGTGGGTTATTCCCTGTATCATCCTCCTGCTTCTTGCAGGAGTATAGGACACCTGGCAGCATGATGATAGAAAACACCATGTACAACCATGCTTTTTTCAGGGTATAGGCATTATCGTGCATCGTAAAGACAATTAGGTAAGGTTACATCATCTTGCCGCGTTTCATCAGGTAGGGCAGGAGTATCTGGCGGAATCCCTTGCGGATATCGGCTTCCACAATATCGATGCGGTATTGACCGCATTTCAGCTTTAATTCATGATTGAAACGGTGTATTCTTTCCAGGTAGGCTGCCTTGACTTCTGATGGCTGGAGTTTGACTTCCCGTCCACTTTCCAGGTCGATAAAGCGGTGAGGGCGGTTGTCGTATTCGAATTCAAATTCGCGCAGATGATCCGCTACATGGAAAAGGATGACCTCATGCTTGTTATGACGCAGGTGTTGCAAGGCGCCGAAAACCGCTTCCGGATCCGTCATACTGTCCATCATATCACTGAAAATCACCACCAATGAGCGTCTGTGGATCTGTTCAGCGAGCGTATGCAATGTGTCCACAACACGGGTGGGCCGCCTTTCGCCGATGGGCAAGGGAGCCAGCAGCTTTTCCATTTCAGTGAAGAGATGTTTGAGGTGTACGCTGCTCGATTTGGCCTGACTGCTGAAGTCTATCCCCTCCGAGAACACCGTTAACCCAAAAGCATCGCGCTGACGTTTAAGCAGATACATCATAGCTGCTGCACCATAAATGGCAAAAGTAGCCTTGTTGGGTGTATCACTGCTAACCTTCTCCTGGGCCGGGAAATACATGGAAGAGCTGGCATCCAAAATAATATGGCAGCGGAGATTGGTCTCTTCTTCGTATCGCTTCACATAGAGCCGTTCTGTACGGCCATAAAGCTTCCAGTCGATGTGCTTGGTCGATTCCCCGGTATTGTATAGCCTGTGTTCCGCAAACTCAACGGAAAAGCCATGAAACGGGCTTTTATGCAGCCCGGTGATAAAGCCTTCCACCACCTGGCGGGCGATCAGCTCCAGGCTGGTAAACTGCTGCAGTCCCTGTTGATTAATGCTATATTCAGCCATGTTTGTGAAACGCAAGGGCTGTCAACATGTTGTGACAGCCCCTGTAATGTCTTGTTCGTGCAGATAAATCAGAGGAGGGCATCCAGCTTGGTAGCCAGGATGGATTTCGGAACGGCACCTACCTGTTTGTCGACGACCTGACCGCCTTTGAAGAACAGGATGGTGGGGATGTTACGGATCCCGAAGCGGGAAGTAATGCCTGGGTTCTTGTCCACGTCCAGCTTGGCGACCACAGCCTTCCCTTCATATTCTCTCGCCATTTCTTCCACGATCGGGCCAACCATTTTGCAGGGACCACACCATTCAGCCCAGAGATCAAGCATAACGGGCTTGTCAGACTGCATGACAATGTCATCAAAATTCTGATCAGTTAATTGAAGTGCCATATCTCAATATGTTTTTTACAAAAGTACCTATTTTCATTTTTCATACAAATATTTCCATCATGTAAACGCAGCTGTTTTTCGCCTCTTATTGCGGTACGGGATGGCCTCGCGTCTTATCCGCTGTGGGTGTGAAAATCCATTGCTGCCTGCTGTAACAAGCGTGTTACTGCATCTGCTCCCGCACGGATAAAATACTGTGCATCAATGTTATCAGCCTGGTATTCCAGGATGTTTCCAGGCTCCTTCCCGTCATGTATTTGCCGGCTTTGCTGCCATAGGCGAAGCATGGACAGGTTTTTCCAGGCTGTGAGGCAAGCCTGCAGGAGGTCGGCATGGAGGTGTTTCCCCTGATACAGGCCCATCATTCTGTCAATGGTGTGGTTCTCAGTAAGCCCATGTTTCAGGGCATACATACGGACCAGTCCCGTGAGCGGTAGGAGCAGACGTTTCAGATCTGTAGACGTGGATTCTGTTCCACCTGCCACAGCTTGAAAGGGCTTGAATGCCAGCGTCATATGATGAAAGAATATGTCACTGGCATGCAGTCCATGAAGCACGTATTCCTTCAGTTTCAGGACAAGCGTCTCATCGCCCATGGTGAAGCGGAAATCAAAGAAGATGCTGGTTTCCAGCAGTTCTTCCGGACCAGGTCCACTGATCCATTTATGGAAATAGTCTTTCCATTGCTGCAGGGGCTGACACCAGGTGGGATTGCCGGCCATATTATTGCCGGGACAAAGCCTGAATCCCGTTTGGGCGAGCATCTCATTGACGTGACGACCCAATGCTAAAAAATAAGCCTGAGTCTGGCTCCGGTGTTCATCCGGAACATCTTCGAAGATGATGGCGTTATCCTGGTCGGTGGAGAAGGTCTGCTCCAACCTGCCGGCGCTGCCTGTCTGGATGAAGGCCCAGGAGCAGGGGGGTGGCGATGTTTCGGCCAGGCAAAGCTGGATGACCCTTTTGCAAATGGCATCACCCAAAGCGGAAACGAAACGCGTTACGGCACCTGGATCGGCTTTGGCCCAGACCATGAACATTGCAGTCTGCCGGCCTTGTAAGTATATCTCTCTCAGCGCCTTTGCAGAACCTGCTTCCGTGATGGCTGCCTGCAGTCCGGAAGGGAGCGCCGACAAGGCGAAGAGCAGGTCCTGGCCGGTTAACATCCCAATAGCCTCATCTGTCTCCGAAGTGAGTACGAGGCAGGGGGCATTGTTCTGATGAAGGAGCGATACAGCTTCAGCCAGGGGAGTGGTGGCGCGCATGAAGATCGGGGGCGAATGCATCCAGCGGTAGCAGGGCGTTTCGGCGCTTTCTCCCTGTGCAAGCCTGAACGACAGGCTGTTGGTGTCGATCACTCCCATGGGTTCCTTCCCTTGCAGCATGACAACCATAACCTGGTTGCCGCTTTCCTTCATGCGTTGCAGCGCAGTTCCTACCGAGTCGGTTTCCCTGCAGCTTGCAAGGGGGCGCATGCACTGTGCGGCGGGTGCCTGCAGCACAAGGGAAGCAGCATAGGGTGTCAGATCGGGGGATAAGGTCCCGGGTAGCAGGCCTGCAGCGGTCATTGGTTCCATGCTGCCCTCACACCAAGGCTCCGCGTTTCCTTCCCGTATGATTTTGATATTCAGTAGAACCCAGCACCTGTCCCCATTTCTTCTTCGGATACAGACCTCCTGATTCATGTAATCCTCACCGGATGCGAGAGCCGCACGTAGTGTCCGGTATTGCAGCGGGTTGTCGAAGAAAGCATCCAGGCTTAATGTCAGAATATCCTGAATTCGGGCATATCCCAGCAGGTGGAGCACCGGATCGCTGGCATACAGGAAGCGGTTCTTTTTTCCATAGCTGATGCGGAAGAATCCGGTTTGAACATGCTGGAGCAATGCAGGATGCAGGGACAGGGATGCAACTGATGTCAGGCTGCTTACCTGTCGCATGACAGCGAGAACGGCCGGTTGGCCATTCAGATCGATACGGCTGAGGTCGGTATGCACTTGCAGCGGATACCCTCCGGGTCCTTTGATTTGCGCCGTTGCATGGATGCGTTTGTCCAATGCCCTGTAGAGCTCTTCTGCCTCTGAGAAGGCAGGCAGGGTTTCAGCGTGAAGGAGATCACCCAGGTTAAGGTAACGGATTTGCTCCTCTTCCTGTCCCAGCCATGATAGCAGTGTTTTGTTGGCTTGTAATCCGGAGGCTGACCATATCAGCACGCCTTCGGTTGCGGCCTCTGCCAGGGTGCGGTATAGTTCCCTTGATTTGCGCACCTCGTCCTCGGCTGCCTGGCGACGCGCTTCGATGCGGTGGCTGTGGCGGGATACCAGCATGAGCAGGAGAATGATCACCAGACCAATGGCGCCGGAGATGATGACAGCACGAATGATGATGGCGCGAATTTCGGAGCGGACATCCTCCACATAGATGCCTGTTCCGATCACCCAGTTCCAGGGTTTGAACAGCCTGACATAGGATAATTTGGGTACAATGCGGGTGGAATCATCGTTCCACTGCCACATATAGGTTACATAATTCTCACCGGAAGCGGAGACGGCGTTGACAAAATCCACGAAAATGAGTTTTCCCCTGGAGTCTTTGAAATCAGACAGATCTGATCCTGTCAGTTCCTGGCGATAGGGATGCATCAGCATCTTCGGTTGCAGGTCCGTGATCCAGAAGTAGTCCTTCAATTCCGTGCCGTACCGTATGCTGGAGATGGCCTGCAGTGCCTGTGCCTGCGCGGCTTCGGTTGTCAGTTGGCCCGTTGTTTCCAGGCTGTGGTGGTATTGCACCACACTGAAAGCGGTGGCTGAGATCTCATGAATGAGGTCCCGTTTCTTTTCCATCATCACCGTCTTAAAGCCGGGAATCAGGTATAGGAAGATCAGGCCGGCAAAGAGGGCAAAGGCAAGCCAGACAGGGAGGTCGATCCTGAGCCACAACCGTTGATTGATACCTGTCTTGCCAGGGATTGAGGAGCGCTTGATCATGAGGAGGTATAAACGATGTGAAGATGACGGTTTTGGGTGTCCAGAATACTGAATCCTGCTTTGCCGGCACTTCCTGATACAGGAGGCAGGAGTATGGCAGCAGTTTTATTGTCCAGGAAGATGGACTCAGACGGAATCGGGTGGATCGCTTTGAAGATGGACCTGCGCCCGGGAAAGGCAAATTCCGGGAATGAGGTATGTGCATGACCACAGAAAGCGTAGAGCAGTCCCTGTTGTGTCATGAATTGCCAAAGGTCCTGCAGGTGATGATGACGTTCCATGTACTGGGTTGTCGACCCGGTGAAGTCAGGGTAGAGGTAGTGCGAAAACAGGAGTTTTTGCCCGTTTTCATTAAGGACAAGGAATTCAGGCAGGGAGTGTATATACGCAATATCCTGATCGTCAAGGTCATTGTCGACTTCGTGTTCAAATGTCCACACCTTTCCTCTGGACACCTTTTTTCGTTCCTGCGCTGACATCTCAAACCAGGTGGCAGGGAATTCGAAACCATTGGCATGCTGAGGGATCCTTTTGGCGGCATAGAGGTCGTGGTTACCGGCAACGACCCAGCGGCAGTGGGTCCGTATCAGTTCCAGGCTGCGCCTGGCGCTCCGTTGTGCGGGTTTATGGTGGAAACGTGTGTCTAAACCAACGATATCGCCAAGGCAGGCCACTTCGTCGCATCCCTTCATCTCAGCCTGCCGCAGGATATTTTCCAGGGTCAGGTTGTGTTCATGGATATCGGTGATCAGGGCGATTTTCATGCGAAAAGCTTAGATTTGCCATCGGAATGCCGGGATTTTCGATGAAAATTAGCAATATTCCGCCATGTTTTGTGTTTTTAGACAAGATTTTACGCTGAAAGATTTGTGATGTAGTGGATAGTGGATTTCTTTAAAAGGTTCTCATTTTCTGATAACAACATAAAAATCTTTCATTTATAAGAAAATAGTTCTATTTTTGCACCCCCAAATCCTGTAGGTCGTGTACCTCTTGGGAAACGGTAACCGGACGTTGCGAATTTCCGGAATTGTTGAAAATTAATGATTTAGTTCAGATGCCTGCTAAAATTAGATTGCAGAGAAGAGGAAAAAAGGGGCAACCTTTCTATCACATCGTCATCGCGGATGCACGTGCGCCGCGCGATGGTAGGTTTATCGAAAAAATTGGGACGTACAATCCTTTGACCCGCCCGGCCGATATCCAGTTGGATTTTGACCGCGCGCTGACATGGCTCCAGGATGGTGCTCAACCTACGGATACCGTCAGAGCCATTCTGGGTTATACGGGTGTATTGTACCGCCGTCATTTGTTGCGTGGTGTTGAAAAGGGCGCTATCTCACAGGAGATGGCCGATATGAAGTTCGCAAGCTGGAAAGAAGAAAAGCTGGGCAAGATCGAACACAAGCGCAAGGAACAAGAGCTGAAGAAGAAGCAGGGAAGCAAGGAAAGACTGGAAGCAGAGCGTCAGGTAAATGAAAAGCGTGCTGCTGAGATTGCCAAGCGTCGCCTCGCCGAAGTGGAGGCCCAGACTGGCAGAGCAGCTGCTGTTGCTGAACATGTTGCAGAAGAAGCGCCGGCACCCGAAGCAGAAGCCGGTGAAGAAAACGCTGCCCCTGCTGCTGAATAAACAGGCTGATAATCCGCAGCGGCCCTGAGGAAGACATGAGCGCACCCAACCTCATCCCAATAGGCCGGGTCCTTAAGACCTTCGGATACCGCGGCGAAATTATCGCAGAGATCTTCAGCGAAGATCCCTGGCCCTACAAAGACCTCACATCCGTGTTTCTTGAGATACAAGGGACACGGATTCCTTTTTTTATTGAGTCGCTTGCGATACGGCCGGACCAGACGCTCAGGCTGAAACTAAGACAAATCAACACCCCTGAAGAAGCGGCACGTATCCTCCAATGCCGTGTCTTCGGCCCCCCTCCACCCGTGCAGCAGGACGATGAAATCAGCTATGATGCACTGATTGGATTCAGGATCACGGATGTTCGCTATGGTGAGATCGGCATCCTGCAGCGGATTCTGGAGCATGGAGAGCAGGATGTGATGGTCGTGGATGCTGTAGGCACAGAGGTACTAATCCCCCTGGTGGAAGAGTTTATCGTTGAAGTGGATGTCGACGGTCGCAGGATCGTTCTGGAAACACCGGAGGGCCTTATCGAACTTTACCTCCATCCCGATGCTGGCTGAGCAGCCTGACAGTTTTGCCCTTAAGCAGTTTCGCCTGCATCATCTCCAATCCAGTATGAAAGTCGGCACCGACGCCGTGCTTTTGGGTGCCTGGGCTCCCACTCCCGAACAAGAACGCGTGCTGGATGTCGGAACGGGCTGCGGGATCCTGGCCCTGATGCTGGCCCAAAGAGGCGCCAGCCATGTGGATGCCATCGATCCTGACCAACCTTCGGTCGAAGAAGCCCGGCTGAACTTTGCTAACTCACCCTGGAAGGAAAAACTTCACGTTCATCACATCAAACTACAGGATTATCGCGGCATTCCAGGTGGTTATTCCCTTATGATCTGCAATCCGCCGTATTTCCGCCAACACCTCACCAGTGAAGCCCGTCGCCGCGCTACGGCCCGTCATGACTTCCTCCTTCCACCCGAAGATCTTGCCTTGCACGCAGTACGACTGGGTTCGGACAATAGCCGTATCTGTCTTATCTATAAAACCAGATTCTTTAATGACCTGCTTTATGCCATGGCGCAAGGAGGATGGTTCTTACACCGCCGTCAGGATGTCGTAGGCTGTCCGGGCGGACAAATTACTTTAACGTTGAGTGAATGGAGGCGGCAGCCTGCCGACGTAATAACTATGCCTGTATTGAAGATCAGAGATGATGACGGAAGCTGGCATCCGGATTACCGCAACCTCACCTCGGCATTCTATCCGCATTTTTAGGCATATTCAATACAATGTGGAGTAGATAAAAGCATGGCTGTCCCTGGCTTGTTGAAAAAAACCTACCTTCACAGTGTAAATTTCCAGTACACACCCGCTCTTTTCCAATCTATCATAAGTTTATTGATATGAAGAAGATCATTGTTTTCTTTGCCCTTTTGAGCTTCAGCAGCGTAACAATGGCGCAGTTGCTGCCTGTAACCTTTGACCTGCGCAATGTGAATGGGCAGAATTATGTGACCTCAGTGAAATCGCAGCAAGGCGGAACCTGCTGGACCCACGGTGCAATGGCAGCCATGGAAGGTAATCTGAAAATGACCGGAGCCTGGACAGCAGCCGGGGAAACCGGCGAGCCCAATCTGGCGGAATATCACCTGGATTGGTGGAACGGGTTTAACGAGCATTTCAATGAGGATATCGTGCCACCTACCGGAACAGGGCTGACCGTACATATGGGTGGGGATTACCGGGTGACAGCAGCTTACCTCAGCCGGGGTGAGGGTGCCGTGCGTCAGACGGATGCCCCAAGCTATAGCAGTCCCTCACTGCGGCATGACGTTTCCTACCATTATTATTATCCCCGCCGCATTGAATGGTATACGGCAGGACAGTCGCTGCAGCACATCGGACTGATCAAGCAGAAGCTGATGGACCATGGTGTGATAGGTACCTGTATGCTGTATGAAGGGGGATTGATTAATAATCAATATGTTCATTATCAACCTGCCAGCTATCAGGCTGACCCAAATCATGCCGTTGCGATCGTGGGTTGGGACGATAACAAAGTAACCCAGGCAAGTCAGGCTGGTGCCTGGCTGTGCAAGAACTCCTGGGGTGCCAGCTGGGGTTTGTCGGGTTATTTCTGGATATCATATTATGACCTGCACTGTGGACAAAATCCTGAGATGGGTGCCATCTCCTTCCAGGAAGTGGAGCCACTGGCCTATGATCATTTTTATTATCACGATTACCATGGCTGGAGGGATACAGCTACAGATATACAGGAGGCCATGAATGCCTTTACCACCTCAGCCGATCATCAGATAAAAGCCATAAGTTTCTTTACCGCCGGCGACTCCGTTGATTTCACAGCAGTGATCTACAATACGTTCGCCGCTGGCGTCCTGAGCGATACCCTGGCTGTAGTTTCCGGACGTTGTGACCATAGCGGTCTTCATACGGTCGACCTGCCGGTTCCTGTGCATACATTGAGTGGAAACGATTTTTACGTTTACCTGTGGCTTTCGCACGGTGGGCAACCATACGATAGAACCTCGGAAGTACCTGTTCTGCTGGGCAGCGATCAGCGTGTAGTGGTGCCTTCCACTGCCGGACCCGGACAGAGTTGGTACAGGGACGGAAACACCTGGATGGACTTGTATTCTGCCAATCTTCCGCAGTATCCCGGGACAGCAAACTTCTGTATCAAGGCGCTTGCCATCCTGGATCCTTCTGCCGGCGATGCCAGTCATCCATCTCCATCCGGTGTGGTATTGCTGGAGCCCATGCCAAATCCTGCGTCCGGCCGGGTGAGCATACGCTATCGCCTTACGCAGCCAGGGCAGGTTAGTTTGAGTATTTATGATATTCAGGGTAACCTGGTTCACCGTCCGTTGCAGTCATTCAGGCCTGAAGGGGTATCGGTTCTGGAGTGGACCATACGTCATCAGGATGGTTCTTATCCTGCCAAGGGGCTGTATCTTGTGGTGCTGGAGCAGGGCAAATACCGGGTTACCCGGCGACTGGTCATACAATAGGTAACAGATTAATCATACATGCATCATGGCCATACCCACCACACGTACCCATGAGCCCGGGATCATCAGCATAGATACGGAGCTTTGCGAAGGATGCGGTCTTTGCGTTGAGGTCTGCAAGGATTTCAGCCTAGAAATGAAGGATGGCAAGGTCTCCAGATCATCCCGGCCACTATTTGGATGCATCGGCTGCGGGCATTGCATGGCAATCTGCCCGACCGGTGCGATTCATGTCTCTGGTCGTACCTTGTCGCCAGATGATCTCTTCGAACTTCCACCCAGGGACACCACTGCCGGTTATGCTTCCTTGCTGAACCTGTTGAAACGCCGCCGGAGCATAAGGGAGTATACAACAAGACCGGTGGAGCAGGATAAGATCCAGATGATCCTTGATGCGGCTGTGACGGCGCCAATGGGACTGCCGCCATCGGATGTGCATGTCCGCGTTTTCGATGCAGAAGCATTGCGGCAATTCTCGCAGGATTATTGTACCCACCTTGAAGGGATGAAGTGGTTTGTGTCTTCATGGTTCCTTACGCTTATGCGCCCGTTCTGGGGGAAAGCCAACGATACGATGTTCAGGAACTTCGTGCGTCCCCTCTTTGAAGTGTATATCAACAGTATGAAAAACGGTCAGAATGTCGTGACCTATGATGCACCCCTGGGGATGTATTTCTATGGCTCGCCATACTCGGATCCGGCCGATCCACTCATTGCCGCTACCTATGCCATGCTGGCGGGCGAGACCCTGGGACTGGGAACCTGCATGTTAGGGGGCATTCACCCTTTAATACAAAATGGCAGATCTGCGGCCCGCCTGCGGGAAAAGCACAAAATCCGCTACAAAAGCCGGGAAGGTTTGTTTGTGATATTTGGCTACCCTGCCGTGCATTACGACAAAGGTCTGAGCAGGAGTTTCGCGGCAGTGGATTTTTAGTTTGGTGATGATGTTGAAACCTCTTACACCGGTTATATGGTCAGCGCCTGAAACCAGGCCTTTATATTGCCCTGACACATCTGTCCTGCTTGACGCACTCAGGAGGTGCTGGGCGGATGACGACCGTTTCGACAAGGTTTTTGTATTGACGGACACCCATACCCGCCTGCATTGTCTTCCAATTCTGAAGGAAGGGAGTGCGCTTCCTGAGGATGCGGTAATCCTTGAAATGCAGCCCGGTGAGGAGTTCAAAGACGTGTATACCTGCATCGGACTTTGGCGCAGCCTGGGTGCCGAAGGCGCAAGCCGTCACAGCCTGCTCATTAACCTTGGGGGTGGCGTGGTCACCGATCTCGGCGGGTTTCTGGCTTCGGTTTTCAAGCGCGGTATCCGCTTCGTGAATATCCCGACATCACTGCTGGCAATGTTGGATGCTGCCGTGGGCGGGAAAACAGGAATAGACCTTGAAGGGATTAAAAATGAGATTGGTACTTTCACGCTTCCAGCGGCAACATTTCTCTATCCGGGATTTCTGCAGACCTTGCCTGCACGGCATCTTTGGGCTGGTTTTGCGGAGGCGCTAAAACATGGCCTGATTGCGGATGCTGCTTACTGGAAGGACCTGTCAGGCCATTACCGCTTGCTGGAAGCGTCAGGGAATGAGGGTGATGAGTTTCGCAAAAGATTGATATTAAGGTCGGTAGAGATTAAGTGGGATATTGTTTCGGATGATCCCCACGAACAAGGAAGGCGGAAAATCCTGAATGCCGGGCATACCATCGGGCATGCCCTGGAGTCCTGGTCGCTGCAGGATGACCGTGCCATGTTGCATGGAGAGGCCATCGCGCTGGGGCTGCTGGCCGAAACATATATCTCGACCCGCCTGCATAGCTTTCCCCAGGAGGTGCTTCAACAAATGCTGATGCTGGTCAACGATATTTATCGTCCCAGGCCACTGCCTGCTGATGCTATCCCACAATGGTTAACCTGGATGGGCCATGATAAAAAGAACCGGGGTGGCGGAGTCCGTTTTAGCCTGTTAAAGCAGGTCGGGCAAGCTACTACTGATGATAATGTGGCTGATGATACCATCGTCGAGGCCCTGACCTGGTTAGTAGAAGTATGTTCATCACCTACAGGGAGTATCCGGTCATGACCCTGCAGCAGTCCATACATCTGGTTGCACCTACGCATCCCCTTTCCGGCCGGGTCGTACTACCGCTATCGAAGAGTATGAGCACCCGCATGCTGGTACTGGCGCATCTTGGGCAGGGGCGCATTAAGCATGGTATTCTTGCAGATAATCAGGATGTCAGGGACCTGGGCGAGATACTGGATATCCTTAGCAGGGAGGAAACGGCCATCCTGGATGCCGGTGATGGGGGTGCCGTATTGCGTTTTGCGATGGCGGTGGCCGCCATTACCCCTGGTCTATGGCGTTTTACAGGCAGCGAGCGTTTGCATGAGCGCCCTGTCGGGATACTGGTTGAGGCATTGCGTGAATGTGGCGCCGATATTCAGTTTCAGGACAGACAAGGATACCTGCCCTTGCGCATACGGGGTGGAAAATGCAGTGGGGGTAAGGTAAAGGTCGACGCAGGCGAAAGTAGTCAGCATATCAGTTCATTATGCCTTGTTGCTCCATTTTTTCAACAGGGACTGGAATTGCATATGCAGGGTGCGGCCGTATCGGAACCCTATATCCGGATGACGCTGGAGATGATGGAGAAAGCTGGGTATACGGTATTCCGCAACGATAAGGTGATTCAAATCAAGTCCGGCATACCCGGGGAAGTGCATTTCGACATAGAGCCCGACTGGAGCGCAGCCGCTTTTATGTATTCAGCCTGCGCGTTATCTCCTGGCAGCCGGCTTTTTATGCCAGGGCTCAGCCAGCATAGTGTACAGGGGGACCGTCGCTGTGCTTCTTTGTTTAAAGCCCTGGGCGTGCTAACCCGTTTCGAGGAAGATGGGGCCCTGATATGGCATGAGCCATCGATATCAGAGCTACGGGCTGATCTGCGAGATTGCCCGGACCTGATGCCTGCCCTGGCCGTCGCGGCAGCTGGTAGGTTGGCACCAGCTTGGTTATCAGGTCTTTCTCATCTCAGGATAAAGGAAAGTGACAGGCTGCAGACCGTTTGCGACAACCTTCAGTTATGTGGTTTTGAGGCAGAGGTGGACGATGAGGCAATCCGGATAGCAGGCCAGGCAAGGCCTGCATCCATGGTGCAATTATCCGCCTGGAATGACCACCGCATTGCCATGGCATTTGCCATCCTGAGTCTTAAAATGGAGTACATGGTGATAAAAGGTGCACAGGTGGTGGATAAATCCTGGTCGGGATTCTGGCAAAACCTGGGATCACTGGGGTGGAAAACAGGTCCTGCTGTCTAGTAGTTATTGAGGAATCCTATCGCCCTCTTCTCACTCCAGTATTGCTCATCCCCGTTCAGCCTTACAAAGCCCAGGTGACCACCTCTGCGGGGCATATCCAGCATAACCATATCATTACCGGCAGCTTCTCTGACAGGAAAACAGGTAGGAGGGAGAAAAGGGTCGTCCAGTGCGTTGACGATCAGGGTAGGGACATTAATATGTGGGATGTGCTGACGGCTGCTGGCGCGGTACCAATAGTCCTCGGCACTTTCAAAACCGTTCATGGGAGCGGTATAAATCTCATCAAAATCACGCAGGGTTCTGATCCTGCTCAGCGGAGCCGTATTGATTTCATCCGGGAAACGGGACTTCATCCCTTCGATCTTATCGGACAGTGATCTGAGAAAGCGCCTGAGATAGTAGCGGTTGCTCCATTTGTTCATATGTTCAGCAGCTTCACCCAGTCGTGTAGGCACTGAAAACGTGACAGCCGACTTTAGGCTGATTGGCAATTGTGCCGCATTTCTACCCAGGTAAAGCAGGCTCAGGTTGCCGCCAATGCTGAAACCGAGCAGACTGATATGGCCATAACCCTGCTGTTCGGCATGTCTGATAACCAGGTCCAGATCCTCGGTGGCACCAGCATGATAGATACGGGGTAGCTGTGGCAGTGTTCCACTGCATCCCCTGAAATTCCATGCGAGGGTATCCCATCCGGCCTGACGCAAAGCGTGCACCATTCCACGCATATACCAGGTATAGGAGTGGCCTTCGTAACCATGCGACAGGATAGCGAGGCGTTTATTGCCTTCCCTGCACCAGTCAAGATCAAGGAAATCACCGTCATGGGTGGCTATTCTTTCCCTGGTGTAAGGCGGCGCTTGCTGTTTCCTGAAAAGTGCAGGAAACATGGTTTGTGCGTGACCGCTGTTCAATAATAGAGGGGCGCTATAATGATGTTCCAGTTTCACCTGTTGAAAACGTATTGAATAATATTGGCTCCCATGCGCAAGGCCTTCAGGCGGGTTTCTTCTGAATTATTATGCACAGCAGCATCCTCCCATCCATCACCAAGGTCTGTCTCATAGGTGTAAAAGCACACCAGCCGGCCTTCAAAGATCAGGCCAAAGCCTTGTGGTGGTTTGCCATCATGTTCATGGATCTTAGGCAGTCCGTTGGGGAATGTATGATATTGACGGTAAATGGGATGATCAAATGGGAGTTCGACGAAGTCCAGCTCAGGGAAAACCTTCTTCATCTGTGGCCGGATAAACGGATCAAGGCCATAGTTGTCGTCTATATGAAGGAATCCTCCTGCAACCAGGTATTTCCGAAGGTTTTGTGCTTCCTGAGGTGTGAACAGCACATTGCCATGGCCTGTCAGATGAATGAAGGCGTAATTGTAAATCCCTGGATCCCCAGGTTCTACAGTAGCCGGATCATTCTGGATATGTGTCCCGAGTTGCTCATTGCAAAACCGGATGAGGTTTGGCAGTGACGTCGGGTTGGCATACCAGTCTCCACCTCCCTTGTATTTCATCAGGGCGATCTGAAGACCGGTAACCTGTCCGGTCACCTGGAATGTCAGATTCAGAAGGATAAGGATAAGGACAAGAGTCTGCTTCATGCGGTCATTAAGCCACCTTATAACTGGCCATTGATCATGTTTAGCACAGCGCAAGCCATCAGGGCAGCCGTTTCAGTCCTTAGCCTTGATGAGCCGAGTGACACCATCCGGCATCCCTTATCCATCGCGGTTTTAATCTCCTCCGGACTAAAATCTCCTTCCGGGCCTATCAGCACTGTGATGTTTTCCCGGCACGAAGATACATCTTTTATTGGTTTCGAATACAGCGGGTCGAGATGTGCGATCAGGCATGTTCCTTCACTTCTTGCCAGGAAGGCGGGAAAAGGTGTCAGTGGAGAAAGCAGGGGTAAGTACGTCCTGCGGCTCTGTTTCAGGGCTCCCCGAATGATCTTTTCCATTCTTTCCTGGTTGATGTGGACCCTTTCTGATCGTTGACATTGCAGCGGTGTGATCCTGGAAATGCCTATCTCTGTTGCTTTTTCCAGGAACCACTCCATACGCGCCATATTCTTGGGTGGAGCCATGGCAATATGGATACTGGCTGGCAGGGCGTCCTCGCCCTTTTCCATCGTCCCGATATGAACCTTGCACCGCCTGGGGTCCGTCTGTATGACCTGGCCATGTGCAATCCAGCCTTTACCGTTGATGATCTCGACATGAGATCCGTCCTCCAGACGAAGCACCCGGATAGCATGATGTGACTCTTCCTCATTCAGCGTGAGAGTAGCCGATGACAGAGCGGTGAGATCCGAGACTTCGTAATCACACAGAAAGCGGGGAATGTCCATTTATCTGATCTTGCTTCTCAGTCTACTATACTTGTTTTTCGTCTTCTGCGAAATCTTCCGGATACAATTTCCGGTATTTCCGTATGGCAAACCGGACGAGGTAATACGTAACAACGATCAGTACCGGCCAGGTGAGGAGGTTCAATATTTGTGTGAGGTGCATGATCTTTTGTGTTAATAGGTGTGTGAACTGCTTTCCATTTCAGATTCATCGATCTTCTTCACGTTGATGGATTTCCATGCGAAGAAGATGTATACGACAACTACCGGAACGAAGAGCGAGACATAACTCATCACTGTCAGGGTATAATGACTGGAGGAGCTGTTACGGATGGTCAGGGAATGCTGCAGGTCAAAAACCGATGGGTAGAAAGAGGTGTTGTTAAATCCTGCCAGGAAAAACAAAACCATCACAGCCAGTACCGTCCCGGCACCTGTATACCAGATGCCTTTGGTGGAGGCCTTCAGTAATGCCAGGTAGAGTCCCCAGAGAACCAATATCACCCCAGCCAGAAACATGACCAGTACCACCGGCATTCCGAGCAGGTTGTGCAGGTATTTATAGGCTTCCATGGTAACCATTCCGGTCTCAGGATCCACAGCAAAACCTTCCAGGAACATCAGGCGGATCACAAAGAAAAGGAAGAAGACCAGGAAAGGAACGGCATTGTAGAACAGCTGCTTCCTGGATCTGGCCATGATTGGGACGCTTTCAATGCTATTCATGATATACAGGATACCCAGCACCCGGGCCAGGAAAAATACGGCCAGTCCCAGGGAAACATTCTGGACATTAAGGGCTGCTTCCAAACCGTAAAAGGGTGTTTCCCACCGGCTGAAATTGGTCACCAGGTCCCTGCTGAACATCGAGCCGGTAAAGAAAGTGCCAACCGCTGTTCCGATCAGGATGGTGCCAATGGCACCATTGATAAAGAGAAATATTTCGTAGGTCTTTTGACCGAGGAAATTCCTGGGTTTCGAACGGAACTCATAGGCAACAGCCTGGATGACGAAGGCGAACAGGATAATCATCCACACCCAGTAGGCACCACCGAAGGAAGTAGAGTAGAACAGTGGGAAGGATGCGAAAAATGCCCCTCCGAAGGTAACTAGGGTAGTGAACGTGAATTCCCATTTCCTTCCGAGCGTATTGACAATCATCTTACGTTCCGTTTCCGTTTTGCCCAGGGTGTAGATCAGGGTTTGGCCTCCCTGCACAAACATGAGAAAAACGAGCAGACTGCCCAGCAGGCTGATGATCACCCACCAATAGTCCTGTAATGCGGCATGTGACAGACTTTCAAACATCTTATTTCCCTCCATCTTTAGGTCCAATGTGGATCTGTTTGAACATGATTTTCAGCTCTGCGATCAGTAGGGTAGTGAACAAGGCTGCAAAAAGCCAGAATGTAATCTGGACTGCTCCCGCATCAATCTGCGATACAGCAACCATTGTGGGCATCAGATCCTGAATAACCCAGGGTTGACGGCCCATTTCGGCGGTCACCCACCCTGATTGTGATGCCAGATAGGCAAGGGGGATGGTCCAGATGGCCACACGAAGCCAGAAGCGGGAGGTTTCGAGGCGTCTCTTGAATAATAACACCATGATGATGATCATCAGGAAGAAGAAGAACATGCCCAGTGCGACCATCAGGTGGAAGCTGTAAAAACTCAGCGGCACACTCGGTACCAGCCTGTCCGGATCACTCTCAAAGTAGCCATATCCGAAATATTTAAAATTCTCATCCAATACCTGTTTGGCTTGCAGCGCAACGGAATCATTACCTGCCTGCCTGGCCATCTTGTAATCAGACAAGGCCTGTATGGCCATCTTACCCCGTATGATCTTTTCAGTAACAGGAGGAATGCCTTGCGCTTCATTGCCATCCATCAGGTCCTTGATCCCGGGAATAAAGGCATTGAAGTCATAATAGGCCATGTAGGAGAGGAGATTAGGTATCTCGATCTTGAAGGCAAAGTCTTTGATGTTCTCGTTGTTGGGGTCGTTGGCATTGGTAGCCATCAATCCAATAGCGACGAGCCCCGCACCTTCTTGCCCACGGTACAGGCCTTCCATGGCTGCAAACTTCATAGGCTGCTTCTGGGCTACCTGCCTGGCAGAGCCATCACCCGTCACGATGGTATAAATGCTGGTAATCAGGCCAAAAACGACAGCCACAACAATACTTCTCCGGGCGAAAGCAACATTCCGGCCTTTCAGAAGGTACCATGCGCTCACCCCGATGATGAAGATGGAGGCCAGAAGATAGGCAGAGCTGATGGTATGCAGAAACTTATTGATAGCAACCGGAGAAAAAAGCACCTCCCAGAAGCTGCCCATCTCGTTGCGGGCGGTATCAGGGTTGAAATGCATGCCGGTCGGGAACTGCATCCAGGCATTGGCGACGAGGATCCAGAGGGCTGACAGGCTGGCCCCGAAAGCCGTGAGCCAGGAGGCTGTGACATGGAAGCCCTTAGACACCTTGTCCCAGCCAAAGAACATCACTGCGATGAAAGTGGATTCAAGGAAGAAGGCCATAATGCCTTCCACAGCGAGCGGCGCACCAAAAATATCCCCGACAAACCAGCTGTAGTTTGACCAGTTGGTGCCGAACTCAAACTCCAGGATGATTCCGGTTGCCACACCTATGGCAAAGTTGATCCCAAACAGGGTCATCCAGAATTTGGTGGTCTTTTTCCATGCCTGACTCCCCGTCTTGTAGTAAAACGTATGCATGATGGCCACAATGAACGCCAATCCCAGCGTCAGGGGAACGAAAATCCAGTGATAGATGGCCGTCAGGGCAAATTGCCCCCGAGACCAATCAATCAGATTATAATCAAAGACCTCATTCATAATGGTATTATTTGGTTAATTGTTCGATGACATAATTGCTGCGCTCCTCATCTGTATCGAAGCGGGTTCCGAGTGTGTCACGGAAAAAGAACAGCTTCAGCACCGCGAACATGATGAAGAGCTTGATCAGGATGATGGCCCAGAGTTGTTTTCCCACCGTCATGCTCCTGAAGCCTTCGTAGTAGAAACGGAAGATCCTCCTGAAGATATTTGTACGCACGGTATCGTTGTTTGACGAGGTGAATTTATCCAAGAAAAGCATCAATATCGAAGACTTTCGATATTTAGAGATAATCTAAGAAAACAGCACAAATGCCTCTGTATGATTAGCTGTTTGATCTGCCAGTGCAGCATGTGTATGAGATCAATAATCCAGGCTAAGAATACGTCCTTCCGTAAACCCGAAGAATTTCTCTTTACTGGCAATCTGCACACCTTCCATCAGGTTTTCAGGATCAATACCTGCTACCTCCAGGCATGTAGGGCAGGCCAGAACCCCGATGCCCTGGCTTAACAGGTTTTGAATCAGGGTAATATGGTCGCCGAAAGGTTCCATGGCCACCGGACCGGCATCCTTCACCAGGACCTTTACGGCTTCAATATCCATATATACCAGGACATCTTTGTCATCGGCCATCTTATTGGCCATGCCCAGGGCCATGAGTAGCCGGTGCGGATTTTCTGACCCGGCACTGATATGGATGAAGACACCATCTTTTACTTCCTGAATTTCAGTGGAAGTTTGTTCAGGGGCCTGAGCAGGCTGGCAAGCCCATACCAGGAAGGCCATGCCCAGCCAAAGCATATACTTCTTCATAAAGCGTTCAATTTTAGTTTTTTATAAAGCGTTTATTCTGTCGGTTCAGCAACATCTTTCTCAGGAAATGTAAAACCGGTGACGGAGTATCCTTTTCCGGCGATGGCCTCCTGCAACTGCTCCACGCTAACTTTGCCCGGGTCAAATTGTACCGTGGTCAGGGAGTCTATATGACTTGAAACCACATCTGCCACACCATCCAGGGATGACACGGCAGCATTGATGGTCGCTTCGCAACCGGTGCAGGTCATACCAACCACATTGAATTGGATGGTGGACATTTCCGTCGCTTCCTGGGTGCTTTCATCTACCTGATCAGCCTGCTGACGTTGACCGCAGGCCGCCAGTAAAAGGGTGACAACAAAGAGTAAAGTCAGATTTTTCATATGTTTTGGGTTTTGGTGATGGACTGAGGAATAGCGGCACTACTCGCCTTTGTCAAAGGCATGTTAAATATACAATGATAATTTGTTTTCTGACGGGGTTTTTTCCCTGAATTAACGGATGAGGGCATCCGCAATAACCAGCATCATGACGAAGAGAAAGAACAGGTTGATATACAGAAATCCGCGGCGGGCGGTTGCTTCTGACAAACCTGTCTTTACGGTCCGCATAAACACGTAAATGATCCAGGCCACAGGCAATAGGAGCAGCCATTGCAGATATGGCAGGCGTATTACCCCGAACAATGGAAGGATCAGGGCTGTGATACCGCTGGATACAGCCCAGATCAGGGTCAGGTTGCTGATTTGTCTCTGGCTGAAAATGGTCGAAAGCGAGGGGTAACCAGCTTGTTCATACTGAGGTCCTATCATCAGGATGATCAGCCAGAAATGGGGTATCTGGCCGATAAAAAAGAAGAATGCAAGGCTGATGGACGATTCCGTCCATAATGGCAGTCCGGTGGCAGCCCAGCCAATCAGCGGTGGCAGTGCCCCCACAACTGAGCCTGGAACGACGGCAAAGGCCGTGATACGTTTCAAATAGGTATAAATACCGTTATACCAGAGGATTGTCATCAGGCCAAGCAACATGCTGGTCATCCCTGCGCCGTAAAGGAGCACCAGGCTTCCCGCCAGGATAAGGACCAGTGTGACCATCCATGCCTGTGCCAGCTTGAGTTGCCCGGAAGGAAGGGGGCGTCTCATGGTTCGCGGCATGCGGGCATCAAACTTGCGTTCCTGAATCTGGTTGAGGGCTGAGGCGCCCATAGACAGAAGGAGGACACCCAGCATCACCCACCAGCCGGCAGCATGTATGCTCTCTGCACCGGCCAGGTAGCCGGTCAGGCCGCTGAGCATCACCGGAATAGCAATCCGGACCTTGCCCAGGTCTAAAGCCAATGAAATATTGGAACGTGACAAAACGCTACTTCTTGAGGGTTTTTAGGAATTCGATGATGTTTTGCACATCCTCCTCCGTAACCTGGTCTTTGTAGCTGATCATCTGTCCTTTGCGGTATCCCTTCACGAGGTCGGCATCAGGCTCATAGATGCTGCGTGAGATATAGGCATCATCGACAGTAATCTCCCGTTCTTTCCCATCGGTTTCCACTATCTCTTTCTTACCATATAAACCCAGGAAAGAAGGACCAACAACCACACTGCCATCCAGGGAATGGCAGGCGATACAGCCTTTGTTTTCAAGTACTTTCCTGCCAAGCTGACTGGCTTCCGACATCGTCTCTCCACCTTCACCGGCTGCAACCACAACGCCTGTTGTATCACTATACCAGGCATCAAACTCTTCCTGACTCATGACCTGAACCTCCGTATACATATAGGAATGTCGCAAACCACAGTATTCCGTACAGAAGAGATCGTAAGTACCCGTTTTCTGTGGGATGAACCACATCATATTGTCTTTGCGGCCCGGTACCATGTCCTGTTTCACCCTGAAAGCTGGGATATATAGACTATGCAGAATATCAACGGCAATCAGATTGAGCTTCACAGGCCGGTCGACCGGTAGGATCAGGGTCGTGCTGGTCTTGCCGTTCTCATATTCGAAACTCCAGCTCCACATCCTGGCGATGGTATTGACTTCCATCGCATCCGGCGGTGCGTTTTTCATGGGGAACCAGCCTTTGTATCCGTAATAGAACATCACCAGGACCAGAATGGTCGGGATAACGGTCCACAGGATCTCCAGCTTGTTGCTGCCATGGATCTGGGTTGCTACAGGGTTGCGCTTATGATGGTATCGCCAGATAAAGTAGAGCATCAGCACTGTAAGCCCTACCAGGAAAAAGATGGAAATACCGAGGATGAGGACAAACGCTGTGTCGACACCTTGTACAAAATTGGAAGCTCCTGAAAACATCGTCGCTTGCTTTTTCTAACGGTAAAAATAATCCAGGAATGTAAGTATCAGCACGGCAGCAAAGAGGGCCAGCACCAGGACCACCATGATGGTATAGATCTTATGGTCAAACCGCAGGTGCATGAAATAAGTCATCACAATAGCAGCTTTGATTCCGGCGATTATCATGGCCGTCGTTGTATTATAAGGGCCAAGGTTGGTCCAGGTAATGGCCACCGTTACCACAGTGAGCACCAGAAGGGCCAGCAACACAAAAAAATGGTTGCGGAATGGAACGATATGGTGTTTCTCTTCACTCATAGCAATGCAGGATTAATGGATGAGATAGAAAAGCGGGAACAAAAAGATCCAGATCAGGTCGACCAGGTGCCAGTAGAGCCCTGAATTCTCCAGCATGACGAAGCGGTCCTGTCTCACCTTGCCTTTCTTGATATAATAAACAACAAACCCGATGAACACAACCCCAACAATGATGTGAAGCGCATGTAATCCGGTCATGAAAAAATACAAGCCATAGAACAGGATGTCCCCCCTGCTGAGGCTCTGCAGATATTCGGAGCTGGGGTAGATGCCATGTTCAAATTTGAAGCCCCATTCAAAATACTTATTGACCATAAACAAGATGGCCAGGAAGATGGTGATGTACAACAGCCTTAAGCTGAGCTCTGTTTTCCCGCGTTGCATCGCGGTAATAGCCATGGCGATGGTCATACTGCTGATCAGCAGCACCACGGTATTCAGCGTGCCGAGCATCACATTCAACTCCTCTCCGGCCAGGTGAAAGGCTACCGGGTTTTTGTACCGGTAGACCGCATACACGATAAACAGCCCGCCGAAAAGCAGGATCTCTGTAAATATGAACAGCCACATCCCAATCTTGGAGGCTGTATCGTCTCTGTGTTCATGCATGGTTCAGCGGTTTAATGGGCTTCACTGCTATAATCATACGGACCACGCGTTACCGTGGGAATCTTATCAAAGTTTTCAAGAGGAGGGGGAGAAGGTACGGTCCATTCCAGCGTCTTTCCACCCCAGGGATTTGCCTCTGCCTTCTCTCCCTTCCTGGCCGATCTTACCAGGTTGGTTATCACAACGATAAGGCCAATGATCAGGATCATTGCACCAATCGAGGAGAGGATATTTCCGCCATGATACTCAGGGAGATAGTCATAATACCGCCGCGACATCCCCGTGATACCTAGATAGAACATGGGAGCATACAGTGCATTGAATCCGATAAACATGATGGTCCATCCGGTATTGGCCCAGCCTGCATCATACATCCTGCCGTAAATCTTTGGAAACCAATAGTGAATAGCGGCAAAGAAGGCGAATCCGGTCCCTCCGAACACGATATAATGAAAATGTGCTACGACAAAGGCAGTGTCGTGAACATGCACATCGGTCGCCAACGCGCCCAGCACCAGTCCTGATAACCCTCCGACCATGAACACAAAGATGAAGGAAATGGCCCAATAGAAAGGGGTCTGTATGTTGATGGATGCCTTGTGCAAGGTCGATATCCAGTTAAATACCTTGATAGCACTGGGGATAGCGACGATGAAAGTCAACAGGGAGAAGACATACAAAGCCGTACCACTCATGCCCGATGTGAACATATGGTGACCCCATACGAAATAACCTACAAAGGCGATCATAATCGTCGAGATGACAATGGCCCGGTAGCCAAAAATGGTCTTTCTTGCGAAGGTGGGTATGATCTCAGAAATGGCCCCCATGGCTGGCAATATCATGATGTAAACCGCAGGATGCGAGTAAATCCAGAAGAGATGCTGGAACAGGACAGGGTCACCACCCAGGGCCGGATCAAAGAACCCGATGTTGAGGGTGCGTTCAGCGACAACCATCAATAAGGTGATGCCAACGATTGGTGTTGCCAGCAGTTGGATCCAGGCGGTGCCATATAATGCCCAGGGAAAGAGGGGCATACGGAACCAGCCCATGCCAGGGGCACGCATCCTGTGAATCGTCACAATGAAGTTCAATCCCGTCAGGATAGAGGAAAAGCCCAGTACGAAAGCGCCCAATACTGCAGGCAGCATATTGGTTCCGGTCTGAAAACTGTAGGGTGCATAAAACGTCCAGCCAGTGTCCGGAGGACCGTCGCCGGCGAATTGACTGATAAGCACCAGGATAATCCCGGCGATATAGATGTACCAGGAAAACAGGTTAAGCTTTGGGAAGGCTACATCTGGCGCACCTATTTGCAGCGGGAGGAAAAAGTTTCCGAAGACGGCCGGCAATCCTGGGATCACCACTACAAAGATCATAATGATCCCATGCAGGGTGAAAAAACCGTTGTAGGCCTGGGGTCCCATGATCGTTTTTCCCGGTGCCAGCAGTTCCAGCTTCATCATCATCCCAAGGATGGCCCCAACCGCAAAAAACGTCAGGATGGTGTAGAGATACAGCAATCCAATCCGCTTATGATCGGTTGAGGTTAGCCAGCCAAGCAGGCCTTTATACTTACCCTGGTATTCCAGGTAGCTCACGTCATGGCTACCATGTTGATTTTCATGCATATCACGATTGTTCTTTGGTTACACTTTCTTTACGCCTTGGCTTCAGGATCAGGAAGAGGAAGATAACCAGGGCAATGAAAACGATGATGGTTCCGGATACCTTGGTCACATTCAGCACATATTGCTGTCCAGCAGGATCATAGGCATAGCAATACTCAAGGATACGGTTGATGGTGGGCCCTGGTTGTCCTTTCATTGCTTCGACCACCGACATTTTCAGCTCGAAGGGAAGGTAGCTTGTTCCATGCAGGTAGCGCGTAATCTTGCCTTCAGGGCTTACCATGATGATGGTGGCCGAATGCAGGTAATCATTACCGGTGCGTTTATACTTAAACCCTACGGCATCGGTACCCCGGGCGGCATTCAGACTGTCTGCTGTAAAAAAGCGCCATCCCATGGGGTCGACTTCCCGGCTGATCTGGCTCATGTAGTTGCTGTGCTTCTTCTTCGCCATTTCCGGAGATTCCGTCGGGTCGAAACTAATTGTAAGCACTTGATAATCTTTGCCTAAGACCATCTCCGAACGTTCAATGACCTCCGCCAGGCCATTCATCACCGGCGTACAAACACCCGGACAACGGTAATACACGAAGTTGATGATGGTCGGTTTGTTGATGATCTGCAGGAGGTTCTCAATCCCTCCGGTATCATTGATCACCATCAGGTCATCCGGGAGAAACTCGCCCAGCTTTTCTACCACACCGATCTCAGGCTCACTCTTATCATAATAGGGACTCTGTGCAGACATGAATACCCCGGTGAACAGCAGCAGGAGGGTGGTGAGTAAAATACGTTGCATTGTTTTCAGGGTTTAGAAATGTACATGATGTTGTTCGCTTTCACTGAGATAGGGATGATTGGGCGGGATCAGCGCTGCGCGTCCCATCGCCCACATAATGGTCAGAACAAAAATCCCTGCAAAGCCAACCCAAACGCCGGCTTCTGTGAATCCGAAAGCAGCTTTTCCAACCACTGTCGGGAAGATCTGGTCATAGAGATCAACATATTGACCAATAATCAACAGGATGCAGACCAGCTTCATGATAAACAGGCTGCGGTGTGCCTTGCGGATCAGCAGTATGGTAAAAGGCAGAAACCAGTTAATGATAATATTTGCAAAAAACAGGACCTTGAAGGTCGGATCATCCCAACGTAGCACGTAATACACCGTTTCTTCCGGAATATTGGCATACCATATCAGCATGAACTGTGCAAAAAACAGGTAACCCCATACGATTGAAAGCATGAAGATGTATCTGCTGAAATCCAGCAAATGGCTTTCATTGAAATGTGGGAAGAACCCTCTTTGATATAGAATGATCGCGATCAGGGCGATAACAGCAGCACCATGGTAAAAAGCAGCCACGAAATTCTTGAGAGAAAAGACGGTACTGTACCAATGCGGATCGATGGACATGATCAGGTCAAACGAAGCAAAGGAGAAAGTGATGGCGATGACGAAGATATACACCTTAGACCAGAACTCGCTGCGTTCAAAGTAATGCACACCCCCATTCAGGTCTTCTTTCAGACTGAGTCGACGTAAGGTCCATGCCAGCAGTATCCATGCAACGAGGAAGACAAGCTGACGTATGATGAAGAATGGGATATTGAGATAAGGTGATTTATGGGCCAGGATGGCATCATGCAGAGCCGCCCCCTCATGTGCCCAGTGATACAGGGACGAGAGTCCAAAAAACAGGACTATGCCGGGTACCACTGCCACAGCGAGGTAATGCATCATGGCTTCAGGGATGCGTTTGAACATGGCCGACCATCCCGACTGTGTGATGTATTGCAGTGCCAGGAAAAAGGCAGCTCCAATACCCAGGCTCAGAAAATAGAAGTGATTGAGCAAGAGGTTGGCCCATCCGCGCACAGGGTGTGTGATAAACCCGTAGACTAAGGCGACAAGGCCGATGACCACCATTGCCAGGGCTATGGTCCTGAGGGTTTTAGAGGTAGGGAATCGCGTATCCATGGTTTCCTTTGTTCTTGTCATTGGTTAGTGGGTTTAAGCATGACGATCAGCCTATTTCCCTTGTAAATTCTTCTCAATGAAGTGGACGATCTTCCAGCGGTCTTCCGGCTTGATCTGTGCTCCATGGGCGCCCATCACGCCCCAACCGGTTGTGATGACATGGTAGATCTCCCCCGATGGCTTGGCCTTCAGGTTATCGGCGATCAGTGAAGCGGGTGGAAGGACATACTTTCCACTGGTGTGCAGGGATCCTTTTCCATCTCCGGCTGTGCCGTGACAGGAAGCACAAAAGACAGTATAGAGGCGCTGCCCTTCCTTCATGTTTTCAGTCGAGGCTTCTACAGGGTTAACAAGCTCTTTTCCTGCCAGTTCTCGCCCTTCAGGCGTCGCAGGATATGCATAGGGGATGATACCCCTGGGCACCGTGCCTTCCGGAGGGGTGCGCATATTTGATCCGTCCGCAAAGCTCGTGTTCGGAGCATAGGTCTCAGCAGCCAGGGAATGCGCCATATCCGGAAAATACTCATAACCCTTATCATGGCGGGTCCGGTCACAACCGCTGAAAATGAGTCCTGTGAGCAAGACGAAGGACCACAGCCGCAATGCTGTGCTCGTCATTTCATATTTGGTTCCTGATGTTCGCATGTCAAAAGACGTTTTCTTGGGTTACCTCTTTCTCAATAATCTCCGTGGCCCCTTCCTGCTGCAACAGCGTCTTCAGCTCCGTCAGGCTATCCGCCACGCCTTCCGAATCAAAGACTAGCAAAAAACGGTCATCTGTCGCTCTGACATCCGGCAGACTGAAGGCCTTGCCCGGCCATACCTTGGCCCTGATGGAAAATGTAAACAGGCTGAGAATGGTGACGATGAAGATGGTCAGAACGATGGTGATGACAATAAATGATGGGAAAGCGGCACTGGGCTTGCCCCCGAAGTTCATGGGCCAGTCGATGACAGAAGTATAATACAAAAACGCCAGAACGCCCAGGGCACCGAAGAGCCCATAGAGAAACGCGACGTAGGTGAACCTGGACTGCTTGCCCATGGCTTCGATGGCCCCGAAAACCGGGAAAGGGGTATACACCTCGTGAATGGGGATATGCTTGTCCTTGACCTTATGAATGGCCTTCATGAGCTGATCCTCTGAATCAAAGACACCGATGATTTGGTTTGTTTTCATGATCAGGAGTGTTTGGATTCATTTTCACCGGCCCGCATCACACTTTTCACCTCATGGATGGCTACCATGGGAATGAATTTAAAGAATAACAACACCCCGATGGTAAAAAGCCCCAGGGTGCCGCCGTAAATGCCAATGTCAACCAGGGTCGGCTTGTAGGTTGCCCAACTGGAAGGAAGATAATCATTGGCCAGGGAGGTGATCACAATGTTGTAGCGTTCATACCACATCCCCAGGTTGATGATGATGGAGATGATGAATACGATGGTCAGGTTCTTGCGTATCCGTTTCGACCAGAGCAACTGAGGGATGATGGCATTGCACACCACCATGGCCCAGAAGTGATAGGTATAGGTACCGGTGATACGGTTCTTGAAGAAGGTGAACAGCTCAAATTCATTTCCGGAATACCAGGCTACGAAGACTTCCGTAGCATACGCCGTTCCCATGATCAGGGAGATAAAGATGAGGATCTTGGAGATGGCATTGAGATGCGAATCCGTGATATAATCCTGCAACTTATAAAACCTTCGGATGATGATCATCAGCGTCATTACCATGGCGAAGCCTGAGAAGATTGCGCCTACAACGAAATATGGGGGGAAGATGGTAGCATGCCAACCGGGGATCACCGATACGGCAAAGTCGGTGGAAACAATGGAGTGCACCGAAACGACCAGCACAGCAGCGATTCCGCCCAATACATAGCTCAGGTTTTCGTAACGCAACCATTCCTTGGTAGAGCCTGTCCATCCAAAGGCCAGCAGTCCGTAAACTGCCCGCTTGATTTTTCCTTTCGCTTTGTCGCGAATGGTGGCAAAATCGGGAACCATGCCGAAATACCAGAAGGAGAGCGAGATCAGCAGGTAGGCACTGATCGCAATGAAGTCCCAGAACAACGGGCTGTTGAAATTAACCCACAGCGGACCCCTGGTATTCGGATATGGGATGATGTAGAAAGCCAGCCAAACCCGGCCCATGTGGAGGGCAGGAAACAGGGCGGCGCAACCTACGGCCACGACGGTCATGGCTTCAGCAGCCCTGTTGATGGATGTTCTCCATTTCTGGCGAAGGATTAACAGAAAGATGGAGAAGGCGGTGCCCGCATGTCCGATCCCGATCCACCAGACAAAATTGATGATCGCCCAGCCCCAACCAACGGTATTGTTCAATCCCCAGGTTCCAATGCCCTGTGATACAGTGACGTAGATGGCCCAAGCGCCCCAGATCACAAGGATAAGGGCAAAGGCAAAAGCGATCTTCCACCAGTTTGGCGCCCCGCGGTCCAGTGGCTGCAGAATGTCGGACGTGACCTGTGCGTAACTCTTGTTACCCAGTACCAGCGGCCCTCTGATTGCTCTGTTATACATAATGTGTAAGTGTTTCCCTTAAATCCTTGTTTTATTCTTATGCATGATGATGATCCTGTGTGACTTCGCCACCCTCACGGTTGCGCACGAGGGTAAGGTAGCCGACACTGGGCAAAGTATGCAGTTGCTCAAGAAGATGGTAGTTGCGCTCATCCTTGACCATTTTGGAAACCTGGCTTTCAGGATCATTCAGATCCCCGAATACCATTGCTTTCGCAGGGCAGGCCTGCACGCAGGCGGGTTGTATCTCCCCATCCCGTACCAGTCGGTTCTCAGATTTCGCGTCAAGCTTCTTCTCCTGTATGCGCTGCACGCAGAAAGAGCATTTCTCAACCACCCCACGCTCCCTGACGGTGACGTCCGGGTTCAACACCATCCTGCCAAACTCCTCGTTGAGATTGTTCTTTTCAAACTTGTCATTATCGACGTAGCGGAACCAGTTGAACCTGCGCACCTTGTAAGGGCAGTTATTCATACAGTAACGCGTTCCGACACAACGGTTGTAAGCCATCTGATTCAGGCCTTCGGCACTGTGCATGGTAGCGGCCACCGGACAGACATTCTCACAGGGTGCATTGTCGCAATGCTGGCACATCAAAGGCTGATATACAACATCTGGATTGGAGAGATCGCCGTTGAAATAGCGGTCAATGCGGATCCAGTGCATGATGCGGCGCTTACGCACCTCTTCTTTTCCAACAACGGGGATATTATTTTCTGCCTGGCATGCGATGGCACAGGCACTGCAGCCTGTGCAGCGATTCAGATCAATGAACAGTCCCCAGTGATGACCAGGGAATTCCTGCTTACGATAAAGGCTGACATGGTGCTTTTCAGCGTAGGTATGCGCCTCATTCCCGGATGCAGGATCCTGAAGGTAGCGTTCAAGGGTCGTTTCCCTAACGATATCGCGGCCTTCCATCGAATGATGGGTTTGAGTTCTTGCAAACTCCATCTTTTTCGAGGTAGCGGCCACCGTAATCCCTGCTGTATGGTATTTTCTGGTCCTTCCCTTATACTGCACCATGGGCCAGGCATTGCCACCTACCCTGTCTCCTACCCGTCCGGCAACGGTGCGCCCATAACCCAGCGCGATGGATATTGTCCCTTCCGCCAGTCCGGGCTGAATGAGCACAGGAAGATCCAGCCGGTCCTGTATGCGGATGATGTTCCCGTCTCCGACCTTCAGGCTTTCTGCTAAAGCAGGCGAAATGGCCGCGAAGTTATCCCATGTAACCTTCGTCAGTGGATCCGGCAATTCCTGCAACCAGGGATTGTTGGCATGTATGCCGTCTCCCATGGCAATGCTTTCATAAAGATCAACTTCCAGATCGCCGGCAGGTGAAGGGGTGTAAGTGAAAGCTCCGAGCGCATCCGTGTTGAAGGGGAGTTCTGCAGGATCACCGTTTACCGGTTCAAACACCCCGGCTTGGAGGCTGGCATTCCAGAAATCCTCGAAGCGGGCGTGGTTCGACTGTAGTCCAAAATAGCGCTGCTGCCAGGTTTCCTTGATGTAATCCCTGTAGACGATGTCTTTTCCCATCCACTTCAGCAGGCTGTCCTGCATCGAACGTGTGTTGAACAAAGGATTGATACCTGGTTGTGCCAGTGTCAGCATACCGGGTCTGGCTTCTGCATCATCCCAGCTCTCCAGCATATGGTGTGCCGGCAGGGAGTAATTCATCAGCGCATCGGTTTCGTTTTTGAAGTTGTTGAAACTGATGCTGAGTCCGACCTTTTCCAGGGCTGCTTTAAGACGTTCTGGCGCTTCGTAATGATAGAAAGGATTCAAGCCGGCCACAAACAAGGCACTGACTTCACCCTTCTCTGCGCTGTTAACCAAGGCATCGAAGGCATCGTCCTGTCCTTGTTTCGTGAGGTCCGGTGCACCAGTGAATATGGTCTTGCCATAGCTGCCGGCCATGTTATTGATGCCATTGATCAGTACCTGCAGGTAAGGATCGTTGGTGCCAGCGACAACGAGGGTCTCTCCGGGATGCGCCATGATCTCATCGGCCAGCGCTTCCACATCCAGCGATGATTTGACTGCAGGAACGGCAGGCTGCCCGGTTCTACCGGCCAGCTCATTATATAAATGTATGATGCCTGCCTCAAGCTCGGAAGGTTTCACAGGAATACGCAGGTCTGCCTTGCTACCGGCCAGGCTGAAGCTGCTCTCTACCTGGATGTGACGGCTCAGTTTCTTCTGCCCTTCCGTCAATGCCCTGGTTTCAGCATACTGACGCGTGAAAGCAATGGGAGACAACCATGTTCCGAGGAAGTCAGCGCCAAAGCTCAGAATCAGTCCGGCCTTGTCAAAACGGTATGAAGGGATACTGCGCGATCCGAATGAAGCAAAGTTGGCTTCGAGCATGCCACTGTAGGAGATGGGGTCATACATCACCAGCTCAAATCCCGGGAAACGGGTCTTGAATTCTTCCAACAGTCGCAGAGTTGACGGAGAAATGAGGGTATGCGTCAATAAAACCATCCGGCCACCTGCGGCACTGATTCGCTCCAGTTCTTTGATGATGACTTCATCCAGAAAGCTCCAGTCCTGGCTTTCTCCGGCGGCGGTGGGACCTTTGAGGCGGGCACTGCCGTCATACAGACTGATTACGCCGGCTTGTACCCTGGCATTGGTTCCTCCATGTGTTATGGAAGATAACTCATTGCCTTCCAGTTTAATAGGCCTTCCATCTCTGACCTTCATCAGAACCGGACAGTAATCTCTTCCGTCATAATAGGTCGAGGCATACCAAATTGCCTTTCCGGGTTCAATTTCTTCTGGTTGATTCAGGTAGGGGATGGCCTTTTTTACCGGATTCTCGCAACTGGCGGCCAGTGCAGCGGTAGCTACACTGAATCCGGCCAGTTTAAGGAAATTGCGCCTGGACGTTTTGCTGCTGCCCAGGCCTTCCTCCAGCATCGCAACCACAGCACTGCGGTGCTCGGCTTCATGCTTGGCATCCAGCTCCTTCTGAGATATACCCTGGTATTCTTCCAGGCTTTTGTAGTATTGTTTCATAACATCATCGTGGCTTAAAACAAGGAATTAGGAATTAGTAATGGCACTTCATGCAGTCCAATCCACCCACATCTTCGACAGTAACTTTGGTCCTGCTGCCTGCCTTCAATTCTTCTTGCAACCTGCTGTAAATGGAATAATAAGCATTTCCTGAGAAATGCACTTCTGTATCGCGATGGCAATTAACACACCACCCCATGGACAGGTCAGAATGTTGTTTCAGCACATGCATCTCCTCCACCGGACCATGACAGGTCTGGCATTCCACTTTTCCGGCCTGCACGTGCTGGGCATGACTGAAGAAAGCGTGGTCCGGCAGATTGTGTACCCGTATCCATTCAACTGGTTTACCACTTTTTACCGCAGCATGGATCTTGTTTATTTCGAAGCGCCCCGACTGCGTTCCGTTGCGGATCACATTATGGCAGTTCAGGCAGAGACTCACCGGTGGTATGCCTGCGGATTTGCTCTCCAAGGCGGTGTAGTGACAATATTCACAATCGATACCGTTCTCCCCGGAATGGATCTTATGACTGAATTTGATGGGTTGATCTGGTGCATAGTTCTGTGTGCGGCTCAGGTCAATGGCTTCATGCACAAGAACTTTCATATGGAATGCAAATGCCACGATGAGCACAAGGGCGGGGATGGCTTTATATTTTCCGTTTTTGCCAAACAGCAGTATCAGCAATGCCAGCAGCATGGCCAACCCACTCCCCAGAAATATCATAAAATCGACAGGGATGGGCTTGTGGCGCGCCAGTCCTGTGGCTTTTACCTTTTTCAGATAGGCCGCGATGAGGGTGTATTCTTTGTCCGTGAGCTCTATCTTGGCATGTGATCCCAGCATTTTCTGACTGGGATTGGTCATCACGCTCTTGAGATAGGCAGTGTCTGGTGAAGCTGTGTAGGCATCCGCGAGGTCAAATACTGAGGGATTCCAGTTGATGGTATCCGCCGTCTGTGTATAATGACATGCAGCACATTCCGTAAATCCGCTACGGAACGGAATCAGGCCAAGGAACAAACGTTCTCCCTGCTTCTCTTCAAGGTCGGAATGTGGAGCCCAGACATCACCTCCTCCGGCGCCTGCTGCACGCACATATTGGTTGGAGGACCTGAATAGGTAGGAGCCGAAGAGAAGGCCGGCAAACAAGACCAGGATCAGCACCTTGACATTTCGGGATGTAGATCTTCGCATAGCGATCAGATATGTGATTGTCAGATATTGTAAATATAGACATTCCGGCCATCTAATGCCCGGAAATGTCACATTATTTAACTTCAACCGGTGACCGGTGGTGGATGGAATTAAATAGCCCTACGGCTGAGCTATCACGGTTGGAGTTTTCCATTGCACGCACGCAATGAGCGAATGTATGCAAAATATAGCATATACCAAACAAGGCAGGAAAATATTCTACCCGCTGTTGGCGCGAGGGCATGATATATCTGAAAGGGGCAGCTGTATAAAGCAATAAATACGAATTGCTTACAGCTACGGCACCAAACCGTTGAATAAAAAAGAATGTTGATAAATTACCAGCGGCCGCCGGCACCTCCACCACCAAAACTGCCGCCACCGAAGCCGCCAAAGCCACCGCCACCTGAGCGTCCGCCCCCGAAACCGCCAAATCCGCCGGAGCTGCCACCCCTTCCGCTATTCATCATGGTCATGATCAGCCACCAGGGTAGCTCAGCGCCAATGGTTTGCATATTGTTGCGCTTGTTGCTGAACAAAGAAATCAGAAGGATGATGACGCCGATAATAATGAGCGCTACCCAGAATGGTGGAGCATCAGCATCCTGACCGGCTTGATATTCACCGGAAGCCAGCGCGATCAAAGCCGATACACCGGCATCGATTCCCTGGTAATAATCCCCCATCCTGAAATGAGGTATCATCTCATTCTCCACAATTCGTTTCGCCATGGCATCGGGGATGGCGCCCTCCAGGCCATAGCCCGTGGCGATGAAAACATCCCCCATCTCGTTCTCGTAACGAGGCTTGACCAGCACGATCACGCCGTTGTCAAATCCCTTCTGACCAACACCCCAGCTTTCACCGATGCTGAAAGCCATCTCGGCAGCGCTATAACCTTCCAGTGATTTGAGGGTAACCACGGCGATCTGCGTGGAGGAGGTGTCATTGAAGGCAACCAGCCGCTGCTCCAGGCTTTCAGCCTGGGAAACATCGAGTATGCCCGCCAGATCGTTTACCAACCTGGGCGGATTAGGTTTGGGCGGAGCCTGTCCTACCAGGCTAAACATGAAGATGAGCAGGAAAATACCTGTCGTCAGGTGCTGCTTATTCCGCAAAAGAAATATCATTACTGAGTTCATTGATGTCATTATCCTGCCTGGGGAAATGGACCCCCAACTGAGCACCCGCAAGCCGGATCCCTTCGGTCAGGCCGGTAACAAAATCTCCTTCCTTGAAATGATGGATCATCAGGTCCCTGACCTCATCCCAGAAACCTTCCGGCACAGCCGTGTTGATTCCCTCATCCCCGATAATGGCAAGCTTCCGGTCCTCAATGGCCAGATAGATGAGTACTCCGTTCTTTAAGCGGGTTTTTTCCAGGCCAAGCTTGTCAAAAAGGTAAATGGCCCTTTCTATCTGATCCCCCTTGCAACGGGTGTCGAGATGCACACAAATCTCTCCGCTCGTCAGGCGTTCCGCATCAGAAATGGCCAGCAGGATGGATTCTTTCTGTTCCTGCGTGAAGAATTTCCTTGCTCCCATGATTAAAACTCCACAACGGGAGCCTCTTCAGCACCTTCCGCTGCCTCAAAATAGGCCTTGCTGCTGAAACCTAACAGCCCGGCAATCAGATTGCCCGGGAAACGACGCACGGTGGTGTTGTAATCCCGCGCCACTTCGTTGAAACGCTTGCGCTCCACTGTGATGCGGTTTTCAGTGCCCTCCAGCTGGGATTGCAGCTCCAGGAAGTTCTGGTTGGCTTTCAGGTCAGGATAACGCTCTACAACCACCATCAAACGGGATAAAGCAGAGCTTAACCCGTCTTGTGCCTGCTGGAACTGCTGAAACGACTGCGCATCAAGGTTCTTGGGATCTACTGTGATGCCGGTGGCTTTGGCTCTTGCCTCAATAACCTGGGTCAGTGTCTGCTGTTCAAATTCAGCATAACCCTTAACCGTAGCTACCAGGTTGGGAATGAGGTCAGCACGGCGTTGATAAACATTCTCTACCTGCGCCCAGCTCTCTGTGACGGCTTCCTCTTTGCCAACCAGACGGTTATAAATCCCGGAGCCCCATAAAACGGCGAGGACAAGGAGAACAATGATGATGATGACACTTCTGGATCCTTTCATGCTTACTTTGGATTAAGGTTTTCAGGGCTAAAGGTAATGATTTACAGATGTGATGCTGCACCTGGGTCAATAAAGCCCAGACTGCGACGAACAAAATCCGTCAGTGCTTCACCATACAACAACTGCTGTGAAAGCAGAGCCAGATCACTGATTTGCCTGATGCGTCCGTTTCTTTCATCTTCAGATAAATGCATCAGGTTGTTGATGAGGGCGTGATTGGTATTGACAACCACATTCAGGCTCTCAGGGAAGGCATCGAAACCTGCCATGCCACCCAGGGCCGACATGTCGCGCATGCGCCGCATGAACTCCGGGCGGGTGATGATCATAGGCATATCATGGGGGGAGAGGGCAGCGAAGCTGACCGAAAAACGCTCCTTCCCCAGCACATCTTCTATCCAGGGCCTCACTTTTTCCTGGTCCTCCTGACTCAGCATACCCGGCAGACTGTCTTCTTTTTCAATCAGCCGGTCCACCGTGTCAGCATCCACACGACTGAAGCGCACATCTTCCAGCTTCTGCTCCAGATTATGAATGAAATGCTGATCCAGGGTGCCATCCATCAATAAGATGTCATAACCCCGCTCCCGGGCAGATGCAATATAGGCATGCTGTGCCTCGACGTCATTGGAATAGAGGTAAACCAGCTTGTTGTTTTTATCTTTTTGCTGATTTTCAACGTGCTGACGGTATGAGTCCAGGGTGAAATATTGTCCGTCGATGTTTTTCAGCAATACAAACTTCTGCGCCCGCTCATAGAACTTCTCATCCGTGATCATCCCATATTGAATGAAGATGCGGATATCGTCCCATTTCTTCTCAAATTCTTCACGCTGATTTTTGAAAATCTCATCCAGCTTATCGGCCACTTTCTTCGTGATATGCCCTGAGATCTTCTTAACACTGGCATCGCTCTGCAGATAACTCCGCGATACATTCAGCGGTATGTCCGGAGAATCTATTACACCATGCAGAAGGGTCAGAAAATCCGGCACAATACCCTCCACCGAATCAGTTACGAAAACCTGATTACAATAAAGTTGTATTTTATCTTTTTGAATATCAACGTTTTTCTTAACTTTTGGGAAGTAGAGTACACCAGTGAGATTGAAGGGATAATCAACGTTGAGGTGTATATGGAACAGGGGTTCTTCCATGCTGAAAGGATAGAGCTCCCTGTAAAATGCCTGATAATCCTCTTCCTTCAGATCAACCGGCTTACGTTTCCAGGCAGGATTGACATTGTTAATGATGCGCGGTCGAGTCGTTTCATCATATTTGTCATGTCCCTGCTCATCTTTCTCTCCTTCAATCTTTTCCCAATGCTTCTCATCCCCAAACCGGATTGGCACCGGCAGGAATCGGCAGTATTTCTTCAGTAATGACAGGATACGCCCTTCTTCCAGGAATTCCAGTGAGTCGTCGGCAATGTGGAGAACCACATCGGTGCCCCGATCAGTGCGTTCAGTTTCTTCCAACTGGTATTCCGGACTTCCATCACAGCTCCAGTGGATGCCTTTGGTGCCAGCTCCTTTGCGATAGGTCTTGCTGAAGATCTCTACTTTGGAGCTGACCATGAAAGCACTGTAGAAACCCAGTCCGAAATGGCCGATGATGGATGCAGCATCTGCCTCTGACTTGCCTTTGTATTTGGCAATGAATTCCT
>Ga0208041_1000509_pt1 | contig 36968 bp, 36 predicted proteins | sample AD_SCU002_MetaG_FD_184453 | JGI IMG/M metagenome (GOLD analysis project Ga0208041, IMG submission 184453) | Active sludge microbial communities of municipal wastewater-treating anaerobic digesters from China - AD_SCU002_MetaG (SPAdes) (version 2) | ecosystem: Engineered > Bioreactor > Anaerobic...
TTCGTATGTGCTAAAATTTCTCCTAAATATTTCAATCCACACACCCGCGAGGGGTGTGACCGTATCGATTTTAAACCTATTCGTTCCTTCTATTGATTTCAATCCACACACCCGCGAGGGGTGTGACTTTGCAGACCAGTATGCAGATCAGATTCTATACGATTTCAATCCACACACCCGCGAGGGGTGTGACCGTCAAGCATTACCACCCTTCCGTTTTTCTTTCGATTTCAATCCACACACCCGCGAGGGGTGTGACCATTCCAGTAATCAATATCGGTATTTAATCTGGTTATTTCAATCCACACACCCGCGAGGGGTGTGACCATGCGGCCCTCGAAACAAGGCTGGTAGAGGAGTATTTCAATCCACACACCCGCGAGGGGTGTGACAAGCCATAGAAGGCTGTGCGTAGGTGACAACATGGATTTCAATCCACACACCCGCGAGGGGTGTGACTTGATGGTTCATGCATTGTGATTGATAATCCATTATTTCAATCCACACACCCGCGAGGGGTGTGACTCGATACGAGGTCCCGGCCCGGTCGAACGCAGCCTATTTCAATCCACACACCCGCGAGGGGTGTGACTTTCGATTTAACCACAATAATATGAGGTTTATCACATATTTCAATCCACACACCCGCGAGGGGTGTGACTCTTGATGACGAGGATAACATTCATTTACGCAGTAGATTTCAATCCACACACCCGCGAGGGGTGTGACCGCGCTTGATGGTGCGGAATATGCCTCCTGCCTTATTTCAATCCACACACCCGCGAGGGGTGTGACGGTATCGATTGATAACCTCCGGAGAGCGCACCAATTTCAATCCACACACCCGCGAGGGGTGTGACGGATTGATGAGAAAAGGAGGTTTTGCGAAATGGGATTTCAATCCACACACCCGCGAGGGGTGTGACCATTCTGGTTCATCTCCTCTAAAAATTAGTGTTTGATTTCAATCCACACACCCGCGAGGGGTGTGACTTTCGTCAATAACGACAGTGACGTTTCTTAATTCGATTTCAATCCACACACCCGCGAGGGGTGTGACGTCTGCTTTTCTGCTCAATATTCTCCTTATTAAAATTTCAATCCACACACCCGCGAGGGGTGTGACCCATACCCCTAGGTAGGTGCATACATCCGAACCCATTTCAATCCACACACCCGCGAGGGGTGTGACACGCTATAGGTATAGTTTTTACCCATAATGTCTTATTTCAATCCACACACCCGCGAGGGGTGTGACCAGAGAGGGATTTGAGTTCCTTGATAAGAGCAGACTTTATTTCAATCCACACACCCGCGAGGGGTGTGACTCAACCCTGTAAAGATTTAATGCCTATGGGATTTATTTCAATCCACACACCCGCGAGGGGTGTGACTGAAAGGATGGACATTTAAATCCATCCCTTCATATTTCAATCCACACACCCGCGAGGGGTGTGACCACAGGAGCGCCACTTTCGATATCCGTGACCGAATTTCAATCCACACACCCGCGAGGGGTGTGACGAAAGAGCAAATCGAAAGTAATTTAAACCGGAATATTTCAATCCACACACCCGCGAGGGGTGTGACGCATCCGAAACCCGGCAGGGTCAAGGCTGGGATATTTCAATCCACACACCCGCGAGGGGTGTGACATGACACCGCCCATCGTTTTCGTGGTTGGAATTGATTTCAATCCACACACCCGCGAGGGGTGTGACGATAATTATCTCTGCTCCTGTTGCTACAGAAACCAATTTCAATCCACACACCCGCGAGGGGTGTGACCACCGGTGTGGACAGTATCGACTCCCGGCTGGCAGAATTTCAATCCACACACCCGCGAGGGGTGTGACCAGAGATCGCGTCGATAGCGGCCTTGAGTATCGGATTTCAATCCACACACCCGCGAGGGGTGTGACTGATTGACGCCGACGGGAGTCTTGTCGCGTACAAATTTCAATCCACACACCCGCGAGGGGTGTGACAAAATTCACAGTTCCTTATACAACCCCTTGTAATGATTTCAATCCACACACCCGCGAGGGGTGTGACTGACGCGGGCGCCTTCAAACTCGGGAGCGCTGCTGGATTTCAATCCACACACCCGCGAGGGGTGTGACCAGATGTCACCTCCGGCTGAGGAGCAGTTCATCCGATTTCAATCCACACACCCGCGAGGGGTGTGACGTGCAAGGGAGGCACGTCGTTTCAGCCGACCGGTATTTCAATCCACACACCCGCGAGGGGTGTGACCGCTCAATGTTGCCCTCCGGATCTACCACTTCGTATTTCAATCCACACACCCGCGAGGGGTGTGACCCCGATCGCGGGCGTCATTGCCGTAACCAACCCTATTTCAATCCACACACCCGCGAGGGGTGTGACACGCACCCCAAATTTTCTGATTTCGCGACGGAGGAATTTCAATCCACACACCCGCGAGGGGTGTGACGATCGTCGCGCCGGGGAACAAACTGGTCGACTTCGTATTTCAATCCACACACCCGCGAGGGGTGTGACGCTCGACGGCACCGCCGGCGATGTGCTGGTCCGATTTCAATCCACACACCCGCGAGGGGTGTGACCGGCCGCGATACGTGCGTCTAGTCATGTCGACGATTTCAATCCACACACCCGCGAGGGGTGTGACCAAGAGAGGGTGAGTTCACCATCACCATCGCGGAATTTCAATCCACACACCCGCGAGGGGTGTGACGTACAGCAGTGAAACACGCAGTAACTACAGGAGGAATATTTCAATCCACACACCCGCGAGGGGTGTGACGCGGCGGTCCCTCGAGGACGTACCGGCGCTCGGATTTCAATCCACACACCCGCGAGGGGTGTGACGATCGGGTTCCCGCCGGCGTCGTGCCCGCCGTTCCCATTTCAATCCACACACCCGCGAGGGGTGTGACAAAACGAACACGATTATCGATTATATAAAAATTCTATTTCAATCCACACACCCGCGAGGGGTGTGACTCTGCGTGCACCGGATCGGTTGTCAGGATATTCTGATTTCAATCCACACACCCGCGAGGGGTGTGACCGCGACGTCGGTCCACCCCTCCTGGAGACTGATATTTCAATCCACACACCCGCGAGGGGTGTGACCGGCTGGCGGAGAACGGCACCGGAGTAGGGTCCGATTTCAATCCACACACCCGCGAGGGGTGTGACGAGAGGGATCGAGAACCCCTACGGCAACGTCTGATTTCAATCCACACACCCGCGAGGGGTGTGACCCGCCGGACGGGGACGATCAGGTCGGTGCGGCGATCATTTCAATCCACACACCCGCGAGGGGTGTGACCAGATACATCAGGAGTTGGTCGCCGACACAATCCCAATTTCAATCCACACACCCGCGAGGGGTGTGACTGGAGACCGGCCGGAGGGTCCCGAACTGTCCCGATTTCAATCCACACACCCGCGAGGGGTGTGACGGACGCATGCGCGGAATGCAGGTCCCGGCTGTCGATTTCAATCCACACACCCGCGAGGGGTGTGACCGCTGACGTTGACCGTCACGAGGTCCGGGCGATTATTTCAATCCACACACCCGCGAGGGGTGTGACGCGGGTTGTGAAGCGCAACGAACAGAATTCAGAGATTTCAATCCACACACCCGCGAGGGGTGTGACCGGCAAAACCCCCGTCACCTGGAGAGGGATCGAATTTCAATCCACACACCCGCGAGGGGTGTGACTGCTCGACGGCACCGCCGGCGACGTGCTGGTGAAATTTCAATCCACACACCCGCGAGGGGTGTGACTACGCCCCGATGATATCAGCAACCCAGGAATACGCATTTCAATCCACACACCCGCGAGGGGTGTGACTATAGGTATATGGTGAGAGGACATCCCACCAGGAATTTCAATCCACACACCCGCGAGGGGTGTGACTATCACCACAAGAGCAGCCGCAGCCAGGACGAGATTTCAATCCACACACCCGCGAGGGGTGTGACGAGGACGAGCGCCCGCCCGGAGACCGGAGATCGTATTTCAATCCACACACCCGCGAGGGGTGTGACTCTCGAAGTCATCGGACTTTTCCGCGACATAGCCATTTCAATCCACACACCCGCGAGGGGTGTGACACGAATACGGGGTATGCTCTGCGATGGTTAGGAATTTCAATCCACACACCCGCGAGGGGTGTGACCTTCTCGAAGTCATCGGACTTTTCCGCGACATAGCCATTTCAATCCACACACCCGCGAGGGGTGTGACAAGGCATATAGCAAACCCTCCATAGTCCCAGGAGATTTCAATCCACACACCCGCGAGGGGTGTGACGTATTCGTCCATGAGATACAGGTCATGATCCGAAAATTTCAATCCACACACCCGCGAGGGGTGTGACCCCGGCAGGGTCAAGCGACGGATGGATAACCGGATTTCAATCCACACACCCGCGAGGGGTGTGACGTGCAACGGACCTCACGACGACCATCGACGGCCTATTTCAATCCACACACCCGCGAGGGGTGTGACTTTCCAGTAATCAATATCGGTATTTAATCTGGTTATTTCAATCCACACACCCGCGAGGGGTGTGACGCCGGGAGACGTCCCGGTTCCCGCGTTCCTCCATATTTCAATCCACACACCCGCGAGGGGTGTGACCTGCAGGACAGTATTATCGGCCCGCGACCGGATTTGATTTCAATCCACACACCCGCGAGGGGTGTGACTTCGCCAAATTTCACCATGTAGGATACACCTCTTAAATTTCAATCCACACACCCGCGAGGGGTGTGACTTAATGTTTGGATTCCTGTATAAGATTTAGGATCATTTCAATCCACACACCCGCGAGGGGTGTGACGGGCCGTATACATGGACGTTAACAAATCCGTTTGATTTCAATCCACACACCCGCGAGGGGTGTGACTAAAACGTCGTTCTCAGAGTGCGTCCCGGTCGAAATTTCAATCCACACACCCGCGAGGGGTGTGACCAACCAATTACCGCGTGACGACCGGGTATGGTGATTTCAATCCACACACCCGCGAGGGGTGTGACCGACCGGCGGTATCCCTGATGAGGACGACGACTCATTTCAATCCACACACCCGCGAGGGGTGTGACTTTCTTACTATCTGCCTTTAACCGATACTCTACAATTTCAATCCACACACCCGCGAGGGGTGTGACTTATTGAAAAAGATAAATCTCTGTATGGAAAGGAATTTCAATCCACACACCCGCGAGGGGTGTGACTAGTTCTGGTAAATATCAGATTGCCGTTAACGCTATTTCAATCCACACACCCGCGAGGGGTGTGACAAGATGAATAAACCTATCAGTAGATAGACGTAAAAATTTCAATCCACACACCCGCGAGGGGTGTGACGGTATTGCGCTTTGCATATAACTCGTATTCCGGTGATTTCAATCCACACACCCGCGAGGGGTGTGACAACACTACCCATCGATATTCACCAAAAATTTTGGATTTCAATCCACACACCCGCGAGGGGTGTGACTTGCAATAAATACATTTTTACGTCGACGCTTAGGCATTTCAATCCACACACCCGCGAGGGGTGTGACTTCGATACCTATTAATTCCAACCTTCTTTACTAATTTCAATCCACACACCCGCGAGGGGTGTGACTGCTCGTGTCGTCGATGCCATCCGTATTGCCAAGGGATTTCAATCCACACACCCGCGAGGGGTGTGACCTGTTCCGGCGGTATCGGCTACCGAATATACAGATTTCAATCCACACACCCGCGAGGGGTGTGACCAGGATATTTCATTTATCACGTATCGCATACATGATTTCAATCCACACACCCGCGAGGGGTGTGACAATCAAAATCAAACCATAATTGAACACCAATAACGATTTCAATCCACACACCCGCGAGGGGTGTGACTAAATAGTTATACACCGACTATCTAGTATGACGATTTCAATCCACACACCCGCGAGGGGTGTGACTTTGAGGTTGCGATTTTAACCGCTTTTCTAAGGAATTTCAATCCACACACCCGCGAGGGGTGTGACATGAAAGCAAATGGCAAAACCAGAGATACCACCAGAGATTTCAATCCACACACCCGCGAGGGGTGTGACATTTAGGATCGAAATAATCGAAATCAAACCACAATTATTTCAATCCACACACCCGCGAGGGGTGTGACGGTTTGAACCTTGTATACCATGTTTTATACCTCCTATTTCAATCCACACACCCGCGAGGGGTGTGACCGGAGGACGAGCGCCCGCCCGGAGACCGGAGATCGTATTTCAATCCACACACCCGCGAGGGGTGTGACATTTTTGTGAGGCATTGTTTAAGGAGGTTCAGTACTTCGCTAACTTCTTCCCCCCCTCAGGTAATTCAACGTCTTCCCCTCCTCCTTTCTCTAAACCGGATCCCGTAGGACAGGAATTCTTTTCACCATCCCCATCGCTGCCCGGATTGCTTCCCCGATTATGACAATGAAGCAGTTGAATCGGAACGCGCGCATATCGATGGTTCTTGGCCCCTGCTTCACTGGCGAGAAGTGCATCCACAGGAGAGCGATCCAGACGTTCTTCAGCAGAAAGGAGATAATCGCATAGAGATAGCGGATCACCGGGTTTTTCGTGCTCGTCCGGGGTTTCACCTGGTTGCGCATCCGGTAGGATGCTTCGATCGCGAACCGGGATCGGTAGGTCTGATGCACCCGGCGCGGGTGCCATGCAAGGCCGCCAACAACGTAGCCCAGGTTCTCGACGCCGTGCTTTCCCCGTTTTCCCTGTGCATACGTCACCGCGATCGCGATCGTCAGGAGCAGCGGCGGTTTCGCCTTCATCCGGTACTCGGCATATCGAGACCGCGTTCCTTTGAGGAGTTCTTTCATCCGTTTGCCGTGTTTCCTGACGGGGACGATGAACGGCACCCGTATCCGGGTCAGAAACCCAAACACCTTCCGGGTATAGAACTCCCGGTCCAGGCAGAGAACTTCCACCTTGAGGCCGAGTTCGGCGATCCGGTCGAGGCACCGGGCGATGTACCCAACCTTCGAGGTGCCCTGACGCACCGGATACACGGCCAGCGTCATCTGCCGGTCTCGGGTGGTCACGTACAGGGTGACGTAGGAATAGAACTGATTCGTCGATTTCTTGCGTTTGCTTCGGATGATAAAGGATTCATTCTCATCGGTGGTCTCCCCGTAGTAGGGATCGTGAGTATAGTCGATCGCGAACTGATACGCGCTTCCGGGTTTCAGGACGTGGTGCATGAAGTGGGTGAGGATAGCAGTACTCTTCTGCTCCAGATCGTCCATAGCGAGTTTCTTAAGGTGGTACCGGAACGACGTCTCACAGGGTACCCGCTCCAGAAACCCGGTGATCGAGTGCACCGATTGGTTCATTGCGGCCATCCCCACCAGATCCTGGAACAGGTCGGTTTGGGTGAGCCGTCCCTGGATCGGGATGGTCAGATGCCGATCCAGTGCCGCGACCGCACAAGCACAACATTCTTTCGGTTTCAGGTGGCTATTCTTACTGCAGGTTGTCCTCTTCCTTTGGGTGAAAGGCATGAGGGGGCGCCTGCAACCCATATAGATCTTTCGCTTTTGTGCGGGGTTTCGGTCGGAGAGGCACAGTCGGGGTGTCTCAAATTAGCGAAGTACTGGTAAAGTAGAAGGGGAGACAATTAAATCAGAGAATGCCCGAGGAAAGGCGGTAGATGAATAGACATACGCCTAAAGAGTTCGGGAGTTAAGGATATCGATAACATTCTGCGCCATCCGATCACTTCCCCCGCTGTGGAGGGAGGTCACCTGGTGCGGGGCAGGTATATAAACTATGTCCCGATCCAGGCTGGCGCCCCTCATCGCGGCACTTGCCCGGGCAACTGCAGGGTCACCTGAGCGGCCGCAGGTGGGCCTTCCCCTTCGCCTCCTCGAACCGGCCCCCGATATACAGGAGGAGAGCGTCATCCATCGTCCTCCTGGCCTCCGGGAAGACCGTCTTCTCCTCCCGGTCGATATGGTTCTTCATCGCCTCGCGGAGTTCCGGCACCGCGTGGACCCATTCCGCTTCATTTGCCATGGGTATGCCGTTCAACCGGTCGACAAGCGCCCGGATGGCCTTATGCTCCCCGCGGGACACAGCCGTGACGTCGTGCAGCCCCCGTGCATCGAGCTCCGGGTAGAAGACCCGCTCCTCGCCGGCCATGTGCGGCAGGAGGTCGTTCTTCATCCGGTTGAACTTCTCCGCCCGGTCGCTGATACCTTTTCGCTGCAGCTCGTCGAGCCCGGCGAGCACCTTTGCATGTTCCCGCCGTAAGAGGTCCAGGATGTTCTGCCCCATATCTCTCTCCCCTGCTTCGAGTGTTTTCCGGTGTCTGCATCGGATAAAAACGTATGGTCCGCCGGATACCCATAAATGGTGCAGGCGCATAGGATCATACATATGCAAAAAGAGGGATCCGGCGCTCCGGATCGCGGAAACTCGCTCCGGCGCGATCTCGGGCTCCCTGCAGTCACCCTGTCGGGCATCGGAATCATCCTCGGCGCCGGGATCTACGCCCTGCTCGGGGAAGCGGCAGGCATGGCCGGCAACGCCGTCTGGCTGACGTTCGCCATCGCCGCCGTCATCGCCGCGTTCAGCGCCCTGAGTTACGCCGAACTTTCGTCGATGTATCCCCGGGCCGGCGCCGAGTTCGAGTACGTGTCAAACGCGTTTGGGAAGAGGCTCGCGTTCGTCGTCGGGTGGCTGATCATCCTCTCCGGCATCCTCGGCGCCGCAACCGTCTCACTCGGGTTCGCCGGCTACTTCTCGGACCTCGTCGGTCTGCCGGTCATCCCCTCCGCGATCCTGATCGTCCTCCTCCTCGCCGGGATCCTCCTCGCCGGGATCAAGGAGACCGCCCGGGTCGCGATCGCCATGACCCTCATCGAGGCCGGGGGCATCGTCATGGTCATCCTGATCGGCCTCCCGTATTTAGGGCAGGTGGACTACCTTGAGATGCCCCAGGGCATCCCGGGCCTCCTGCAGGCGTCGGCACTCGTCTTCTTCGCCTACATGGGGTTTGAGGAGATCGTAAAACTCTCGGAGGAGACCAGGAACCCCGAGCGGACCATCCCGCTCGCTCTCATGATCGCGCTTGCCGTCTCCATCCTCCTCTACATCCTGGTATCCCTCGCCGCCGTCTCGGTCGTCGGCTCCGAGCAGCTCGCCGCCTCCCGGGCACCCTTCGCCGATGTCGCGGCGGTCGCCCTCGGCCCCGCGGCGTTCACCCTCATATCCGTCATCGCCCTCTTCGCCACGGCAAACACCGCTCTCCTGATGATGATGGCATCGTCGCGGATCATCTACGGCATGGCGTCCTCCTACTCGCTTCCCCCCTTCCTCGCCCGGGTGCACCCCCGGACCCGGGCGCCCTGGACGGCCGTCGTCGCTGTTGCGCTCGCCACCCTGGCGTTCCTCTTTGCGGGCAGGATCGATTTCGTCGCGAACGTCACGAACTTCACGCTCTTTGTGACGTTCATCGTCATCAACGCATCCGTGGTCGCGCTCCGGTACCGTGCGCCCGATGTGGTGCGGCCTTTCCGGATCCCGGGCGCCGTCGGGACCCTGCCGGTCATCCCGGTCATCGGGATGGCATCAAGCCTCTTTCTCCTCGCCCAGCTCGGCACCCCGGTCCTGCTGGTCGGCGGGGTCCTGGTCGTTCTCGGTGCCGGGCTCGCGCTGGCCGGGGAGTGGCAGCCTCATGGGGCGGCATGACGGGCGAGAACGGCCCCTTATAGGGTCTGTGGAGCTGCCCTGCACCTACCGGGTTCACCTCAGGAAAACACTATTATCCCAGGGGTCCCTCACCGGTATGCATGGCAGGCCTGTCTTCTGTCCGGCACGGTGGAGCGCTTCTCCGGGTTCTCGCGCTCCTTGTCGTCGCCGTCACGTTTGCCGCCGGATGCACGGCAGGCACCGGGGATGAGACGCCCGCTCCGGGAACCGGGCTCTCCGGGACCCTCTCGGTCACCGGTTCGACGACGGTCCTCCCGATTGCCCAGCTGGCTGCCGAGGCCTTCATGGCCGAAAACCCCGGGGTCGACGTCCAGATCGGCGGCGGCGGGTCGAGCGTCGGCATCCAGGCCGTCGGCGAGGGCACCGCGGATATCGGTATGTCTTCCCGCGACCTGAAAGAGGCGGAGAAGGCGGAGTATCCCGGCCTTGTCGGGCACACGGTTGCCATCGACGGTATCGCGGTCATCGTCAACCCGGCAAACACCGTCGAGAGCCTGACACCGGACCAGGTACGGGGCATCTACAACGGCACCTACACCGCCTGGGACCAGGTCGGTGGGCTGGACGGGGAGATCGTCGTCGTCGGCCGTGACAGCGCTTCGGGGACCCGTGAGTACTTCCAGGAGGCCGTGATGCAGAAGGATGCCTTCGTCGAGACCCAGCTCGAGAAGAACTCAAACGGCGCCATGGCCCAGACCATCGCCCAGACCCCGGGCGCCATCGGGTACGTGGGGCTCGGTTACCTCGACAACACCGTAAAAGGCCTTTCCATCGTTGTGAACAAAACCGCGGTCCCGCCCACGGTCGAGACCGTGAAGGCCGGGACGTACCCGTTCTCGCGCGGGGTCGTCATGTTCACGAAGGGTGAGGCAACCGGTCTTTCGAAGGCGTACATCGAGTTCATCCTCGGCCCCGACGGCCAGGCGATCGTCGAGGAAGAGGGCTTTGCCCGGGTCGACTGAGGATCTTTCTCTCTTCGCCCGGGTAATCGCAGGTCCAGGGTTAACCGGGGTGCAACGGTGTGGACCGGCGGCTGCCACCGGTCCGCTACCCGCCCTTTGACTCCCCGGCCCGGTAACGTTCGACCGGGCCGACCGCTTCCAGCCTTCCATCGTTGAGGACGGAGACGGCGCCGTGGCCGCACGCGACCAGGCACCGGCGGCCGCTCGGCGCGAGTTCCTCATCGAGGCCCCGGATCAGCTCAAGGAGCGCCTTACGCTCCCGGCGTGCGCACTCGCTGTCGACGTTGACCGACGTCACCAGGAAGTCCGCGAGCGAGTTGTAGCGTTTCCGGTCCTCGTCGAGGCTCCCGAAGTTGATCAGCGTATCGGCGGTGAAGACAATCCCGTGCCCGGGACAGAAGAGGTAGACCTGACCGTGCAGGTGCCCGCCCAGGGATTCAAGGACCTCGAACTCGAGGTCGTGGACCTTAACGCGGGCGAGGACGGGAAAGATCGAGCGCATGCCGATCTTCTCCGCCGGGAAGAGTTCGGGGTTCTCCGGCGGGGTGAACCGCGAGAAGAGGTTGATGACGGTCGTATAGACCTCCTCGAGGATCGAGGACTCGCTGCGCGAGCCGTAGGCACGGTTCGCCTGGCGGATGATCGCAAGCGATCCGGCGTGCGTATACGCCTTTGCGCCAAAGAACCCTCCCGCCCCGCAGTGGTCCGCGTCGGCGTGGGTGATGTAGACCCTGCCGATCATCTGCTGGTTCAGAAGGCCGTAGTGCTGGAACATCCGCACGACGTCCTCGTGGTAGATCCCGTATCCCGTATCGATCATGACGGTCTCGTCCGGGGCGCAGAGGAGGAAGATGTTGCCGCCGCCCGGCATCTGGAAGCAGAAGAGCTCGACGGCGTCGCTGAGCCGGATGCGCTGGACGTCCGCGTAGAACCGGTCTCCGGTGGTGTCCCGGAGCGTCCTCCCGGTGAGCAGGATGGACTCAAAGACTTCCTTTGGGTCCTGGCCGAGGCTGTTGAGTTCCTGAACGATATGGTTGACGTCCTGCAGGAAGGAGAGCAGGAACCCGTCTTCCGCCGTCCCGATCAGCCCGCGCACGGCCTGGGCGAACCTGACGTAGAAGACGGTGTCGTCGAGTTTCTCGCCGGTCGTGTCGTACTCGAGGATGTCGAGCCGGTAGCGCGACTTGAGCCGGTCGAGCAGGCTCTCCACGATCGCGGTCTCTTCGACGTTCAGGCTGATGGTGACCCTTCCGGGGTCGCACCGCCGGTCGTCGAAGTCGATGTAGGCGATGTTTGCCCCCGCCCCGGTGATGTAGGTGAGGAGCTCGAAGAGGGAGCCGGGCTGGTGGGGCAGGTATACGGAGAACTTGAGGAACCCGATCGTAGGGAGCGTCTCCTGGAGGTAGCCGATGGCGTGGAGGTCTTCCTTCATCTGCAGGTAGGTCGCGGGCGTCGCGGTTACCTCGAAGAAGACCGTGGCGGGATCGATCCGCCGGTCGTACTGGATGCGGTTGATGTTCCCCGAGTAGGACTTGACGATCTCGGCGGCACGGTGGAGCGCGCCCGGTTCGTCGGGCATTCTGGCGATAAAGGAGTATTTGTTCACCCGGTTCACCTGGAGATATCGGTACTACGCCGTCGATCTATTTCCATCTTATCTTGCAGCGCGGAAGGCCCCGATCGGGGGATGGGGCATGTTGCGGCCCCGTATCCCGGGATGAGCCCTGTGGGCGCAAAGATCCGGGTGGCGGCCGGTCACGCCAAAGCGATCTTTTCGCACACCGCCCGTGCCCAGGTGCGGACGGCCCCAAGATCCCGGAAGTCCCCCGTCTTTGCCCGGATGAGCTTGACGATCGCACGATCCGCGATGGAGAGGCGGCCGGTATCGAGCCTCCCCGGGAAGACGCCGACCTCGACGGGATTTACGAGCAGACGGACCTGGTCCATCGACGCTTCCGCCTTCCGGAGGAACTCGGGCGTCCCTTCTTTGACCGTGAGCCCCACGGTGAAGTAAGCGACCGGGATGCTCTGCAGGTGCTGCTGGTGCCGTTCGATGAAGACCTGCGGTTCCGGGAGCCATTTGCCCATGTAGATCGGGCTCCCGATGATGGCCGCACGGTAGGGGGAGAGGTCGGTGACCCCGGTGATCGGCCGGACGTCGACCGTCTCACCGGCCTTCCGGAGTTCGTCGCCGATCGCCTCCGCCACCTCTGCGGTCGAGCCGTAGCGGGTGGCGTAGGCAACAAGAATCCTGTCTGCCATGATGTACCTATCTCTCGCCCGGCCGGCCTTAAACGTTACCGGGAGGTACGGTTATGTTCTTATGGTTTGGCCTCCCTCATAGGTCCGATGGCGATCAGGGACAGGAATGCCGGAGCATGGTACCACAGGGGCCAGGCTCTCTGCAGCGACGGAAGGTTCGATGAAGCGGTCGCCTGCTATGATAGGGCTCTTGAACTCTCCCCCGGCGACCCTCTCCTCTGGAAGCGCAGGGGGTTTGCTCTCATCAAGGCCGGGCGCTACCGCGAGGCGGCCGCCAGTTTTGACCGGGCGCTCGCTCTCGATCCCGACGATACGACGGCCTGGCAGCGGAAGGGGTATGCGCTCGCCTGTCTGGGCTGGAGCGAGGATGCCGTCGCCTGCTGCGACGAGGCGCTTATGCGGGACCCGGAGCATATCCTTGCCTGGCAGAGCCGGGGCTGGGTGCTCGGGATCATGTGCCGGTACGACGAGGCGGCAGCCTGTTATGAGGAGGTCGTCCGGCTCGACCCCTCCCGCGGTTCTGCGGTCTGGCACCGGGAGCGTATGCAGGAGAGGAGGGACCTTGAAGCGCTCGCAACCGAGATCCGGGAGGCGGAGCGGTTCGTCGAGGTGCCGGCCTGCATCCGGGACGTCGTCCGTGAGCGGGACTACGGCAACGTCGCCCTCGCGCGGGCGGTGCTCCAGGAACTCGTCGGGAGGGCGGAGAGGCCGGCGGTTCAGCGCCGGTGAGCGCGGTGGGGAGAAAGAGGCCGGAACGGTCTTTTGCCAGGGCCGAAAAAAGTAAACGGTCTACCGGTGCGCAAAGAACGCGCTCACCCGGCCGCCGTCCACCGCGTCGATCCGGGCAAACCCGATCCGCTCGAACTGGACGACGTTGTCCGCCTCTCCGGCGACCAGCGGTTCGCAGAACCCCTCGAGGTCGCCGTCCTGCCGGTGGAGGACGCAGGGGAGTTTTGTATCCGCCGGCAGCCACTGGATGATCGGCGCCTTCTCGCGCCGGGCGTCCTCGAGCGACTCCCCCGCGTAAAAGACCCGCGGCACGTCCCCGTCCCACGCGATCCTGACGTTGTAGAGGTCCTTTAACCGGACCATGCTCTTCCCCTCGATGTCCGCCTTCGGGAGGAGCACTCTTCCCGCGGTGACGAGGGTCCTGACCCCTCGCGAGGGGTCGTTCGGGTGGAGGGCCGCACGGGCCTCGTGGACCGGGGCGCCCTCCACGGCGACCTCGATCGGGTCGGGCACGAAGAAGTACCGGTTCGCCTTCGGGTCGATGAGTTCCTTGTTCCGGGCGTAGAGGTTCTCCCACGAGAACGTGATATCGGTCTCCCCGATACCGATATCGACCATGGCGTTCCGGACCGCGTCGGGCTCGATCCCCCGGCGCGCGATCGCCCGGAGCGTCCCGAGGTGGATATCGTCCCATCCCGTGTAGACCCCGCTCCGGATCCCCTCGCGCATCCCCGACGTCGAGAGGACGACCCCCGATATCCCCATCCGGCCGTAGTGGCGGTAGACCGGCGGCTTCCAGCCGAAGTAATCGAAGATATACCGCTGTCTCCCCGTGTTTGCGATGTGGTCCTTCCCGCGGATGACGTGGGTGATCCCGAGCAGGTGGTCGTCCACCGCGACCGAGAAGTTCATCAGCGGAAAGACCGTGGCCTCGACCCTCGGGTGGAGGGGCGCGTTCACGATCCGCATCGCCGAGAAGTCCCGCATCGCCGGGTCCGGGTGGGCGAGATCCGTCTTCACCCGCACCGTCGCGTCGCCTTCGTAGAACTCACCGTCGAGCATCCGCTGCCAGAGTTCCAGGTTCTCCTCCACCGTCTGGTCCCGGCAGGGGCACGCCTTCCCCCTGAGTTTGAGTTCCCGGAACCGTTCGGCGTCGCAGACGCAGACGTAGGCGCCGCCGAGCTCGATGAGCCGCCGGCACCAGTCGTAGTAGACGTCGAGCCGGTCGCTCTGGTAGACGATATCGGTGATCTTGAGCCCCAGCCACTCGATATCCTCAAGCACCATCCGGTAGGCCTCAGGATCGACCCTCCTTGGGTCCGTATCCTCGATGCGGAGGACGTACCGGCCCCCATAGCGCCGGACATAGTAGTCGTTCAGGACAGAGGCCCGCGCGTGCCCGAGGTGCAGCGGCCCGCTCGGGTTCGGTGCAAACCGCATCACCACGCCGTTCTCCGCCCCCTCGAGGGCGGGGAGTTCCCGGGAGCGCTCGTGCGTCTCGGTGAGCTCCTCGAGGAGTTCGGGAGCGATCTCCAGGAGACGGCTCTTTCTCTCCGCCGGGGTCATCGCCGCCACCTCCGCGATCGCTTTCCCGGCGACCGGCCCGAGCTCGCGGGCCCGGCTCCGGAACTCGGGGTGTTTCCCGAGCACCGTGCCGATGACCGCCCCGCTCTTCGGGGTGCCGCCGTGCTTCACCGCGTTCTGCAGGGCGTAGATGAAGAGCAGGTGCCCGAGATCCGCGTCCATGGTATCAGTTGCCCCGGTTGATGAAGTAGTCGGCGATCTCTCCGAGGAGACGCTTCTCCTCCGAGTCGGGGAGGACTCCGAGCGCCTCTTTTGCGACGGCGGCCCGCTCGAAGGCCGCGGCCCGGACCTCGTCGATGACGCCGGCATCCTCGAGGCGGGCGATCAGGTCGTCGATCTCCGCATCCGTAAGATCCCGCCGGTACGAAGAGAGGTCAAGCCCCTTCTCCCGCGCCTTGATCGCGATCAGGGTCTGCTTTCCTTCCCGGATATCCGAGGCACGGTCCTTGCCGCTCTTTGCGGTGTCGGCAACGAGGTCGATCAGGTCGTCCTGGATCTGGAAGGCGACGCCGCTGTTCACCCCGAACAGGTAGAGGGCATCGGCCTGGACCGGGTTTGCGCCCGCGAGGATCCCGCCGATGGCGGCAGACGCGCCGTAGAGTACGCCGGTCTTCTTGCTGACCATCTCGAGGTACTCCGCCCCCGAGACGTCGTCCCGCTTCTCAAACGCCATATCGAGGCTCTGCCCCTCGCAGATCTCGGCGCACGTCCGGGCGAGCATCCGTGTCGCCCGGACTTTTGCGGCATCTCCCGCATCCGAGAGGCAGATGAACTCAAACGCCTTCGCGTAGAGCACATCACCCGCAAGGATCGCCGTCGGTTCGCCCCAGACGGTATGCACCGTCGGGACGCCGCGCCGGGTGACGTCCCCGTCCATGATGTCGTCATGGATGAGGGTGAAGTTGTGGGTCAGTTCGAGCGCGAGAGCCGCGGGGAGCAGGTCGTCCGAGGCTCCTTTCCTCACCGCATCCGCAGCAAGGATCACAACTGCCGGGCGGAGCCTTTTGCCGCCCGCAAGCAGCAGGTGGGCGCTCGCCCGGAAGAGGTCGCCGTGGACGTCTCCAAAGTAGCGGTGGATCACCTTGTCGATCCGGTCGGCATTCTTCTCCAGATAATCGTTCAGCGTCGTCATGCCTTCATCTCCTATGTTATCAGCACCTTCTGCCCGTTCCTGAGGATGTGGAGGTCGTTTCCGAGTGTGTACCCGATCTCCTCCGCGAACTTCGCGTAGCCGCCGGTCATGTTGATGTCGCCGTGGGCCGGGATGACGTGCTGGGGGTTTAAGAGGTGCAGGAACTCGTAGTGGTCCTCCTTGTATGCGTGGCCCGAGACGTGCAGCTCGTCAAAGATCCGCACCCCCGCCATCCTGGCGCGCGTCTCGACAAGGTAACGCTGCCCGTAGTTCATCGGATTCGGGATCACCTTCGCGGAGAAGAGGATCTTGTCGCCCTTCTCCAGTTTGTAGGGCGTGTCCCCCATCACGATCCTCGTCAGGATGGCGCCCGTCTCCCCCTGGTGGCCGGTGACGATCGGGACGAACTTGTCCTTCCCGGTCTTCATGATCCTTCTCAGCGTCCGGTCGACGGTTCGCCGGTTGCCAAACATCGAGAGAGACTCGGGGAACCCGACCAGTTTCAACTGCTCAGCCGCCGAGCTGTAGCGTTCCATCGACCGCCCGAGGAGGACCGGTTTTCTCCCGATCTCATGGGCGCACTCGGCGATGGTCTTGACGCGGGAGATGTGCGACGAGAACGTCGAGACGAATATGGCGCTCTTGTCGTCCTCATAACTTGTGATGGTATCCCTGACGAGGTCCCGCGCGATCTTCTCGCTCGGGCAGCGCCCCTTCTCGCCGATGTTCGTGCTCTCGACGATCAGGGCAAGCACGCCCTCCTTGCCGAGCTGGCGCAACCGGGCGAAGTCCGGCGGCTCCCCGAGGACCGGTGTCCGGTCGAGTTTGAAGTCGTTTGCGTAGACGATCGCGCCCCGCGGCGTATGCAGGACCGGGAAGACGGTATCGATGATCGAGTGCTGGCTCCGCACGAACTCAAGCGTCAGGTGCGGGGAGATGGTGTAGCGCTGCCCGGCCTTCAGGGCGAAGAGCTTATTGTTCACCCCGAACTTCTGTTCGCCCGCGATCTGCTGCCTGATCAGTTCCGAGGTATAGGGCGTGCTGATGATCGGGGCGTTGTACCGGTGCGCCAGTTTCGGTATCGCGCCGATGTGGTCCAGATGCCCGTGCGAACAGACGATCGCCTTGACACTCCCCTCTATCGCATTCATGATGGTATCATCAGGAATGGCTTTCATCTCGATCAGGTCCAGAGAATGCATGTTCTCAATATCAGCATCCTCGTGGATCATCACCTGGTCGAGGCGTAGACCCATATCAAAGATGACAATCTCTTTTCCGCAGCGGACGGCGGTCATATTTCTGCCGACTTCGTTATACCCGCCCACTGCTATGATCTCAATATCCATGTAGCCTCCTTGCCGGATGTCTTCTGTGGTTTTTTTGTGGTTAGTCGCTGTTTTCAATCATCTGCCGGGTCAATCCGGTGATATACGCCCGTGCGTGCCGGAGATCCCGTGTCGTCCGGGATCCTGTCAGGAACATCGCAACGCAGAGTTCGCGGTGTATCCTCTCGACGGCTGCAAAGAGTGCGTCCTCGCTCTCCATGGCCGGTTTCAAGAGAGGGAGCGCCATGCCCCCGAGACTCGCCCCGAGTGCAACGGCTTTCGCGATATCGATCCCTGAACGCAGCCCGCCCGTCGCAATGATCGGGCCTCCTGCCGTCCGCACCTCGCAGAGGCTTACCACGGTCGGTATGCCCCAGGAGAGGAACGCTTCCCCGAGATCGGCAAGACCGGAGTCGTCCGCCCGCAGGCGTTCGATCTTCGCCCAGGACGTTCCTCCGTAGCCGCCGATGTCGATGGCGTCCGCTCCGGCTCCCCGGATTATCCTCGCGGTTCCGGCGGATATGCCTGAACCGGTTTCCTTCACGATGACCGGGAGGGGAAACTCGTCGCAGAGGTTGCGGAGCGCATCAAGGCATCCCTCCGCGTTATGATCGCCTTCCGGCTGGATCGCTTCCTGGAGCGAATTGACGTGGATGGCGATCGCCTGTGCGTCGATCATCTCGACAGCCCGCTCCGCCCACTCGATGCCGTGGTCGCGCAGCTGGATGATTCCAAGGTTCGCGCAGAGGAAGGCCCGTGGCGCTTCCTCCCGCACGATGGTGAAACTGTCCTCCAGCTCGGGTTTCTCCAATGCCGCTCGCTGAGAACCGACGCCCATACCGAGGTTATACCGGTCGGCAGCACGTGCGAGCCGCCGGTTCACCTCGAGAGTGTCCGGATGTCCTCCGGTCATCGCTGCAATGAAGAGGGGGGAGGAGAGTGTTCTGCCGAGAAACTGCGTTTTTGTCTCGATCGCGTCCATATTGCATTCGGGAAGGGCGTTGTGGACCAGACGAACATCCTCAAAGCCGGCGTCGCCGGCCTCGACGGGTTTCTCGCAACAGATGAGGAGGTGATCCCGTTTCCTTGAGGATGTCGCGGTCTCGCGGGTCATGGTGCGCCTCTCCGCGTTACGATCGTCCCGTCGTGCCCCGTGCCGTCTAAAAACCGGCCGATCTTTGAGACGTGGAATATGTGAGCGTCGGTGCCGGCGTCGGCGAGCGCGAGGAGTTCCGCGATCTTGCCCCGCATGCCTCCGGTCACGTCGGTCTTCGTCGATCCGCCGATATCGAGCGTCTCCGCGATATGCCGGTCGATGCGCGGGATGACCGACCCGTTCTGCAGGACGCCGGGGACATCCGTCGCAAGCCCGACGCGCCTGCTCGCGAGAGCCGCGGCAAGCCGGGTCACCAGCTGGTCGCCTGAGACGATGCAGGAGCCCCACCGGCGGTCCATCACCACGTCGCCGTGCAGCACGGGCACAATGCCGTGTTCTGTCATTTCGGCGATATGGCGAGTCTCAAACGAGACCAGGCGGCCGTCTTCGGCGAGGGCGAGGTCGAGGGGGTGGATGCCGATCGCCTCGACGCCTGCGCCCCGCAGGGCCTCGACGACCGCAGCGTTCAGGCGGGAGACGGCGGCATGCGTGTGGTAGACGCCGGGCACGTTCTCTCCCGTGAGACCGTCGTTGATCCGGTAGCGCCGGGCCTCCGGGTGCCCGCACGATCCCGCGCCGTGGACGAGGACGAGCGCGGTGGCTCTCTCCCCGGCGAGTTCTTCCGCAATCCTGTGCAGGCGTGCGTGATCGATGACGCAGTCTCCCGACTTGTCGGTGATCACGCTCCCTCCCAGTTTCAGTACCACGGTCTCAGTCATGCTTCTCTTTTCTCGCGCCGTCGGTGTCTATCGTGGTGATGATGGCTTTCCCTTCGCAGGCCTCGATGGCCCCGGCAACCCGGCTCTTCGCGCGCCGGGGGCAGAGGGCGATGATGCACCCGCCGCCGCCCGCCCCGGTGATCTTTGCGCCATACGCGCCGCTCGCCCTTGCCGCGAGCACGAGTTTACTGCTTGCGGGGTGGCCGACGCCGAGGGCTTCCAGGAGGGCGTTGTTTGTGTCCATGCACTGCCCGAGCACTTTTGGGTTGTTGATGTTGTGGAGGGCGGCAAGCGTCACCGCCCCGATGGCGTCCAGGATCGGGTCTGCAATATCGGGGTGTTTCCTCTGCAGGGTCCCGACCAGTTCCACCATCTTCGCGGTGCTGTGCGGCACGAGCGTATTTCCGACGACGAGCTGGAAGCCCTGCGGCGGGAGCCGCCGCTTGGAGGTCCCCGTGATGAGCACCATCCCGCCGTTTGCGCAGACGTAGGTGTCGGTGGGGCTTGCCCGCCCGTTCTGGACCTTCTTCTCGATGGTGAACGCGATCTCGGCGATCTCGTCCCGGGTGCGCCCGATCCCGAACTCGTCGTTGATCGCAGAGAGCGTCGCCACCGTCACCGCGGCCGAAGACCCGAGCCCTGAAGAACTCTGGAGTTGCGAGTTGACGTAGACGCTGCCCCGGACACCCATCCGTTTGAAACACTCGTCGATGTAGGGCGACTTCGGGCGGGTCGGGCTCCGCGACTTCCTCACGGTGACAAAGACCCGGGGTTTGATCGCCATCGCTACCCCCGGTTTTCCGTAGACCACTGCATGCTCGCCGAACAGGAAGACCTTGCCCGGCGCGCTCCACGTTGCCAATCACACCACCGCTATTGCCGCATACCCCACTACCTGATTGAAGTCCCCCGTCACATCGCCGCTTGTCGTATACCGGAGCAACTCCCCCCGCTCTGCACCGAGCGACCGGCAGGCGATGCACATGGCCGCGATCGGGCCGTAGCCGCATGCCGTAGCACCGGTCTCCCGGAGCCGACGGTAAAACTCCGGGACGTCCAGGGTGGTGAGCGCGTCGATCGCATAGAGGTCCTGCCGCCGGGCGGTCTCCCCCGGGACGTAGTGGGAGAAGTCGCTTGAGGCGACGATCCGCACGTTCCTTCCCGTGTGCCCGATCGCCTGGAGCAGGTGCTCCGCAAGGCTCGTCGCCGCCTCGTATCTCTGGTCTCCCATCATAACGGGTGCAACCCTCGCTCTTGGGAACCGGTACTTGATGATGGGCATCTGCACCTCGATCGAGTGTTCGTTCCGGTGCGACACCTCATCGATATCGATATCCAGGGCGTCGACGAACTTTGTATCGACGTCGACGATCCCGAGCGGCGTCTCCCACGGCACGGCGGAGGCACAGGGCATGTACCCCCGGTGGCTTGGGCCGATGACGACAAGGGTGCCGTCAAAATCAGGTGGTATGGTCGAGAAGGCACAGGCCGAGGTCTCTCCTGAGTAGACGTAGCCCGCGTGAGGGGAGACGATCCCCCGGGCATCGATGCCGGGGGCCTTCTTCTTCTGGAAGAATGTCTCCAGCAGTTGCTCCAGATGCCGGGGCTCGGCAGGATAGAACATTCCCGCTACACTGCATGGGCGCATATCCATCAAGATTGAGCTCTTGTGCCTTCGAGTCTTATAACTCTGTCTCAAAGTCTTCGGGGGTGAGCGATGTGGCAACACCGCGCAGGCGGAGCAGCTCTTTTGTCAGGAGGTAGTAGATCATCGAGAGCGCTTTCCTGCCCTTGTTGTTGGTGGGGACGACCAGATCGACGTACTTCGTCATGTTGTTGGTGTCGCAGAGGGCGACGATCGGGATACCCGCCTGGACGGCCTCGTTGATCGCCTGAGAGTCGCCGATGGGGTCGGTCACCACGACCACGTCGGGTTCGATGTACTTGTTCAGGCGCTGGTTGGTGAGCATCCCCGGGATGAACCGGCCGATGACCGCCATGCCGCCGACGGCGTCAGCGAACTTCTTTGCCGGGTACTGGCCGTACTGCCGGGAGGTGACGACCAGGACCTTTGCAGGCTCGTACTGCGAAAGGAATTTCGCGGCCGTCTTGATTCGGTCGTCGGTCCCCTGGATATCCAGGATATACAGTCCATCCCCGCGGACGCGGTAGATGAACTTCATCATGTCCTTGCTCTTCTGCTGGGTGCCGATGTGCACGCCTGCTGCGAGGTACTCCTCCACGGGCACCAGCGGCTCTTTCAGCTCGATCTCGAGTTCGTTTCCTGTCAAGTTAGATCAGCTCCTCTATGCGAATCAGTTCGTTTAATTTGGCTATCCGTTCCCCGCCGACCACGCCGGTCTTGAGGAATATGCATCCGAATGCGGTTGCAAGGTGCGCGATCGTCGCGTCGGTGGTCTCGCCGGACCGGTGGCTCATGACTGTCTCCATCCCGCTCTCCTGGGCGAGGTGGATCGCCTCGAAGGTGTCGGTGAGCGTGCCGATCTGGTTTGGTTTGATCAGGACGCAGTTTGCCGCGCCGGTCTCGATGCCCCTGGTGATCCGCTCGACGTTGGTCACGAAGAGGTCGTCTCCGCAGATCAGGCAGCGGTCCCCGACCTGACCGGTCAGGTCGGCGAACGCGTCGAAGTCCTCCTCAAAGAGGGGGTCTTCGATGTAGATGAGGTTGTAGCGGTCGACGAGATCCGCCATGTAGGCGATCTGGTCTTCGCAGGTCCGGGTGGCGTCCTTGTAGCGGTACCGCTCGCCGTCCCAGAGTTCACTTGCCGCGACGTCGATCCCCATCCGGATCTCGACGTTCATCTCGTCGGAGACGGCGTCGATTGCTTCGGTGATGATCTCGAACGCCTGGGTATCGGATATGGCGGGTGCCCAGGCACCTTCATCCCCTTTGCCGGAGAGTTTGCCCTGCGCCTGCAGGATCTTCTTTACGGTCTTGTGAACGGCAGCGTTCACGAAGACGCCCTCCGTTGCGCCGGAGGCCCCCGTGGGGACCACCAGGAACTCCTGGATGGAGGTGGCGCCCGATGCGTGCGCGCCCCCGCCGATGACGTTCCCGAGCGGGAGAGGCGTCTCGGCGGCGAATGCGCCGCCCAGGTACCGGAAGAGTTCAAGGTCGAGAGACGATGCAGCCGCCTTCGCGCACGCAAGCGAGAGTGCTACGGCGACGTTTGCGCCGATTGAACTGAAGTCGGGTGTTCCGTCGTTCTCCCGGAGCAGTGCGTCGAACGTGATCTGATCGTGAGCGTCCTCACCGATGAGCGATGGAATCAGGTTTTTCCGTGCGTCCTCGATAGCCTCACGCGGCGGCCGTACCTTTGCCTCATAGGTTCCGGTGCTGGCGCCGCTCGGCGCCGCTGCCCGCCCGAAACCGCAGTCCGTGTGGATCTCGGCCTCGACCGTCTCGTTTCCCCGGCTATCCAGGATTGTTCTTAAGATAATCTGTTCGATGGTCGTCATCAGATCACTACTTTCTCTTCACCGTTATAGGGATCACGCCTCGATCGTACTCTTCAAGTGCGATCTCAAGCGGCTCGGTCTTTGGTGTTTTTACCAGAACCGGTGCACCCATCGATATCTGCAGAGCACGAGCCCCTATGATCCGCGCTCGTTCGTATCGGGTATATGATTCCATCGTGCAGCCTCAAAATCATTCATAATAAAATGGGGTCGCTGAGATTTGAACTCAGGTCACAGCATCCCGAACGCCATAGGATAGTCCAGGCTACCCCACGACCCCTCATTGATACGGATTCAGGTCCTCCACTACTTCCTTGTGCGTCAGCAGCATCCGCCTGCAGCAATACCGCTCCAGGCCGAGATCGTCGAGGATCCGTTTTGGATCCTCGCCCGCATCCCGCCGCTCCTCGAACTCCTTCCAGGCTGTAGAGATGACTTTACCGCATGTAAAACATCGTACGGGTATCATATAAATTGTCCTGCATCCCTTATATCTCTTTTCCTCACCGGTAGGACTTCTGGAACCGTGCCCGTGCACCCGGACCGTGCGGTTTCTTGGACTCCTTCTGCCGCGAGTCATTTACGAGCAGCGTCCGGTCGTATGCAAGGAACGCGTCCTTGATCGCGGGGTCGTTGTGCCACTCCACGATGCCGCGCGCAAGCGCCGTCCGGACCGCTTCGGCCTGTCCCACCACGCCGCCGCCGGAGACGTCGACCGCCGCATCGACGCCGTCGAGCGCGTTCGGGATCAGCAGCAGGGGTTCGGCGATCTTCATGCGAATCAACTCGGTCCCGTAGACCTCCAGGGGCACGGAGTTGATGCGGACCCGGCCGTTGCCGGGTTTCAGGGTCGCCCGGGCGATTGCCGTCTTTCTCTTACCGCTTGTATTGATAATCTTTGCCATTCCATCACCCTGTTTCTCAGTACTTTGCCCCGAGGTTGCTGCTTATCGCCCCGACCGTTACGTACCTCGGGCTGCTTAACCGGTCGATGTGGGCCGCTTCGAGCGTCTCCGTCTCCATCCCGGCGAACTGTACCGGAACGCCGACGTATGTCTTGATCCGCTTGAACGCGGCGATGCCGCGCTCGCGCTTGTAGGGAAGCATCCCGCGGATGGTGCGCTTGACGATGTGGTCAGGTCTGCGCGGGAAGAACGGGCCGCCCTCGCGGGACCCCCGGTCGCGCTTCGTGTAGTAGGCCGCGAGCACGTGCGCCCGGTTGCCGGAGACAATTGCCTTTTCGACGTTCACGAGGGCAATCTCTTCGCCGGCGAGCGCGCGCTGCGCGACGATGCTTGCCATCCTCCCGAGCAGCAGTCCGTCTGCGTCGATAACTGTAACCATTCGTCTCACCTGAGGATCCGTACCCTGCTCCCCTTCGGGTTGTCCCTGAGGAGGTCCTCGATAGTCATGCACGTTCCGTTGGCGCCGGTGATCTTGCTCACCGCAGCCTCGGAGAAGTCCAGCGCGGCGACCTTCACCGGCAGGTTGAGCGCGCCGCTGCCGAGCACCTTGCCCGGCACCAGGATCGTCTCGCCCTCATTTGCGTACCGGTCGATCTTGCTGAGGTTCACCTCGGCGTAGTTCTTCCGGGGTGCATCCAGCCTCCGTGCAATCTCACGCCAGATGTTCGCCTCATGTACGCGCGACGCGTCTTTCAGCGTCACGATGAGGGCGGCCAGCCGGGGGTTTGATTTTGTCTCGGTTGTCTTCTTCATTCAGTCCCCTCTCCCGTTATATCGTTTATCACGTCTACCAGGTCGTCTGATGATCTCTGAATGTATTGGAGCGCTCTCTCGATGATCTCCCGGACGGGCATCGAGCCGTCGCTTTCCACCACGAAGATGAATCGTTCCGGATCGGTGCCGATGTGGATGGCCGGCTCGGTTCCGATGCCGCCGGCAAGGCACGCCCGCTCGCAGAGCCTGCAGAGCGAGCAGTACTCCTGCCGTCCGCTGACGACCCGGATCCTCCCCTGCCCGGGCTCGAGCACATCGCGCGGACACTCGTCGACGCACATGCCGCACCCGTCGCACAACTCATCGATGACAATCTGCGGGTAGTTCTTGTAGCCGCAGGCGGTCGTCGCCTGCCACTTGGCGTGTTCCTTTCCGGTGCCGACGATGGCATACGCCTCGAGCACGATCTTCTGCTCCGGCCCGAGCTCGATGATGGGGATCTCCCCTTCCGCCGGTGCTGCGTCGGGGTCCTGGGGGATCAGGTCGCTTGAGTAGACCGTCTTCGGCCCCTCGACGGAGAGCGTGTAGGTGGCGGTGCAGACCGGACAACCGGCGCCTCCGCAGGAGCACTCGCTCCGGACGGCGTAGCGTGCGAGGTCGGTCCGGAGGGGTATGAGCCCCAGCCGGTGTGTCAGCATCTCGTCGAAGATGACGCTTGTGTTGTCGTAGATGCGGACATCCTCGATGGCGAGCGTCGGCACTTCGCTGATCATCGCCCGCCGGAGCATGTTCGCAAACGACGTCGAAACGCCGCTTATGGTGAATTTGGCGACTCTCTCATCCAGTCGAGAAAACGCAATCTCCATTACACTCTCCTTCCTCTCCGGCCGCCCTTGCCGCGGATGCTGTCGTGGGGCACCGGGGTGACATCTTCAATGCGGCCGATCCTCATCCCCGCACGGGCGAGGGCGCGGATCGCTGCCTGGGCGCCGGGACCGGGGCTCCTCTGTTTGCCCCGGCCGGGCGCGCGCACCTTCACGTGGACGCCGGTTATCCCTTTGTCGCGTGCATTCTGGGCGACCTGGATCGCCATCTGCATGGCCGCATACGGCGAGCTCTCGTTTCGGTCCTGTTTCACGACCATGCCGCCGCTGCTCTTGGTGACCGTCTCGGCGCCGGAGAGGTCGGTGATGGTGATGATGGTATTGTTGAAGGAGGCAAAGATGTGTGCAATGCCCCATTTCTCTTCTGCCATGGTGTTATCTCACTCCTGCGCGGGCGATCCTGCTTCTCTCGGGGTGAACGTCGTTCGTGAACGGCGAGGGGCCGTAGTAGGCGATCTCCGCTTCCTCTGCTCTCTCGACGCGGTAGCCCGGCACGGTGACCCGGCGGCCGGCGATCGCGATGTGCCCGTGGGTGATGAACTGGCGGGCCTGTTTCGGGGAGCGTGCGAGCCCCTTCCTCTGGACCAGCGTCTGGAGGCGGCGGTCGAGCTGCTGCTCGACCTTCAGCGCGAGGATGTCGCCGAGATCGGCGCCCTCACCGACGAGGCCGTAGCGGTAGAGGTGGTTGGTGAGCTGATCTTTCTTCTTCTGGTACTCATCCACGTTGAGGCCTGCAGACCGCAGCGCCACGAGCTCGCGGGCGGCAGCCCGGTACTTGCGCAGGACACTCTGGGCCTTCCAGAGTTCACGCTTGTTCCGGAGCCCGTAGTCGATGAGGAGCCTTTTTTCGTCTTCAAGTCTCGTCTTCTCGAACCGCCGCTTGGGCGTCGCGTACTGCTTGTAGTTCTTTCCGGGATATCCCATTCAATCACCGCGTTACTCTTTCTTTCTCTTGACGCCGACGGTCGTGCCCGTTCTTCCGGTGGACTTGGTGCGCTGGCCGCGGACCTTCTGCCCCGTCTCATGCCTGATGCCGCGGTAACTGCGCATCTTCCTCATGCGGTTGACGTCGTCGTCGTTTGCCATGGTGAGATCGGCCCCGAGAAGATGGCGGGCCTCTCCGGTGTAGACGTCTTTCTGGCGGTTCACCATCCAGACGGGCACCTGCTCGATGTAGGTGTCGACGGCGTTTGCAATCCGCCCGACGGATTCGTCGTCCATCTTGCCGAGTATGGCACGGGGGTCGACATTGGCAAGAGCGGCGATGGTGCGTGACGTGTGCGGACCGATGCCCTTGATGCCGGTCAGTGCGATGTGCACGGCCTTAGTACCGTCGAGATCAGTGTTCCTGACTCGAACAAAGTATTTTATCTCTTCTTCATCCATGTGATCGCCTCTTCATCGACGTTGTCGGTGAAAGCGCTGAGGGAGGGATTTGAACCCTCGAGTCCCAGGGGGACACAGGTTTAGCAAACCTGCGCCATACCAGGCTTGGCTACCTCAACATAGAACTTCGCATCTTTCGACACTCGCAGCACACGGGTGCTGCTCCAGACACAGCATTCTATGACTTGTGCTTACTAATTTTGGTTAGCTGCATTAATAATGATTGTGGTGGTTTGGCACCCGGATGGTACAGCGGCCCCGCCCCCCCGGGTGCCAGTGCGGGCAGGCCATATCACTCTCCCTGTCCCGCTGCCTCCCGGCCGTCAACCCTGGACTCTCTTCAGCGGGACCGGCGTGCCCGCTCGACCCCGCTCCCGATCAGCGCCGACGCGACGATGGGGAGTGCAATCGTGGCGTCGCAGAAGCACTGGACACGGGGAGACTCCGGTGCCTCCTTGCCCCAGCTGATCGCCTCCTCAAAGGTGCACCCGGAAAGGCCGCCCCAGTGGGGGGCGTCGGTGGTGTACTGGATGGCGTAGGCATGCCCGCCGAGGTGCTGTTCGTGGATCGAGGCGATGACCTGGGTCTGCTGGATGAAGTTCTTCGGGACGCCGCCGCCGACGTAGATGACGCCGGTCTTCTGCGACTCCTCAACCATCCGGGTGATCTCGTCGGTGTCGGCGAGCTGGTCGACGTCGACGTCGACCCCGCGCCGGCGCGCCATCACGAGGCCGATCCCGATCGACGAGTCGCCGAGGGCGGGGATGAAGATCGGGACGTCGTACTCGGCGCAGGTGGCGATGAGCGAGCGGCCTTCGGGTTTCTGCTCGCAAAGCCAGTTCCCGAGGCGCCGGATGAACTCCCGCGACGACCCCCGGAAGGGGGCGACTTCGTCGGCGAACCGGGCGATCTCTGCATCGACGCTCCGGAACTCCTCTTCGTAGGCAAAGACGTCGTAGATGCGGTCGATTCCCTCCTCAAAGAGCGCCGCATCGTCGGCGTGGTGGTGACCGATGTAGTGCCGGACGCCGAGGTGTTCGCAGGTGTCGTGGAAGATGTTTGCGCCCGTGGAGACGAGGACGTCGATGTAGCGGTGCCTGACGAGTTCGATGAGCACGCTCTGCATACCTGCCGGGATCATCGCGCCCGACAGTCCCATGAATATTGTGCAGTCCGGATCCCTGACCATCCTGGTCCAGACGCCGAGCGACTCCCCGAGTTTTCTTCCCTGAAACCCGGTCCTGCTCATGGATAGAAGGAGGGCCGTTACATCCCTGTTTGGTTTGACTGGCTGCGTTGGTTTCATGCTCAAATCTGGTTATGGGTTTCGGTTGGAGGGTATTAAATGCCTGGCACGGGGACGGCGATGCACCGCGAAAAGCACACCTGCGGTGGGGTTCGTCAGGCCCGCCGCTCTCTTCCGGGGGCGATGCGAAACCGCGGCCATGGGATGTGGCGAGAGGCTGCACGCAGGGAAATACCCTCTCCGGAGGCAATCCCCGGGCGCTGGACCGTGGTGGCTATCGCCCCGGGGTGCGGGGGCCGCCCCTCCCTGCACGGGCGACACCCGGAAACCCCCGCCTCGCCCCCCCTTCCCCTTCCTCTGAGGGGACGGGGGCATTGCGTGGCGCTCCCCGGGAACTGTCGTGGGCGGGCGTGCTCCCCTCTGGCGAGGGTGCCGGTTGAGAGCCGATGCGTTCTCCGGGGGGCCGAAAAAGAGGTCGTGCCGGCCCCTTCTCACAGGGCCTGGACGAGCGAGTTCCTGGTTACGACGCCCGTGATTCTGCCGTTCTGCGTGATCGGGACGGAACTGATGTTCTTCTTGAGCATCAGGTCGATGATATCCGAGACGTCCGTATCCGCGTTCACCGATATCAGGGGCGTGCTCATGATGTCGCGCACGAGGAGGTTCCTGATCCGGTACTCCTGGCGCGTCCCTTCCACGATGTCCTTGAACGCATAGAGCGCTTTTGCGACGTCGGTCTCCGTGACGATGCCGAGGGTCCGGTCGCCCTCCTCGACGATGAACCGGTTGATCTTGCCGTCGAGCATCCTCCGCCGGAGGTGGACGGCACGCTCCTCGACCTGGATGCTGTGTGCTGGTTCCATGACGTCGGGGAGATCGCCCGAGGGCCGGAGCACCTTCAGAAGGTCGCCTGCCGTCACCTGGCCGATGAGACGGTGCTCGGAGTCGAAGACCACGACCAGTTTGTAGTGCTGGAGCAGCGGCACCAGGATGTCGATGTTCTGGTCCGGGTATGCGGAGGTGAAGTTCTCCTCGACCGTGTTCGCGACATGGATGGATGTGGCCTTCAGCGCATGGGTCTTCCTGCTCCCGAGCGTCTCGGCGATCGCCGCCCGGGACGTCGTGCCGATGACCGTGCCGTTGTTGGTCACGATGAGCGGGTCGACACCCTCATCGAGCATCTTTTCGAGCGCTTCGCTGACAAAGGCGGATTTTGCGATGGTGATCGGTTTTGTCATCACGTCTTTGACGAGTATCTGAAATCTGTCGCTCATTTTGCCACTTCCTTGATGATATCATCTCTCTTGAGCACGCCCCGGATATCGTTGTCCTCCACGACCACGAGGCTGTTGATCTGGTGTTTGAGCATCAGCCCGACGGCATCCTGGATGGATACATCGGGGGGGACGGTGATGACCGGGCGGCTCATGATGTCCTCTGCGACTGCCGAAACCTCGACCACGTACCTGAACCGCTTCTGTCCTCCCGGCTCCTCTTTGCGGAGATGGGTGACGTCTTTTCTCGGCAGGTTCATCCGTTCGTCCAGGTACTCATAGAATGCGAGGTTGCTCTCCGTTATAATGCCTGCAAGGCTTCCATTGTCGTTAACGACAATAAGTTTATCGTTTTTCCCTTTTATCGTGTCGATGACGTGGTCAAGCGAGTGATACCGGTTGACGGTGATCGCATCCTCCATGATCTCGTCGACCCGCGCGGAGAGCCCGTGGACGTGGGCCGAACGCATGACGTCCAGTTTGGTGACGATACCGACCACCTTACCGTCGTCGACGACGGGCAGCCCCGATATGTCGCGGTCGAGCATCGTCGCGGCGATATCGTGGATGCTGGTCTCCGGCGTCACGGTGATCGGGTCCTCCGCCATCAGGATACTGACCGGGATCCGGTCGATCGGGCGGCGGCGCCACATCGGTTCCGTCTGCCTGAGCCGGTAGGCGATATCCTTCTTGGTGAGGATGCCCCGGAGTTCATCCCCTTCCATGACGGGAAGCCTCGATACGCGGTACCTGAGCATGAGGTTCCGGGCATAGGCCACGTTATCCGTCGGTGCAACGACGTACACCGGCGCAGACATCACATCTACGGCACGCATACACTCAATCACTCCTCTGCAAATGCTTTCACAAGATCATACTCCGTCACGAGCCCGACGAGGCGGGAGTCCTCTATGACGGGGAACGCCCCGATGCGTCTCTGGATCATCTCGACGGCGATGTCGTGGATGTTCCGGTCCGGTGTGGTGGTGTAGAGTTCCCCGGAGAGGAGCGACCGCACCGGCGCTCCCATCACCTCGGCGGAATCCCCGGTCGTCAACTGCTCGAAGGCCCTGCCCTTCCCGAGATAACTCATGATGTCGGTGGCGGTAACGATGCCGCAGAGGACGTCGTCCACGACGACCGGGAGCCGCCGGAACCTGCATTTCACCATCTCCCTGCAGACGCTGCCGATCGGGGTGTCGGGGCTCGTGACGCGGACCGACGACCGCATGACATCCTCGACCCTGCGGCCCGAGTGCTCGGTGGCGAGCACCTTCATCACGTCACGTTCGGTCACGATGCCCTTGAGGTTTCCTTCGGCGTCGGTGATGGGGATCCCGCCGACGTTGCGGTTGACGATGATATCGACCGCGTCGGCGATCCTCCCGGTAGCCGGCATGGTGACCGGCTGCGGGGTCATGATCTCGCGGAGTTCCTCGTTGACGGCGGCAAGGAAGTTGCCCCCGTGCTTCACCTGCACGAGGTTGAACTTGTCGCCGCCGCCCATGAAATCGATGATGTCGCTGACGGTCACGATCCCCCGCAGCCGGTGCGTTCCCGCATCGACGAGCGGCAGCCGGCGAAACCCTTCCCGGGTCATGATCCCGACCGCCTGGATGATCGTGGTGGTCCGCTGCGCCGTGACGACGTTCTTTGTGGCGATCGCCATGATCTCGCCTTCGTAGCCGGCGATCCTTGTTTTAAAGTCGATTGGCCCGCGATCACGTTTGCCCGGCATCTTCAGGAGCCGATCAGCCGGTTTCTTATCTGCGTTATTCGAGTTCGGTTGCATGGTATCACTCCTCTGGGGATATGGTATCTGGGGATGCCCTCACGGGGTGAGGCAACTTGAGACGTCGTGACGGTCGATGACGCCGACGATCTTCTTCTTCTCGTCGACGACCGGAAGGATGCTGATATCGTGGTCGACCATCAGCCGCGCCGCCGTCGCGACCGGGTCGTCGGGCGTCACCGTGATGACGGGGGTCGTCATCACCCGGTCCACGGTGGTGTCGGCCTGATTCTTCACTGATATGCGGACGTTCCCGGCGCGCAGGAGGTCCCGGCGGGAGATGATGCCGATGGGCTCTCTCTTCTGCACCACCGGGAACGCGATAAAGCCACTTGCAACAATCAGGTTATAGATACGGTGGATGGGTTCTTCGGGTGCGCAGGTGACGGGTTCCCGCGACATGGCGTCTTTGACCCTGCCGGGGATGTCGCGGCGGGAGATCAGGACGGGGAAGAGCTCCGAGAAGAGCACTCCGCCCAGGAAGACGCCGTCTTCGCCGACGACCGCGGCACTGTTCGTGCGGGCGTTCATGATGGCGCGGCCGACCTCCGCGAGGGGCGTATCCGGGGCGACCCGGGCGGCCTCTCTGACAAACCCTTTGATGGTGACGTTGGACTTGGTGTCCACGACCCGCAGGACATCGGATATGTCGAGATAGCCTACCAGCCGGTCTTTCTCGTCCACGACGTAGAGTTCGCGAAAGACGTCGTCCCGCAGAACGCTCCTTGCTTTCGTGACGTAGTCGTCGTAGCGCAGGGTGGGTATACTCACCATCAGGTTCGCGGCCGTTTTCATAGCAACTGCTCCTCCTCCCGACAGGCGTGGCAGAGCATAAGATTGTCGACCCTTGATAAGTCGTCGGACATGTTCCCGCACCGGTCGCAGACGCCCATGGTGTACTCTTCCTCGCGGTTGATCTCGATGAGATCCGCCAGCAGTTCGTTCACCTCGGCCGCGACGGTGAGGATATCCCTGACCGTGACGATCCCGATGACCCGCTGGTTCTCAACGACAGGGAGCCGGCGGACGCGGTGCTTCACCATCATTGCCACGGCATCCCCTACCATCTTGTCGGCACCGATCGTGATCAGCGGGGTGCTCATAATCCCGTCGACGCGAACGCTGCCCGGTTTTACGTCCTTTGCCACGACTTTACAGTTGATGTCCTCCTCTGTGACGATCCCGATGGGCAGGCTGTTTTGCAGTACGATACAACTGCCGACCTCGTCGCGGCACATGGTCTGCGCCGCACGGGCGACTGTCTCCCCCACATCGACGGTCGTTGGATGGCTCCGCATGACCTCCCTGATTGGTACCCGCGTCTCGAAGTGGATGGCATCGCTATTATTCATCATGGGATTCTCCTAATCTGGTCGCTGTAAGAGCCGATTTTCCAGGTGCAAGTGTATCTAGGTTTTTGCAGTATAAAAGAATTCTCTCGTCTGAGGAATGCTGTTTGTCTCCAATTTGAGGAGAATGCGCCGGACGGAACATATAATTATATTTATTCCCGGGTGCCATACTCACTCAAGTGTAGGTGAATCGGCCTATCGGAGGGTGCTAAATGAAGTTCTTAGTTCGTACAAAACAAAAGATCTCGCAGTTCCTGAATGCGTTCTTTAAGAGGCGGACCTGCCGCATCGGGATCTACGGGCCTCCCAATGCAGGCAAGACGACGCTCGCAAACAGGATTGTGCGGGATTGGACGGGAGATGCAGTCGGGCCGGTCAGCGAGGTGCCTCACGAGACCCGCCGCGTGCGGCGCAAGGAGGATATCACCATATCGAGCCAGAACGGTCACTCGGTCACGATCGATATCGTCGATACGCCGGGCGTGACGACCAAGATCGACTATAACGAGTTCGTCGAGTACGGGATCGAGAAGGAGGAGGCGGTCAAGCGGGCCCGGGAGGCGACGGAGGGCGTGGCCGAGGCGATGCACTGGCTCCGCGAGGATATCGACGGCGTCATCTACATGCTTGATGCCACGCAGGATCCGTTCCAGCAGGTGAATATCATGCTTGTCGGGATCATCGAGAGCCGCAAGCTCCCGGTCCTGATCGTCGCAAACAAGAACGATCTCCCCGACGCTTCTCCCGCGCGGATCAAGAGTGCGTTTCCCCAGCACCCCGTGATATCGATATCGGGTCTTGAGGGGAACAACGTGGATGAGTTGTACGAGAAGATGACGTCATACTTTGGGTGATGGAGATGATACAGGGTGTACAGATAGACCTTATTTCGGCGGAGCGCCTTGATCGGCTCACGGCAATGGAGAAGATTCGCCTGATCCTTGATGATGTTATGGAGGGGAACATCGTTATCCTGGAGAAGGGTCTTGCGCCGGACGAACAGAGCAAGCTCATCGAGATCACGATGCGGGAGATTGCGCCGGACGGGTTCTCGGGGATCGAGATGGAGACCTATCCCGTCAGGGATGCGCCGACCGGGTTTTTCAGCAAACTTCTCGGGGGGAAACGCTCTGAGACCCGGTTGACCGTGATCGGGCCCGCAAACCAGCTCAAGACGCTCAAGAAGGAGAAGGATCTCATCAGCGCATGGGTCTCCTCCTCGAGGTAGGCGGGGTGACGGGGAATGCCTCACAAGTGTACACAATGCGGCAGGGAGTTCGAGGACGGTTCGACGAAGATACTGAAGGGGTGCCCGAGCTGCGGCGGAAAGAAGTTTCTCTACATCCGTGAGGCCGAACGGCACGACGACGTGCTGAAGGAGAAGACGATCGAGGAGATTGTCCGGGATACGGGTGAGGACGTGCTCGAGGTCCGCGCGGATCGGCGAAGAGCGGAGATCGAGGTGTTTGAGCGGATCGAGAGTATCCGTATCCTTGGCCCCGGTTCGTACGAACTGAATATCGAGAAACTGGCGCGGTCGGACGAGGTCGTCGTCGGACTGGAGAAGGAGGGGAGGTACGTGGTGGATATCCTCTCCATGGCCAAAAAGAGGAAGTAAGCGGTATTTGCAGCCCTCCTGCGGAAAATGGCCTGTTTTCGCGCGATCTCGCCGCTCTTCCCAAAAATATTATATATTTTAAGGCCCTCTTTTGATACCTGATATAACCCGGCACCCTGCGGTGCATATCCGGGCGATGGTTTCCTGCATGGGAACACGGCACTCTCATGAGCCCTTTATCATACCCAATCGCCGTCCTTCACGCTCTCATGAGGTCTGTCCCCGGTTGCGCCGCGCAGCAGGGGATGTCGATGTGAAGGAAGACTCATATGAACCCGACGTATATCACATCACTGGATAAGGTCGCCGGTATCGGCGCACAGGAGCGCGCGCGTCTCGCGCCGGTGCTGGACCTTTTTGCGTTCCGCTCGAATGACTACTACCTCTCGCTGATCGACTGGGAGGATACGAAGGACCCCATCCGGCGGCTGATCATACCCTCCCTGGATGAGCTTGAGCCCTGGGGCCGTCTCGACCCGTCGTCGGAGCACCGGTACACCCGGGCGCCGGGGCTGCAGCATAAATACCGGGAGACAGCTCTCATGCTCGTGAGCGACCTCTGCGGCGGGTTCTGCCGCTACTGTTTCCGCAAGCGCCTCTTCATCGGGGATGCGCGCGAGGTGAACCGTGACGTCTCGGGGGGGCTTGCCTACATCCGGGATCACCCGGAGATCACGAACGTCCTCTTGACGGGGGGCGACCCCCTGGTCCTTGATACCGGCCGGCTGCGGGATATTCTCAACCGGCTCCGGGAGATCAGGCACGTCCGGATCATCCGGATCGGGACGAAGATGCCGGCGTATGATCCGTACCGGATCATCAACGATCCGGCCCTCGTGGATGCGATCCGGGAGTGTCACGACGGGGAGAACCTGGTCTACATCATGGCCCAGTTCAACCACCCGCGCGAGCTGACGGATGCGGCGTGCCGGGCGATAGCGCTCCTGCAGGACGCGGGAGCGGTCGTCATGAACCAGACGCCCCTGATCCGCGGGATCAACGACGATCCGGCGGTGCTGTCGAGGCTTCTCGGGCGGCTCTCGTTCATCGGGGTCAACCCCTACTATGTCTTCCAGTGCCGGCCGACGACGGGGAACCGGGCGTTTGCGGTGCCGGTGGAGGAGTCCTACCGGATATTCGAGCAGGCGCGGGCGACCTGTTCGGGGCTCTCGAAGCAGGCGAGGTTTGTTATGTCCCATGCCACCGGGAAGATCGAGGTGGTGGGGAAGACCGGGGGGTTCACGTACTTCAAGTACAACCAGGCGGCAGACCCGGAGGATATCGGGCGGTTTATGGTCTATAAGAGCAACCCGCAGGCCTACTGGTTTGACGACTACACGGAGCTCGTGGATGAGGGGAGGCTCGGGGAGAGCGACCTGCTCGACGCCGCGGATGCCGGCATCGCAGGGACCCTTGGGGAGACCGACGAGAGCCCGGGGGTTTTGTAGGGCGGGTTTAACCGGGGCTCCGGCCCTTCGTATGAAAATGGCCCCCCCTTTTTCATCCGGTATGCATGTGGCCCTGTGGACATCATGTGGTTTTTTCCGGGAGGGGTCTTCCGGCCGGTGGATGGGCATGAGCAGGCCGGGGGGTGAACCCTCGCCTGTGCGGGCCGGGTCCTCACGCGGGGGTCATGCAGGGCGGTCCTGATCCTGTGCTCCGGCGACCTCTCCCACGGTGCGGCCGGCGACCGGGGGTATCGTGAGCCCGCGCCGGAGCCGCTGATCAGGCGTTCATCGATGGCGCCGGCAGGTTTCTCCTGCATTCATCGAGTGTCCTGCCGGTTGGGGGGACTCCGGGGAGTTCCGGGACCTCGCCGTAATACGGTTCGGCGCCTTAATCGGGGCGCCCGGTCGATTTCCGGTACAGGTTGTCGGAAATCCGCCCGCACAAAAGAAGGACATGAGAGAGATTGGCTGCAGGGCGGGAGCATGAGCACCGAGAGATGCGAACGGCAGGATCTTGAGCACCGCGAGGCTGCGGGGATCTTGTGGCGTTTCACTCCTCGACGAACCAGAGGATCCCCTCAGCATCAGATATCGGACACCCCCAAAAACAGAAGGTGTCCGATATGTCCGATACATGTCCGTTATCTTGCAGGGCATACTCTCGACACATCAGGCTTTCCCGAGACGTGGTCGGCCTGCCGGAGTTGGAGTTTGCCGTCAGCACCATGGTCATCTATGGCACACTGGATGATAACCCTGGTTCGGGAGGGAGCCGCGATCGTCATCCCGGACGAGGACGACGGATCCCTGCGTTCCCGATGGGATCGGCTGCGGTATCTCTGCAGTAGCCTACACCTGCTATGTCTGGATGCTGGTTGATTACCCGGCTCGATCCGGCCGGGGCCGAGGTCCAGGAGGGGGGTGGTCACCCTATGCCCGACGGCTTACCTACCATGCCTGACGGCTTACCTACCATGCCTGACGGCTTACCTACCATGCCTGACGGCTTACCTACCATGCCTGACGGCTTACCTACCATGCCTGACGGCTTACCTACCATGCCTGACGGCTTACCTACCATGCCTGACGGCTTACCTACCATGCCTGACGGCTTACCTACCATGCCTGACGGCTTACCTACCATGCCTGACGGCTTACCTACCATGCCTG
>Ga0208041_1000511_pt1 | contig 36883 bp, 34 predicted proteins | sample AD_SCU002_MetaG_FD_184453 | JGI IMG/M metagenome (GOLD analysis project Ga0208041, IMG submission 184453) | Active sludge microbial communities of municipal wastewater-treating anaerobic digesters from China - AD_SCU002_MetaG (SPAdes) (version 2) | ecosystem: Engineered > Bioreactor > Anaerobic...
GATGCCGCAGGTCACGCTGACTGAGGAGTGTATGCGCCTGATCTCCCAGTTCGAAAGCCTCACCGGCGCAGGCAGCCGCGATTGCGTGGTTGATAACCGCAACGAGCGACTCATCTTCGTGATCAATCCAGGGGATATGGGACTTGCCATCGGCAAGGGTGGATCCAGCATCAAGAAGGCTTCCGAGGTTATGGGGAAGCGCATTGAGGTTGTGGAGTATTCCACCGACCCAGCACAGTTCATCCGGAACTGTTTCCTTCCTGCCAGGGTCACCGATATCGAGTTCGATACGGACGAAGAGAGCCGGCGGATCGCCCGCATCGAGGTCCGGGACGAGGACCGGGGGCTTGCCATCGGCAAGGCGGGGAAGAACATCTTCAAGGCAAAGGTACTCGCGCAGCGCCAGCATGACATCGACGATGTTGTGCTGATGCAGAGTGAGACCGCCTGAACACCCCTTTTTCTGCGTTACCCCTCTCTTCTCTCCCGAAACACTTTCCAGAGGTAGACGAGCCCGAAGCAGCCGGATAGCATCATATCCCCGAACGGCGCCGCCTGGTAAGCTTCCGGCAGCAACCGGAGACGGTTTGGCCCTGTGGCGACCACGACATCGATCGCAAGGGGTTTCCTGACCGCCGCCCCGTGACCGCCATCATCAAAGACCTCCTCCGTGGTCAGGGTGCCGTCGGCAAGCCGCCGGATGTAGTGGTGGAGTTTCTCGGGGTTGAGTGCGCCGGTGTGGTGCTCAAAGAGCCCATGGATCTCATGCCCCTTCAGGGTGAAGCAAAGCGTGTGGCCGTTACCGGCGTTGACCAGGGTCACCCCGGTGCGGGCCAGACGCCTGACCACGGGGTCGCAGAGCGCCCCGATGAGGGCGACAGGGCCGGTATCCGTGACGAGTGCCTCCGGCGCCTGACGCCGGACGGCCTGCATCCGGGTCATATCTGGAAGTGGAGGATCGGCAATTAGCGAGAGGATCTCCCAGCCCCCCGCGTCAAGGTGCTCCCGCATCAATTCGAACCGGTTTATGCGGTTGCTCCGGTGTGGTGAGTAACCGTGGTCCTGGACGGCTACCGCGACGTTCTCCGGGTAACCCACACCAAAGAGGGCAAGAGCCTGCCTGAGCTCATGCTCCATGTAATCGGTGGTGCGGACGGTCATCGCATCTGAGGGGGGATCATTTCGGATCTCAACACCCAGCTCCTGCACACGCTCCGGGTTGTCGTGGATGGTCGCTGCCGCATACGGTGTGGCATAGACGGGGAGACCGCGGGAGAGGTGCTCCCGCACCGCGCGGGTGTTTGCGCCGCCGCCCATCAGGAACCCTTCCAGGAATACCGGACGGCCAGCCCGGGTTGCCTCCCGGATCTTCTCCGCCACGATCACGGTTGGAGAGGGAAGAACCAGTTTGATGCTGTTCTCGATCGGCCGGCCGGGTTCGTAGACCAGGATATCCTGGGTGCCCCGACCGACGTCGATCGCGATGAGCGTGTTATTAAGGTCGATCATTTATGGCCTCGTATTATACTTACTTTATCTCCAGGACGGTGAGTCATCTCTGCCGGAACCGTCTCCCCGTATCCAAAAAAGGTATGACCCCTCGTCAGGCATCCGCCCGGTCGACCTCCGTGATCGTCACCGGCCGCTCAGCCGTCTGTCCGGATCTCACCGGCCTGTATTCGTGGAACTCTTTGAGGGAGACCGTCAGGTCGCGAGTGAATGCAAAATAACCGATCTGGGTCGTCCGACAGAGGTTCATCGCCACCTCCATCAGCCCACGCGGGTCGGGGCGCGCCTCCCCGAGCCATATGTGGAAGATGTTGCCGCCGTCCACTATGGGGAAGAAGACGTGCTCGATCTCGATCCGCTTCGTGAGCGGGACTGCCGCTCCGGGGGTGACATGGGTTCCATTGGTGTAGTAGATGGGAAGGTCAAGCGTCGTGCCAAGCATATCGAGCGCTTGTTCGGCGTCGCCCTTGACCACCCTGATCGCATGGTCGCGGAACCGCTCGTCCAGGAGATCAGCAACCGCAAACCGCTGGCCGGTCGTCTCTGCGGGGGTGCGGGCGAGGGCGATCGTCATGTTGTGCTTCTTCGAGAGTTCACGGGCGTAGATCTCTAGTTCGGTCATCGCACGAACGGCCAGGCGGAAGGCTTCCTTCGACTCGTGGAGCTGGTAGCCGGTGAAGTGCTGCACCATTTCGTTGACGCCGACGACACCTATGGTGTAGACGAGGCCTTCCAGGTCCACAGCAACCGCACCGCGTTCGCCGGTGTTTGGATCCTTCGGGCGCTGCATCGCAAACGGCATCCGGCCGCTCGCCCGGATCAGTGACATCCATCGGCGCTTGATACGGAAGAGGTCGACGGCGGTGTCCATGAGAGACTTGAGCTCGGCAAAGAGTCGTTCCTGGTCACCCTCGGCCTTGTAAGCCGCACGGGGGCAGTTGATCGACATCACCTGCCATGAACCCATCGAGAAGTGTTTCCCCTCCCGGAAGTAGAGTTTATCCTCAAACTCGTCGTCTTCGTCAGCAAGCGAGGAGAACTGGTAGGCGCAGCAGTTCCCGGTCACGACCCCGAGCACGTTTGCAAAGGTGTGGGTGCCCGCAACATCAACAAGGTCGTAGACGTAACATTCGTCGTCCACCGGTTCGATCGATCGAATCCGGAGCGGGTGCACATCCCCATACTCAAGGAGACCGGCAAGATCTTCTTCCTCCTCTCCGGCAAGAGGCGGGATGACGATGGTCACCTGGACCTTCTCCACACCATCACCACCGTGCCTGCTTGCACAGGCAAGACCGGTGCAGCCGGGTGTGGCCGCGTTCTCCGGGGTCTGCGCGAACGGACAGCCATTCTCCCGTCCCCGCGCCATCGTTGGAGGGTAACCGGTCGCCGCCTGGAACCTCTCTATCTGGTCGTTGTCCGTTATCCTGCAGGTGTAGACCCTGTGGGGGGCGCGGTCTGGCGGCAGCCCGAAGAGCCTATCCCGCTCGGCGTAACTCATCTGGACTCCGATCCTGCCGCTCAGCCAGACCAGTTTCTGGGCAACCTCCCTGGAGGCTACATTCAGCCTGATGCTCCTGGCAGGGCGGCCGGAGTCCTTCTTCCCGGTTGTGTTGAAGACCGCACCGAGGTAATCCGCCACCAGGGAGCGATCGAGGTTGAAGACGAGATCCGGCACAGACTTATCGGCATCGGCCGAACCACAGCCAAGGGCGGCAAAGAGAAGGTAGATGAGCCTGCTGCTGATGATCACCGCCGTTCCCGATGCCGTCTCCAGAACCTGCGGCTCGACCCCCAGGACCGCACGGATGCATGCGGCGGTATCCGCCGCGATCTCTGCATCGCCTTCTTCAAACGTGAACCTGACCGTATAACGCCGCGCTGAACGCTCACTGCGCCCTGCTGCAAGATAGTAGCCAAGGAGTCTGGCAAGTTCGCTGCTGGCCGGCAGAACGCGGGGCAGACTGATGCGCCCGGATGTCCTGAGGGTTACCCCATCCCAGGTGACGCGGATCGAGTCGCCATATCCAGCCGTATCCAGTGTCTCTGCAACCTCGATCTCCTCAACCGCTCGCTCGCAGAACCCGGTCGTTTTCAGCACCGGAAGACAGTCACCCACGTTGAGTTCGCCTGCCACATCCCGAACGAACACATCTCCATCGAGTACGTAGACCGGATGATCCGGGGTGACCGTGATCGCACGGCCCGACTCAAGGGTTATATGGAGGAGGGGGCCGCTATACCGTCTGCGCATAACACCGTGGAACGGTCGGAGCGACGCTTCCAGGGTTTCGAAATCGACGCTCGGGGTTCTTCCATCATAGTAGGCGAGCTCTGTGCCGAAAGTATCTATCCGTCTCCCATTCTTTGCCGCGGTATCGAAGATGTCCTGAATGCGCTTTACACTGATCCGACCCTCTCTGTCAGCCACCGGAACCAGTTCGTCCCCCGCCAGGCACTGGTAACACGATATCCCCTCACCGGCGCCCCGGTAAGCCGGTATCTGGTTGTCGTAGTAAGGGGTGCCGTACTTGGATGCAAGTTCAAACGTCATCAGGTAGAGGTCGTGGTAGGTGGGGAGGTCCGGGTGGCTGCGGTTGAACTCCTCGTCCTCGGTGAGGAAATCGGGCTCGATGCTGATCTCAGGTTTCGGGAAGGAGAACGGTTTACCCCAGTAGTCGCCCTCGAGCATCACCTCCATCAGCGCCTTAAAGAGGAGTCTGACCTCCCGCTCGAACTCGCCGTAGGTTCGGAGCGGCGCCTGGTTCCCGTCCCAGACCTTGCCGCGGAAGACGCAGGGCTTGTCCTTCCAGAGGGTGGGAACGCCGGGGGAGAGCTGGACCGACGAGAAGACCACCTGACCACCCCGGGCGACCATCATCTGGGTCATCTCGTAGACGAACATCTGCATCAACTGCTTGATCCCGTCGTAGTCCATCCCCTCAAAGTATGGTGCCAGGAACGTCAGGAAGTTGTAGTAGCCCTGGCCGCCGGCAAAGTTTGTCTGGGCGGAGCCGAGCGCCTTGACCGCGTGGAGAACCGCCACCTCAGCCCGCTTTGCCGGGCCGGCAACAGAGGCCTTTGTCCCGTTGCCATCGGGCATCAGACCGTAGTAGAAGAAGTAGCGAAGGTCCCAGTCCTGACAAAACGGCCGGGTACCAAAATACTCCAGGTCGTGGATGTGGAGATCCCCCTGGAGGTGGTGGTCTGCAAGGTCGGGGGGGAGCTGCAGGAGGTACTGCTCCTTGCTTATCTTGTCAGCCTTCTTCTTGTGTGAGGTCTCGGCGTTCTCCTGGAGATTGGCGTTGTCGTGCGCCTCAAATCCCCGCCCTACATCGATGAGGTGGGCATCGAAGACCGGGGTTCCCACCCTGGTGCAGACGTTACGGTACGGGATCAGGCCGCGCTCAAGGAGCGTCATGTTGACGATCTCGCGGATCAGGGGCCCTGAGAGGGACTGGAGTCCAAGCATCTGGATCTTCTTCTCGACCAGTCGGGCAATCTCCTTTGCTGTCTCCTCATCGGCCCCCTTGTAGCCGTAGAAGACCTCAACAAGCCGGGTCTCCTCCACGATCTGTCTGACGATCCGGTTCCTGTCCCAGTCAAGGAGGTAGCCCCGCGACGTCCTGACCTTCGGGAATGTGGGGACAAACTCCCCAAACAGCGTCGTCTGTGTTGACTTACGGCTCAACCTCATGCCTCCGCGATCAGACCGGCAACCAGGTCCTCCCGGAAGACGCCCCGGGGAAAGAGGTCGGCTGATGTGTAGAACATCTCGCCCTTCTGCAGCACCGGCGCCTCCTGAACGAATACCCCGTTCATGCGAAGCTCGGTCAGCGCTTCAGCGGATGCCATGTCGCACTCGATGAAGGGCACGCCTCTCGAGGCCAGAAATTCTTTCAGGATCTCGCAATTCGGGCAGGATTCCAGTGTATATACGATGAATTGCGGTGTATTGGATATGGTAATACCCCCGGATCATTCGGTCATTATGGTTTCGTTCTGGAGCGTTATAACAGGTATCATTCTTTTTTGAGCAGTGCGGGATGGACGGCAAAACCCGGTATCGTGAACGCCCGTGGACTTGCAGCCTCCCATCCTCCTTCAAGCCGGTTTTCCGGGTAGACAATCACCTTTTGTATGGTGAGGCAAGATAATACGGTACAGTATGGTCAGGACGTTCGTTGCAATCGATCTGACGGAGGAGATCCGCCAGCGCGCCCGCGAGTCGCAGGAGATCCTGAGAGAGGCGCCCGGCCGACTCGCCATAGTCGAGCCCGAAAATCTCCATCTCACGCTCAAGTTCCTTGGAGAGGTCGATCAGGCGCAGATCGAGCCGATCATCGGGGCGCTCCGGGCTGTCAGGGCCGACCCCTTCAACCTGACGGTCGGTTACGCGGTCTGCAACCACCCGCAGAGACCGCGGGTGATCTGGTGCGATGTCACCGACTCGGGGAAGAGCGCTGCGCTGGCCCGGCAGGTGGACGACCTCCTGGAGCCGCTCGGGTTCCCCAGGGAGAAGCGTCCATTCCGCCCACATGTAACACTTGCACGCGTAAAAGATCTCCACCCCGCGCTCACAAAGGAGGTGGAGCGCCGTATACCCCGCGAACCGCTCGGGAGGTGTCTGGTGAGCGCCGTAAAACTCAAGAAAAGCACGCTGACACCCGGCGGTCCGATCTACGAGGACCTTGCGGAGGTCACGCTTTGACGCGGTTCCCCTGTGAGGAGGAGGTGCTCAGGAGGATCCGTCCAACACCTGAGGAGCGGACCTACATCCGGGCGATGGGGGAGCGCCTGATCGAGGCGGTTGAACGATCGGGGAAGGCGAAAGCGATGATGGTGGGTTCGGTCGCCAGGGATACCTTCGTCCGGGGTGACCGTGACCTGGACATCTTCATTCTCTTTGACCCCTCCCTCTCCCGCCAGGAACTGCAGGAGGAGGGGCTATCGCTCGCACGCCGGATCGCGGAAGAGTTTGGCGCAACGTGGCGGGAGAAGTACGCAGAACACCCGTACCTCAACGCAACGATAGACACTCTGGATATCGATCTCGTCCCCTGCTACGCGGTAGCGAGCGCGACCGAGATCAAGAGCGCCGTTGACCGAACACCGTTCCATACACGCTATGTCCTTGCTCATATCGATGGCTACGTCGACGACGTCCTCCTATTAAAGCAGTTTGCAAAGGCCAGCGGGGTCTACGGTTCAGACCATATGACCGGCGGGTTCTCCGGTTACCTCTGCGAGATCCTGACTATCTACTACGGCGGGTTCCACCCTCTCCTCGAGGCCGCAGCCAGCTGGAAACCGGGGGAGGTGATAGATATCGAGGGGCACGGGACGAAGGAGTTCGACGACCCCCTCGTGGTGATCGATCCGGTCGACCCGGGGAGGAACGTCGCGGCGGCGCTATCGCTTTCGCGGATGTTTGAGTTCGTGGAGGTTGCACGCGGCTACCTCGAGGAGCCCTCGGAAGCGTTCTTCTGCCGCCCGCCCGCACCGGCGCTAACCCCGGTGGTCTTCTCCCGCCTCCTCTCTGCCAGGGGGACCTACCTGTATTCTATCACCTTCAAAACACCCGATCTCACCCCAGATACGGTGGTGCCTCAACTACGGAAATCTGCCGAGTCCATACGCGACCTCCTGGAGAGGAGCGGGTTTCCGGTGAACCGTACCGACGTCTGCATGAGGGAGAAGCGGTGCATGCTGCTCTTTGAACTGATGGCAGAAACCGTGCCGGTTATGCACAGGCATATCGGCCCGCCGCTCTGGTCGAGGGAGAACTCCCGGAAGTTCCTGGAGAAGTATGTCAGGAAAGAGGTCTTTGCCGGGCCATACATCGAGGAGGGGCGATACGTGGTTGAGGTGGGCCGCAGGTTTACCCGGGCCATCGATCTGCTGCGGTCAAACGTCATCCTTGACATCGCGCTTGGAAAGCACGTCCGGCGCTCTATGGAAGAGGGGTGGAGCGTGGGGACCGACGCTGAGTGCTGGGACGAGGAGTTTGCCGTCTTCCTCTCACGGTTCCTGGACCGCGCATCGCCTCTTGCCAGGATAAAAAGGATGGCAGCACGGAGGTGAGAGACTCTCCCTGCCGTCCCGAACCGGCGGGTTCTCCAGAGCGGTCACACCCCGAAGACGCCATGATCCTCGGGGGTGTGCGGCCTATGCCGCGCAGGAGATTGCTTTACAGGCCCGTTCCGCCGATCTGCTTCTTCTCGTAGTCAAGAGTCATGACCACGAACTCGTCCACTGAGGGGAGGGGGCCGACCGTAACGGTGGACGGAGTACCCTTCCGCGTGTCAAGCCTCTTTATCGCGCCTTCCCCTTCCGGCCGGTAGGTGTACCTGACCTCATAGACGGGTTCAGGACCCCGAATGCCGGGGTGGTGCGCTCTGCCATAAGCGATTGCAACAGCCCACTCTTCGTCGCTTATATCCACGTAGACCGTCCCTAACAGCATCCCGCCGGGGCCAGGAATCTGCGTTCTCGATTCAAATGAGTCCACGGCACTATTCACGGTGCCTTTCGGAGAGTATCCATAATAACGTGCCATTCTTAACCTTACCTCCGGTTGTGTCTTTGCCGGTGACGTTACAGATCCCACGGCCGCCCATCACCCACATGCCGGAGCATTTTCTCCTCCGGAGTCGCGGGAGGAGGGAGGTGTAACACAAGTTTGTTGGTATTAGATCTATTTAATTTGATCACCCCGAAACCGGTGCGACACAACGGAGGCTATCGAACAACAGCATCGGGCTGCTGCAACCTGGTCTGGTAAACCTCTCATTGGGCGGCAAGGATTTTTGCGGGAGATGATGACGCTGGTGACTGGTTTGAGACCGGAAAGGGTAGTGTCCCGCCCCGGCTAGATAGCAGAGGTCTACAGAGGACATTTAACGCAAGTGAATCAAGAGCATGGGTTAACCGGCTTGATCGTCCCCGCGCGTACTCCCGGAAGAGGGGGTGATTTTATACACTCAGATCGCCGATCTGATGGCCGCGAACCGGACGCCGCATTTCGCATGAGAGTCATGAACGCTATCCCTGGCCTCTTGCACCATGGAGAGCGATCCTGACGATCTCCCCCGCCACCGGTTGATACCCTTCTCTTAGTGGTTCTGTGGGGTCAACAGGTATTTACTCCATCGGGTAGATGTTGATTTCCACATGTCCCGAGATGCCACCTCCACGATGCTCGATCGCATAGAACAGGATAAAGTCCGATTCCTCCGCCTGCAGTTTACCGACCTCCTGGGCATGCCCAAGAACGTGGCGATCCCGGTAAAACAGGCCGAGAAGGCGCTGACCGGCGGTATAGGGTTTGACGGGTCGTCGATCGAGGGGTTCGTCAGGATAGAGGAGTCCGACATGATCCTCAAACCAGACCTCTCAACCTACACCCTGCTGCCCTGGCAGCCAGCGGATTACGCGGAGGCTCGTTTCATCTGCGATGTCTACAAGGCCAGCGGCAGACCTTTTGAGGGTGACCCGCGCTACGTGCTCCGGCGGGCGATGGAGGACGCCGGAAAGGACGGTTTCGTCTTCAACACCGGCCCGGAACTGGAGTTCTTCCTCTTCAAGATGATCGATGGCAGACCGACCACGCTGTTCCAGGATGTCGGCGGCTACTTCGACCTCGCGCCGACCGACCTTGCCGAGGATGTCAGGCGCGAGATAATCCTCGCCCTGACCGAGATGGGGTTTGAGATCGAGGCCTCGCACCACGAGGTCGCCGAGAGCCAGCACGAGATCGACTTCAAGTACAGCGACGCCCTCCGCACAGCAGACAACGTCATCACATTCAAGTTCGCCGCAAAGACGATTGCACTTATGCGCGGGCTGCACGCGTCGTTCATGGCAAAGCCCATATACGGGATCTGCGGGAGTGGGATGCACACCAACTGCTCGCTTGCAAAAGACGGCAAAAACGCGTTCTTTGACCCGGATGCTCCAATCCAGATCTCAGAGACCTGTCTCCACTTCATCGGCGGGCTGCTAAAACACGCACCGGCCATCACCCGGATCGCGAACCCCACGATCAACTCCTACAAGAGGCTCGTCCCGGGCTACGAGGCGCCATGCTACGTCAGCTGGAGCGCCAGCAACCGCTCGGCCCTGGTCCGCGTCCCGGCGCCGCGCGGCAACAGCACCCGGGTCGAGTTCCGCAGCCCCGACCCTACCTGCAACCCCTACCTCGCCTTCGCCGCGATGCTCGCGGCCGGTATGGATGGTGTGCGCAACAAGATCGAACCCCCGAACGGTGTTGATAAGAACATCTACCAGATGACACCCGCTGAGCGGGGTTATGCCGGGATCGATACTCTGCCATGCGATCTCTATGAAGCGCACCAGGCGCTGCTCGCCGACGACCTGATCTGTGAGGCTCTTGGCCCTCACGTTCTGGAAGCCTTAACGAGCGTCACCAACGCCGAGTGGGACGCATACAGGACTGCAGTCCACCCCTGGGAACTTGACCGGTACCTGGCGACATACTGAAAACTCTTTTAGTATGAAAATGGCCCTCTAGATATTTTCATCTGGTATGCGTGTGGCCTTGTGGGCATCATGTAGTTTTTTTTCTGCGTTCTGATGAAAACCGCTATGAGGCCGAGAGGCGGCTACTGTCTCAACTGATGAAGAACAGCGGGGTGCGATCGCCGCTGGTATGTCGCGTCTGGAACGCAACAGCCTGCGGACACCGTTTCCGATATCGATTGGATTTTCATGCGAAAACCCGCGCCATAATAGTGTATCGAGGGAGGAATCGCCATCCGGGGGGGCTGTGCCGGGAAATGGAACGGGACGTTTCCACTCCCTGTCTCTACACGCCCTCTGCTAAACATCTTTCGTCGACCACCCCCGCCGCCCGGCCGCTACCGCGGCCTCATCCCGCCCCATCAAACCTTTGCCGGGGGCGCAAGATGAGATCTATGTGGATCCAGCCGGGAACCCACGATGAAAATCCTTTCTCGCCCCCGAAACCGCCCGCGGTGGCCATCAAACCAGGGCACAGCCAGAAGTTACTGGTTTGAGTGCCTCGGCTGATAAAGGATATCTGGGGTTACTTCATGTGCCGGGAGTCTCGGGTCGTCAGCACTGCTGCATCTCAACCTCTCCCTCCAGGAGAAGCCTGCCAAAGAGAAGCCGCTCAAGAGTTGTGCCCACATACTTCATCCGCTGCGCCACCTCCACATCTTCGTAGCGGTGGATATCGGCGTATACCTGGAGGCGGACAAGACCGAACCGGAGACGGTCGAGATCTTCCTCCTCTAGTTTGGAGGCCTCGCGGTAGATTGGTTCGAGCAGGAAGGGGAACTCCTCAAACTCCTCGAGCGCCTCAACAATCTGCGCAAAGATCGGGAGAGGAGCCTCCCGTCCAGCGAGAACCCTCGAGTAGTCCATCTTAATCGCCGATCTGGTCGACCAGGGCCTGCAGGATGGCATCAAAACTCTTCCAGGTCGGGCTCTCTGCCGCGCCGGTCCTGCGGATGATAAACGGTCTCCCCTCATCTGCCGCCTGCCGCATTTCCAGATCCAGCGGGATGGACCCGAGGAAAGGCACACCCAGGTTCTCCGCCTCTCTCTTCCCGCCGCCCCTGCCAAAGATATCTATCTCCGCCTTGCAGTGGGGGCAGACAAATCCGCTCATGTTCTCGACTATCCCGAGCACCGGAAGTTCGAGTTTCTTAACAAACTCGACCGCCTTGCTCGAGTCAAGGATCGCGACGTCCTGCGGCGTGGTGACGATGACCGCGCCGGCTATGTTCGGGGCGAGCTGGGCGATGGTGAGCGCCTCATCACCGGTTCCCGGCGGGAGGTCGACGATCAGGTAGTCAAGGTCGCCCCAGTTGACGTCCTCCAGGAACTGGCGGATCACCGCCATCTTCATGGGACCGCGCCAGATCACAGGGGTGCTGCGCTCAGGAAGCAGGAATGCCATCGAAACAACTGCCAGGTTTCCGGTGACCCTGACGGGCTCGATAACCTTACCGTCGTAAGACTGAAGTCTGGCATCTTCGATCCCGAGCATCTTCGGGATGTCCGGACCGTGGATATCAAGGTCGATAAGCCCTGTGGCATAGCCGCGGTTGGCAAGTGCGTAGGCGAGGTTTGCCGAAACCGTGCTCTTCCCGACACCGCCCTTCCCGGAGAGGACCAGGACGACGTGCTTGACGCTGATCTCGGCTTTCGGGGGAAGACCCTTTGGTTCGGCAGTGTTCCTCGGGTCGTCGCACTTCGTCGCGGACGGGCAGGCGGTGCAGTTTCCCGCGCAGGTCTCGTTAGTGGGTTCGTTTGTCTGAGTCATGCCAGGTATCCTCTCTTCGTGAAAAGGGTCTAAAAGTACCTTATACTGTTAGCGTCAAATGCAACAAAAAGGTATAGGTGCTGGCAATTTTTCCAGTTCTGCCGCCAGGGTGGTGCTTCAAATAAGGCCTACCCGCCACCGGCGGGCGGGAAGATGGCAACCGTATCGCCGTCCTTAAGCGGTGTCTCGAGACCCCCACTGAAATGGATGTTCCTGCCGTTCTTCAGGATGTTGATGTACCGCCTGAGCCCGCCTTCCGGGGCGAATATGAGATCCGCGGCCCCGGGATACCTGGCGGTGAGTTGATCGAGCAGGTCGCCGATATTCGATCCTCCCGGCAGGACGAGATCCTCCTCCGCCGGGAGGACCTCCCTGAGCCTTGCAAACGTCCTGACCCTCACGTTTATGGTGCCTCCCTCTCCCGTAGTCTGCAAACCAGATCCACTCCCCTGCTTTACAATGGTGGTAGAAGATCCATTGGTCTTATCGGTATCGCTCCCGCGAGCCCGGTGCGAGGGATCTCCTTTCTTTCATGCAAGAGTTAACATTTTTCCACGTCCAGCAGCCTTATAACCCAGTAAAGAGTCATCAGGGTTTGTGAAAACCCATGAACGGATACGCAGAGATGATCCTCCACGCCAACCTGGAGACCGGGGAGATGAGAGAGGAGCCGTTTCCAGAGGGATGGAGACGGGCATACATCGGAGGGAGGGGGCTCGGCGTCCGGATCCTCCAGGATCTGGTCGACCCTGGCATCGACCCGCTCAGCCCGGAGAACGTGCTGGTGATCGCCACCGGACCGCTTGCCGGGAGCGGTCTTCCGGTGGGGTCGCGCTACGGTGTCACAGCAAAATCTCCACTGACGGGGACGCTGAGCAGCTCGAACTCCGGTGGAAAGTTCGGCACAAGCCTGAAACGCGCCGGCTACGATGCAATCGTTGTCCATGGCCGGGCGGAGAGACCGGTCTACATCCACATCGATGATGGAGAAGCCCGGATCCGGGACGCCTCTGACCTGTGGGGGATGACAACCGCCGAGGCCACCGCAACTCTCCAGAAAGAGATTGGCGATCCCGCTCTCAGCGTGGCCTGTATAGGCCCCGCCGGTGAACGCCTCGTCCGGTTTGCCGCCATCATCAACGAGACATCGCGGGCCGCCGGGCGCGGGGGCCTCGGTGCGGTGATGGGGTCGAAGAACCTGAAGGCCGTCACCGCAAGCGGAAACGGCCGGATCACCGTCGCCGACCACGACCGTTTCACCGCCCTGAAGAGAGAGATGGCGGAGAAGATCCGCAAGAACCCCATCTCGGGAGAGGGGCTGCCCGGTTTTGGGACCGCTGTCCTTGTCAACATCATCAACGAGAACTACATCCTGCCGACCAGGAACTTCCAGACAGCGCATTTCCCTGCCGCGGAGAAGGTCTCTGGCGAACGGATGGCGGAGAGCATCCTTGTCGGGAAGATGGGGTGCCAGGGCTGTATCATCCGCTGCGGCCGCGACGTCGAGGTTGAGGGGAAGCGGACGGCCGGGCCCGAGTACGAGACAATCTGGGCGTTCGGCCCGGACTGCGGGATCGACGACCTGGCTGCCGTTGTGGAGGCAAACAACATCTGCAACGATCTCGGGCTTGACACGATCTCTACCGGATCGACGATCGCATGCGCCATGGAACTCTCGGAGAGGGGTTACATCCAGGATGAGATCCGGTTCGGCGACGCGGAACTGATGCTCGACCTTGTCCAGAGGATAGGTTATCGGGAGGGTATCGGCGACGAACTTGCCGAAGGCTCGTTCCGGTTCGCGAGAAAACATGGGCACCCCGAACTCTCCATGAGCGTCAAGCGGCAGGAACTCCCCGCCTACGACCCCCGCGGGCTGCAGGGGCACGGCCTTGCCTACGCGACCTCGGTCAGGGGCGGTGACCACGTCTATGCCTACCTGATCGCACCCGAGGTGCTGGGATCGCCGGAGAAGATCGACCCCTACTCAAGTGAGGGGAAGGCGGTCTGGACAAAGACGTTCCAGGACCTCACGGCTTTCATCGACTCTTCGGGTAGCTGCCTCTTCACCTCTTTCCCGCTCGGTGCGGCTGATTATGGAGCGATGGCCTCTGCGGTCACCGGTTACGATATCGATGCCGCGGAGGTGCTCCGGATAGGCGAACGGATCTGGAACATGCAAAAGATCTTCAACCTGAAAGCAGGGTGCAGCCGGGAGGACGATACGCTACCGCCAAGGCTTCTCAGGGAGCCGCTCACCGAAGGCGCTCCGAGCGGCCGGGTCTGGGAACGCGAGCCACTCCTGGATGAGTATTACCAGGTCAGGGGATGGGACGGGGAGGGGCGTCCCACGCCCGAGAAACTCCGCGAACTCGGCATAGGGGAGGACGGGGTGGCCATCCCCTGACCGGGCCTACTTTTTGATGCGCCACCCGCCCGTTGCCTCCGGGACACAGTCAATCTCGGGGGAGTAAGGCTTGATATCGAGCACCGGCGTCCCATCCAGGGCGTCGAGCCCCCTGACCCGGAGGACGTTTCCTTCCCTCCCGATCAGGTCGACAACCCCGAAACCGATAGGGTTTGGCCTGGCTGGCGAGCGGGTGGAGAAGACCCCCCGTTCCCGGGACTCTCCAGGGGGCTTTGCGTAGAGTTGCCCACGCTCCGCGCGGTCGAGCCAGTAGAGGATTATGAGATGGCTGCTGCGCTCGATGCCTTCAAGACCGGGGGCGCAGGCGTCATGGACGTGGATCTCCGCGACGGTATCCGCCAGCCGTCCCTGCCGGGGGGCATCGCCCGAATTCCTGTAGGGAGAGCGGACGATCCCTATCGGGATGCACTCGATCCTTTCCATGCCGCGCTCACTCCTTTACCTGCGGCCTTGCATCGAGAGTCTCGTTGCAGAGACGGTCCACGACCTGAATGCAGGGATGTTCACGCGGGACGCTCTCGAACTGGACCTCGGTGAAATCCCGCATCAGCCGCCACACCTCTTCTGCAAGACCGGCAAGGTGCTCCTTTCTGATGCGGTAGCGTCCGGTGACCTGGCGGACGACAAGTTCCGAGTCCGACCTTACCACGACGCTGCCGGTGGTGAACTCCCGGGCGGTGCGAAGAGCGTTGATGATGGCATGGTACTCGGCAACGTTGTTGGTCGTCTTACCCAGGTAGCCCGAACGCCAGGCCACGACGGAACCGCCACGCACGATCACGTAAGCCCACGCGGCATCTCCGGGGTTCCCCCTGGAAGCGCCGTCGGTGTAGACTATCAGCGCATCCGCCCCCGGGGTCATGGCCGTATCCTCCAGTCTGTCACCCTTTTTCGTCATCTTCCGGTTGATCATCGATCTCCCGGAAGTTATTGGTATCGTCTCCACCGCTCCAGAAAGACATGAGGTTCTCAAACGATTATGGGACCATCGGCCTGCGCGGCCCCTGCCTGCTGCGTGGCGAGATTCATCGCTACCTCCCAAAGGTCTAAGGTTGACGGGATGCTCGAATCTGCCTGCAGGCGCTCTGAAGCAAGACACCATCAACTCAATGCGCGGGCACGTCCCCGGATTCGGCGAGACCGCCGCCACTGCTCAAGATGAAGTGTTACGAACCTTTTTTATCTCCTGCTTCCAGAAAGAGTATCAACGGAGCCGGATATTATGGAGAAACTGATTGTGAAACTGGATTTTGAGGATTTTCCCGAGGAATACACCAGCAGAGGGGCAAACCGTTCACCGCCGATCCGGGTTGAGGGGCTCCTCCCGGAGATCAGGTCGCTTGCGATCATGGTGATGGCATGCCCGGAGGATGGTGCCTCACGGGTGGCATGGGTCACCTGGAACCTCCCTGCGGTCCCGCAGATCCCGGAAGGGTTCCCTCCCGGCGGTGAGGTGGACTCACCGCTTCATGCTGTTCAGGGCGAGAACGATTTTGGCACTATCGGTTACCGGGGGCCCGCGCCAGACGCCGGTAAACCGGAGGCCTACCTATTCCGGGTGTATGCGCTTGACCGTGAGGTTGAGATCAAAGCAGGCTCGACCTGGGATGAGATGGTCATGGCAATTCGCGGGTCGATAAAACAGGTCGGCGAGGCCATAGCCTTTGCCGAAGAGCAGGTGGCTTGCTGAGGGGGATACAGGAAAATGATCTTCAAGCGGGATGGCGGCCAGCCTCTCGCGCGGGTCCCTCCTTTGAGTCGCCGCACCGCCCATCAACTGAACGGCCCCGCAGATCCACTGTTCTCCAGGACCATGGCCTTCGCCCCTAACCGCCTCCCACAGGCAACTCTGCTTCGACATTAGCCGTATACGCGTCTTATCCCATCTTTAATATACAATCAGCAGCAGACTCTACAGCCGCATAATGGACTGGCTGCTGATAATCCTTACCATTGCAGGCCTCATCGTCTTCGAGACGGTCTCAAGCGTAGATAACGCAATCATAAACGCCGACGTCCTCGCAACGATGAGCCAAAGGGCACGCAGGTGGTTTCTTGTCTGGGGTCTGATCATTGCTGTCTTTGTTGTCCGCGGGTTGTTGCCGTGGTTGATTGTCTGGATGACGACACCCTCGCTTGGGCCCATTGAAGCGCTGCTCGCAACCTTCTCGAGCGATCCCGCCGTAGTGGCCGCGGTCGAAGAGTCCGCCCCGATCCTCCTGATATTTGGTGGGATGTTCCTCATTCTCCTCTTCTTTCACTGGCTCTTTGCGGAGGAGAAGAACTGCTACCTCAGGAGCGAGCGTTTCTTCTCCAGGCAGGCCGTCTGGTTCTACGCCATCGCCTCGATCCTGCTTTCTGTTATAGTCTGGTTTGCCCTCCAGATCAACACCATGATGGGCTTCGCAGCCGTGCTCGGTTCCACCGTCTTCTTCATCGTCCACGGTTTCCGAAAGAACGCCGAGGTGCAGGAGGCCCGTATGATGGGGTCAGGCATGTCTGATGTTTCTAAACTTGCCTACCTCGAGGTACTTGATGCAACGTTCTCGATCGATGGAGTCATCGGGGCGTTTGCTTTCACCCTCTCTGTCCCTCTTATCCTGATAGGAAACGGTGTCGGGGCATTCGTAGTAAGGGAACTTACCGTCAGGGGCGTCGACCAGATCAGGAAATTCTGTTACCTCAAAAACGGGGCGATGTATTCTATCCTGGTGCTGGGGACGATCATGCTCGCGGACAGTTTCGGGTTCCGTATCCCCGCCTGGCTCTCGCCTATAGCAACGTTTATGATCGTAGGGTTTTTCCTCTTCCGCTCGGTGCAGCAACAGAAGAAAGGAGTGGTGGGTAGCGCGTGAGACGAGACCGTTCACCAGCAGGACACGCCTCGCCGGGTTCGAAAAGTTTTATCCGGGTCGGGAGACGAACCGTATTCCCATGAAGAAACAGTCAATCGGCCCACGGACGGTCCTCTACCCTCATCCGGTACTGGTGATCGGAACCTACGATGCCAGCGGCCGGCCGGATGCCATGGTCGCGGCCTGGGGAGGGATCTGCTCATCGCGTCCGCCAGCGGCGGCGGTCTCGGTTCAGAAGACCAGGCAGACCTACACAAACCTGGTCGAGCAGCGCGAGTTCACGATCAGTATCCCATCCGTCAACTACATCAGGGAGACCGATTATTTCGGTATCGTCTCCGGCCGGGACGAGGACAAGTTTGCCGTTACAGGCCTCACACCGGTTAAAGGTGACCTGGTGAACGCCCCCTACGTGGGGGAGTTCCCGGTCGTCCTGGAATGTCGCCTCCTCCAGACGATCGAGATCGGCGTGCACACCCAGTTCATCGGCGAGATCCTGGACGTGAAAATGGACGAGGGTGTCGTTGGGGATGATGGCAGACCCGATCTCGATAAGATCCGACCCATTGCCTACGACTCTATGAGGCAGGAGTACTATGGGCATGGGAAAACGCTTGGAAAAGCCTTTTCTGCCGGAAAGGGGATCAAACGATAACTTTTTCCCTCCCACCGCAGGAGGCCTGCGCCGCCATGACGCTTTCGTTTCCACTGGAGATCTCCTCCCTGCGCCCGGCGCCGAGCGCAGACAGGGATCTCCATCTCCGAAGAGGAGACTGAATTACAGCAAGATCACCCGCCTGGTAGACAGATGAAAGATCGGAGTTCTATCCGCGGTCTTCCAACCTGAAGGCATACTTCGGGCAAGACCGCAGCGCGATCCCCACCGGCCGGGATCCAGGAATAAATCCACATCTCCAGTGGAAATAAAGGGGTTCTCCGGGAGTCATTCCTCCGTCGGACAGCAGATAGACGATTGCAGGTACGGGGATCTCTCTTAAATTGGTTTCGATTTTAATTTTGGGAGACCTGTTCCGATAATTTATGTGATTCGAGGAAGGCTCCCATCCTGGAAAGAGCCTCCTTGAGGTCATCGCGTGAGACCGCGTAGGCGCACCGCACGTGCCCGGCACCGGAAGGGCCGAGAACGCTTCCGGGAACTACAGCCACATGCTGCTCACGCAGAAGCGCCTCTGCAAACTCCGTATCGCTCATACCAGTGCTCTCCACCGAGGGGAAGGCATAGAATGCACCCTTCGGGAGGTGGCAGGAGAGACCGAGTTTGTTCAGCCCGTCAACAAAGAGGTTGCGCCTGAGACGATACTCCCTGACCATTGCATCCTTCTCCTCCTCCCCGATCCTGAGCGCCTCATAGGCCGCGATCTGCCCCATGACAGGAGCGCAGAGCGCGACATACTGGTGGATCTTCAACGCCGCCGCTGTGATCCCCTGCGGGGCGCAGAGGTAACCGATCCTCCACCCTGTCATGGCAAAAGCCTTTGAGAAACCATTCAGGGTGATCGTCCGGTCGCGGATCTCCGGGATCCTCGCAGGTGAGAAGTGGCCGCCTTCATAGGTTAACTCGGCGTAGACCTCATCGCTGATCAGGAGCAGGTCATGGTCAACCAGGAGATCGGCGATGGCCCGCCAGTCCGATTCCCCCATCACCCCACCGGTCGGGTTGTTAGGGAAGTTTGCGATCAGGATCTTCGTCCGTGGCGTGATCTTCTCTGCAAGCGCATCGGCCGCCAGCCGGAACTCATCCTCTGCCCGGCACGGAACAGGCACCGGCGTCCCGCCGGCAAGCGTGACACAGGGGATATAGGAGACGTAACAGGGTTCGGCGACAAGCACCTCATCGCCGGGATCAACGACAGCCCGGATGGCAATATCAGCCGCCTCCGAGACGCCGCAGGTCACGATGATCTCTTCCTCCGGATCGTAGGCGGTACCGAATCTGGTATCCAGGTAGTGGCTGATGGCACCCCTGAGTTGTGGCGTCCCCTTGTTCGAGGTGTAGGCGGTCGACCCCTGCTCGATAGAGTAGATGGCAGCCTCGCAGATACACCAGGGCGTCACAAAGTCCGGTTCACCTACACCCAGAGATATGACATCATCCATCGTCTGAGCGATGTCAAAGAACTTACGTATACCCGACGGCGGTATGGCGCTGGCCCGCTCCGAGATGAAACTCCGCAACGCTCATCACCTCAGAAAGAGTAGGGCAGGCGCTCGACCTCGTCGCGTTCGACGAAGGTTGTGCCGTTCTCCTTGTAGGTCTTCATAATGATGTGCGTCGCAGTCTCCCGGATCCTGTCCATCGGGGCGATCTGCTCGGCCACAAACCGCGCGATCTCATGCATGCTCGATCCCGTTACCAGGAGCTGGAGATCGTATGCACCGGTCATCAACCTGAGCGAACGGACCTGGGGGAATCGCGCGATCCGCTCGGCAATCCTGTCGTAGCCAAAGTCCCGCTCGGGCGACACCTTCAGTTCGATCACCGAGGTGACCTGCCCATCGCCTGCCCTTTCCCAGTCAACGACCGCCCCATAATGCCGGATGACGCCTGTGGCTTCCAGCCGACTGATCCGGTCTTTAACATCCTGTTCGCTCATCTCAGCCAGCACCGCAAGTTCACTTAACGGGGTGCGACAGTTCTCCTCCAGGAGGTGAAGGAGGATACGATCATTTTCGTCCATGGGTTTCACCTGAACATCATTTTCAACCGATTGATATCGAGTTCTTTGAGTCTCTCATCATCAAGCCTCGGGTCACGCGTAACAACCTCATCGATCTTGCTCACCGCTGCATCGAACCACATCTCCTTCGTCCGGCCGTAACGCCCACGTGAGACCACCCTGGTGTTGATGACCCCAAGCATATTGAGCTCGGAGATGAGATCGGTGATCCGTCGGTGCGTAAGGATATCAAGGTCGATGATCCGGGCGATCTCACGGTAGACAACCGTGACCTCACCACTTGTAAAGATCCGTTTGCCCATCCGCTCCAGGATCAGCATCGCGTAGAGAACCGCCTTACTCTGTGTCGGAAGTGTGGAGATACACTCAACCATACTATCGGTCTCAATCTTCTCCTGGGCCATCCTGACATGCTTCTCGGTCACGCACTCTGCGTTCTCGCGGTCTGCAAGTTCACCCGAGACCCGGAGGAGGTCCAGCGCCCGCCGGGCATCACCGTGCTCCTGTGCAGCAAGCGCCGCGCAGAGAGGGATGACCGCGCCGTCAAGCACGCCGTCGATGAAAGCCAAATCCGCCCTCTGCTGGAGGATATCGCAGAGTTGCGGGGCATTGTATGGGGGGAAGACGATCTCCTCTTCAGAGAGGGACGACAGGACACGGGGGTCGAGAAAATCGGTGAACCGCAAGTCGTTTGAGATCCCGATGATGCTGACTTTTGCAAGTCGGAGGTCAGAGTTGATTCGGGTAAGATTGTACAGGGTGTCATCACCACTCTTTTTGACGAGTTTATCGATCTCGTCAAGGACTATCACCACAACCCCGCCGCCGCTCTCAAGTTGCTTTTTGAGTTCGGTATAGACCTGGTCGGTCGGCCACCCCGTCATGGGGATGAGGTTTCTGGCGCTGTCGCTCGGGTGTGCATCAAGGTCATCAAGGCTGTTTGCAATCTGTGCAAGGACTCGGTACTGGGTGTCGATCACCTCGCAATTGAGGTGAACAACCCTGCACTTCGTCCCGGCAAGCGCGCTGGCATTCTCGAGTTCTGCTCCCACATACCGGACAGAAGCTGTCTTCCCTGTTCCAGTCTTCCCGTAGATGAGGATATTTGAAGGGGTCTCATTTGTGAGAGCTGGTGCGAGGATAGACGCAAGTTCATCGATCTGGGGTTTCCGGTGAGGTAGAAACTGTGGGCGGTAGTTATGACGCAGGACCTCCCTATTCTTAAATATACGTTTATTGGCCAGGTATTTCTTAAATAAGCCAAAAGAACCTGTTTTATCGTCCGACATTCTGTCACCGGGAGGTTTGCAAGGGAGGGAGTTTTCGTGTTGAGAACTCTTAATACGATCGTTCTGTGGATAGATAACCCCTTCGTTTCCAGTGGAACCATGGAGGGTCTAATAAAATCTGGCTGCAGGCAAACTTGAAAGAAGCAGGCGAAAAGATCGGGGGGGCACACCCCTTTGTTTCCAGTGGAGCGTGATGACGATACAACCTATTGTATCGTTCATAAAACATGATGACGATAGTCATTTTCATCTATGAAACTGAAACTATAAAAAAATATCCATTTGAAAAGAGGTAAAAAGGAGGACATAGAATAAAACTGTGCGGATAATAGAAGTTTTTTTATACGCTCAAATGGTAACAGGTAGATCCCCACTATGTTCGCGTCCTGCTAATCACAGAGTTGAGATCCTCCTTCACCATGATCACAGATCCTGGAGCACACTGTTCTCCTGTCTGACTGCTGGTTGGTTACCCCCGTTCCAGTCGAAGCGAAGGGGTCAGGGGTCGTATGCTCTCAATTATTCTTAACTTCTGGAGAAAGAAAGAAGTAAAATCCGCGCTACATCATATCGGGGAGTCCCCATGGATGATAGTCACCATAAATCACTCACCGTAATCGGCGCTGTTATAACCGTCTCTTCGACCCGGAATCCCGAGACCGATACCAGTGGAAAAAGCCTCCTTGATCTCCTTGCCAGTGCGGGCATAGAGGTGGCCTATTACACCGTGATACCGGATGACCAGGAACGGATCCGCGCAGAGGTCTGCAAGGCAGTTTCCTGTGCAAACTGTGTAATCGTCACCGGCGGAACAGGGCTCACACCCAGCGATGTGACCATCGAGGCGGTCGTGCCGCTGCTTGAGAAGATAATCGACGGTTTCGGGGAACTTTTCAGGCTGAAAAGTTACGAGGAGATCGGGACGGCCGCGATCCTCTCGCGTGCAGTTGCCGGGGTTGTCAACGGCCGTGCGGTCTTCTGCATCCCCGGGTCGACGAAAGCCGTGACGCTCGCCGCACGTGAGATCATCCTCCCCGAGATCCAGCATATCCTCACCCATGCCTCGGCTGGCACTCAGCGGTAGACATCGAGGAGGGCCACCCGCTCGAGCACGAGCTCACGGAACCGATCCTCGCCTACCACCGCAACCTCCTCGGGGGTGATCCCAAAAAACTCTGCAAGAACCTTCCGCTTCGCGGGTTTGATCTCTACCTCCTCCTCCCGATCGGAGTCAACGAATTCTACAAGATCTGCAAGCCGTTCCTGGGCGCCTGGGATTGGGGGGCAGATGACGATGTAGGCCTGGTTCTCCCCCGGATGTATGCCAAAGGATCCGGCCAGATGGCACTGCCGTGTCCCCGCGGCGTAAAGTAGCACCTCCATCTCAAACGAGTTTGCTATTGGCTCACCGCTCTCCCATGACCTCCAGGCGTGTCGGAGCGCCGCCGCCACATGTTCCCGGCCTGCAACGTGGTTGGCATCGAGGAGGATGATATGTGTCATGTAGTCGTCGGCGATCCTCCGGAGATCGTTTAAGAATCTGGTTTTGTCTTCGACCGTGAAGACTGCGCGGTAGATCTGGTATCTCATCCCTGTCATCTATTGGTCACCCAAACCAGGAAAGGGTCGATTGTGTCCGGGTGGGCTCCTCAATCTCGTCACGCAGACCTTCAAGTTGCTCGAATATCTGGGCGGTGATCCCTTTACCCAGGATCTTTGCAATCTTCTCCGGCCCGGCCGCGCGGAGCGCCTCGATCGAGTCGATACCGTTGTTGAAGAGTCGGCGGGCACGGACCCGGCCGATGCCGCGGAGGCTGATGAGCGAGATGAGTTCCTTTCTGACGCCGTGCCTGACCCGGAGTTCCAGCTCCTCGATCGGCTGCACAAGGTGCGGGGCAAAGAGCGCTGCAAGGCGTCGGCTTGCGTGGACTAGCCAGACCACGCTCTCCACCATCCCGTGGATGTCGCCGGGGCCGACGTTATAGCGTTCGCAGATCGTATCCTCCCCCGTCTCGTTGACCCAATCGGCGAGGAGGAGCGCTGTCTTGAGACTGCGGTCGAATTCTTCCCCCGCGTCCCATGGGATCTCCAACCAGAGTTCGTCCAGATGTTCGGTCAGAAATTGATTGAGGAGGTAGAGGTCGTTTCGCCTGACATAAAGTGTAGGCATATCTGGTGTCGAGCAGAGGAGGTGAAGAAGCCCGACATCGCTGTATTCCTTCTGGCCGGCCATCGCCGTCACGATCAACTCAGCGCTCCTCGGGTCGATGTAGAGACGGGAGACGAGAGAACCGTAGTCGGTGGTATCGAGCCATCCTCCAACATCGGTGATCATCTCGACTTCCAGCAGGAAGTCGAGCACCCGGTCGATGACCCTCTTTAATGCAAGGGGATTCTCGCCCTGGTGTGCGTAGAAAGTCCCGTCCATGAAACCCATGACCTCGTCACGCTCGCGTGCAAAACCTGTCGCGATCAGTGAGAGTATGTGGGTGCAGAGGACAGCCTCGTTGGCGCAGCGGCTCCGGACGTCCTCCGGGGGAGCCTCAATGTAGCAGTCAAAGAGCTCGTTGACGGTCTCTTCAGACTTCGCGATAAGGACAGCCTCGCCATATGGGTCGAGGTGTGGCCGCCCGGCCCGTCCGGCCATCTGCCGATACTCCCGGACAGGGATGGGGACCATCCCCTCCCCGGCGTTGAACCGCATGTAGTCGCGGACGATAACCCGCCGCGCGGGGAGATTAAGCCCGGCGGCGAGCGTCGGCGTTGAGGCGATCACCCTGATATACCCCTCCCTGAACCCCTGCTCGACAATCTGGCGCTCCTCCCGCGCGAGCCCTGCATGATGGAATGCTGCACCCGCTGCAACGCAGGCAGCCAGGGTCTTTCCCATATCGGTCGCGGCATTCGAGCGGATCTTATCTGCATATCCAGCAAGGATCGGGTTGGCAAGTTTCAGTCCTGATGCAGCGCGTTTTGCAAACGCCTCGGCGTTCTTGCGGGAACTGACAAAGACCAGGCACTGCCCTCCCTCCTCGATCGTGTCGAGGACGAGGTCCAGGTCTTCGTATCTGCTTCGGCGGTCGATTCGGCGGATGCTGTCGGCGAACTGGATTGAGTCGAGAAAGAAGACCCCCTCCCGGAGGTCGACCGGCCGCCAGTCGCTCTCGATGAGTTCGGCGTCCAGCCACCCGGCGAGACCCTCCGGGTTGCCGATGGTGGCTGAGAGGGCGATGATCTGCATGCCCGGATTTTTGTGCCTGAGTTTTGTAATCACCATCTCAAGCGTCGCTCCCCTGGAGGGGTCATCGATCAGGTGAACCTCATCGAGAACCAGGAGGCTGATATCCGAGAGCCAGGGCGTCCGGTTACGCAGGAGTGAGTCGACCTTCTCGCTTGTTGCAACTATGATATCGTTTCGCCCCAGGTACTCGTCCCGCCGGTCGAAGTCTCCGGTGGCGATACCGACCTGGAGCCCTTTGCCCGAGAACTCCTCGAACTTCTCGCTTGCCAGAGCGCGGAGTGGAACTATGTAGAGGCATTTACCGCCATTTGCCACCTGGTGGTGCATCGCCATCTCGGCTACCAGGGTTTTCCCGCTCGCCGTGGGAATGGCGATGAGGAGGTTTTTGCCCGAAAAAAGCCCTGCTTCGACGCAGGCCTCCTGCGGAGGGTAAAGTTTTGTGATCCCGCTCTCAATGTATCTGGCTGCAAGACCCGGTGGGAGAGGGAGGTCCGCTATCTCCATATGTACCCCCTCATTTCCACTGCAAACAGCATAACTTCACGCATCGTTGCGGCCATGAGCGGGGAGTCGGCTTGACTTACCCGCATCATGAGTAATAATCCAGCATCGTCTGTCTGGCTTCCTTCTTCTTCCGGTCGAGGAAAGCGTAGACATTCTCGTGGGGCACGCCCTGGATCAACATCTCCACTGCTTTCCTCGCGATCTCGACCTGCTCCGGGAGGCCGATGATCGCTACGGTCTTCCCGTAGACCGAGATCTCTGTTCCGGTCATATCTTCGATCTGGGCACGAGATGTGCCGGATTTCCCTATAATCCTGCCCCTGAGCCGTTCGAGGTGCCGGGTTGTCCCGACAAGGTCGGCGAGATCTATGACATCAAGGATCATATCCTCTTCATCAAGGAGCCGGAATGCACGCTCCGGTGAGAACCCCCTGCCGATCGCGGATACGACGTTTGCTGCCGTCATGACCCCGACCGGGTCATCCCCCTCGATACTAACCAACCCTTCCTCGCTGTCGATCTGGAGAGTCACTCCGGTCTTCTCCTCGATCTCGCGTTTCGTGGACCCGCTTTTACCGATGAGTGCGCCGATCCTTGATGTTGAAACTTTTGTATCCCTTTTTGTCATGGTTGGTGTCAGTCCCCCTGCTCTTTGGTCTTCGCTGCACCGGTGATTGCCGTGATGATCTCCTGTTCATCCTGCACATCGCAGTAGCGGGAGAAGTAGCGATTAAGGTTTCTGATGTCCCTGGTCAGAAACGCGCGTGCCTGCGGGTGATCCAGGGTTACCGCCTGCCCCATATCGATCAGGTATGGTTTCTCGTGGTAGAGGATATTGTATTCGGATAGGTCGGCGTGAACCAGGCGGGCCTCCCTGTATAGTAGATCCACATACCCGAGCATCTCGTTGTAGACCGCCCCGTAATCCTCAACTTCGGCGTTCCGGAGTTGCGGGTATGGGATCTCGTCTTCACCCAGGAACTCCATCAGGAGTATGTTTCGGTCGAACGCCAGCGGTTCAGGGGTCGGAATCCCGGCCTCGTGTGCCCTGGCCAGGTTGCTGAACTCCTTCTTCGTCCAGGCGAAGATTATACCCTTGCGCGTCCCACGGACGCTTGAGAACCGGCGGTCTCCTGCCAGGTAATCGGTCATCGCCTTGAAGTTCGCGGTCTGGATCCTGTAGATCTTGATCGCTATCCCCTGCCCGTCGCGTTCACCGTAGAAGACGTTTGCCTCCTTTCCGGTGCTGATCGGCCCGCCGATGGTCGAGATCAGTTTCCTGTGGACGAGTTTGTAGAGCGCGATCAGGGTGACCTCGTCGAAGACATCGTCCCGTACCTTCAGCGAGTCTGCGTCTTTTATTTTGACTCCCATCTCTGCGATCTCGCGGTCGAACCGTTCATACTCTTCGTTGCGGCTCACGGCCGAATCACCTGCTGAAGACGTAATCGTGCACTGGGGCGAGGATCTCTATGAGATGGCTGGCGGTGGCTGTCTTAAGGTCCATTGGATGGATCTCCCCGGCGGCGTAGGCGCGTTCGAGGTCTTCGTAGGTATCAAATTCCCGATCACCGCCGAACTTCGCGGGCCGGTGGATGGTGATCTTTCCGCTCCGCGGGAAGACGTGGTAGCGCAGGATCTCAAGCACCGGATTGTTCTCGATCTCCGGCGGGCAGAACGCTCTCTTAATCTTTCGCTGGATCTCCTCATCAGAATCGGCGACCGATATCACGTTCCCGGCTGAGGATGACATCTTCTTACCATCAAGGCCGTTTATGATCGGTGTATGGATACATACTGGTGCCGGATACCCGATCGAGGGGAGGTGCTCCCGCGCGAGCATATGGATCTTCCGCTGGTCGATCCCGCCCACAGCGGCGTCCACCTCCAGCGTCGCTATATCGACCATCTGCATGATGGGGTATATCATCTGGGAGACCATCGGGTTCTCCATCTGCCGCCCGACCTCGTCCATGCTCCTCTTTGCGCGGTTGAGGGTGACTCTCTGGGAGAGTTCGAGGACGGCAAGTTCGTAGTCCGATGTTAACTGCACCTCCGAGCCCAGGACGTATCTTGCGCCTGAAAGCCCGAGCCCCTCAAAACATCGGCGGTTGTACTCGGCTATCTCCCGGATCTCCTCCATCGTCCCCTTGCGGTTCAGGAACGCATGGAGGTCGGCGATAAGCACGGTCACCTCGAACCCCGCCTGCTGCAGGTCCATCAGTTTGTTCACCGTCACCATGTGGCCGAGGTGAATCTCCCCGCTCGGCTCGTAGCCGGTGTAGACCCGCCTGACAGGGCGGTCGAGGAGCGCCCGAAGTTCCTCCCCGGTTACAACCTCAACAGTATTACGGGTCGCCAGTTTGTATGGATCCATTAGAAAAGATTGGTCTGTCGGGGAGTTAATCCTTCTTCCTCCCCCTGTCCTCTCGTTCAGCCTATGGGAACGAGACCGAGCGCTTCGTTGGTCATCCGGATGGACTCTTCCGGATCCTTCACCGTTCCGAGCATCGCGCGGATGCAATCGATGTTTTCGGGGATGACATCGGCCTCCTGGTGGATCGCCTGGAAGCAGTAGAAATCCTTCCCGTTCAGGACGGCAACCGACTCTTCAAAGACGCCGTTCTCCCAGAGGTCGGTTCTCGGCCGGCCGATGTCCTGGGTATACTCACGGAGCTGGGCGTTGCTTACGATCCCGGTTGCCTTGCGGATGAGCCCGATCCGGTTGTGCCTCTCAAAGACCTTCAGCACCTCTTCGCGCGTGGTCTTGGATTTCAGTCTCATCTGTACTGTGTGCATGTGCATAAACGTCGTGGGGACGATCATCGCCAGTGTGACTATATCGATGTGCGGTAGGACGGTCTGGACATCGGGCCCGTGATGGCTTGGGATGGTGGCCGGGTTGAGGACAATGGCATCGACCGGTCCCCTTTTAATATCGTCGGGGTCCGCAGCTCTCCGAACCATCACCGCCATGACCCGCTCGACTCCGAAGGCCTGATCCAGGGCGTGGATGAGCCGTATGAGTCCGGTGGAGTTGCACGAGACAACCCGCGCGAACTGTTTTCCTTCAGCCTCGCGGTAATTTGCGTGGGCGTTGAAGGAGAAGCCGGCAACCTCGTGCTCCTCGCCGCCCTGGAAGATTGCTTTTTTACCGAGACGTTCATAGATCGGCCGATTCTTCTCTCCTACCCCTCCGGGTGTGGCATCCACGACGATATCGGCGGCCCTGATCATGGTCTCGACATCGCCGGCAACCTCAAGCCCGGCCTTCTCGAATGCCGGTCTTCTGCTGATGTCTGCGATGTAGAGGGGATAACCCCTCTCTTTTGCAATGTATGCCTCGGCGGATACGCTGGTCTTAGATACCCCGATAACCTCCATATCGGGCTGCGCGGCGACTGCATCGGCGACCCGTTTGCCGATGGTGCCGTAACCGTTGATAGCGACTTTGATCATGCAAGAGGGAATACAGAACAAGAATTAATAAAGGTTGCTGGTTCGCAAGGAGGAAGATGGGATAAACCACCAAATCAACGTCAATGATCCGGACTATAAACTTTCCGCCATCTCTCATCAGCCTGCCCGGAGATCACCACCCCCACCACGCGGCGCTAATGGATGGCTGGAACCTTTAACCTCCCGGTTCGAGCAATGCACTTCTGCCATCCTGAAGATGTATTACACTGCCGTTCGAGAGAGTGTGGGGGAATGTGGACTGGGGGTTCACCCCTCGCTCTTTCACCCGTGACTCAAAATACATCCATCTCTCTTCAACCCGATCTTTTGCCGGGTGGAACACAGGTTGTTTATCGGTCCCTTTTAACGAACGCGGCGTAACCGTGGTAACCACCCTCGGTGGCGGTTCTGAGGACGCGGACGTCTGTAGCGCCCCGCGTCTCCAGTTGTCTGGCGTAGGTCCATGCGGCCTGCTGGGTCTCGTAGAGCCTGTCGGCGTAGTAGTCCTGCCCGTCGATTACCCGCCGCTGCCGTATCCTGATCCAATCCGTCTTCGAGCCCCGATCCATGGTTTAGTTCTTACAGGTGAAAGGCTGATAGATGTTGCGCATCCGGGGTCTCTCTCCCGATCTAATGTTTTGCCCCTCTCTCAGCCCAGTAGGCCTTTGCCTCTTCCTCCATCTCCTCGAGTCTCTCATAGTAGTCCGGGAACTCGTTTAAGTGCGCAAGCGCGATCTTTGCTGTCATGAGGAGGTCGTCATCGGTGACGTTTGTCACCGGATCCCGAAGCCCGTGCTCGAGTTCGACTACCATTCCCCGCCGGAACTCCTCGAGATCGAACTCATCCCACGTGATGCCGAGTTTCTCCCCCATCTCCCTTGCCTCATCCAGTGTTACGTCTCTTCGTGCCATTGGGTATCTCCATCTCGAATGGTCTCTTTGCAGGGTTAAGAGCCTGACGGAAAGGGTATCCATCCCACCCCCCCGCCGCTGCCGGGCCGTCTCGAACGCCTCAAATCATATTCAGCGGGCCAGAAGTAAGGTTTATGCCGGTTGTTCGCATATTCCGAGAAGAGTAGCACACTCACCGAGAGGAGTTGAATGCCCCCGTGACGACCGTGATTGCCGTTGACCTCGGCGGAACCAACCTGCGCGCTGCCCTGGTGGATTCCGATGCGAATATTCTCGCCCACGAAACAGTTCCGACGCCGGGAGCCGGGCGTTCAGGTGAGATGATCACCGATGCGATCATGGCGCGGGTTGAGACTCTCCTCGCGTTGCCGGAGGGGAAGGATGCTCTGGCCATAGGTGTTGCGTCGGTAGGCCCGCTGGACCTGGGTCGCGGGTGTGTCATAAACTCGCCGAACATCGCCTTCCCTCTCGTCGAGATCGTCGAGCCGCTGAGGAAGCGGTTCGGGCGGCCTGTCTCCCTCATCAACGATGCCCGGGCCGGTGTCCTGGGCGAACGCTGGATCGGTGCCGCCCGCGGTTCCGAGAACGCTGTCTACATCACACTCTCGACCGGCATAGGTGGCGGTGCTGTGGTGAACGGCTCTCTCCTCCTCGGGAAGGACGGGAACGCCGGCGAGATCGGGCACATACCCGTTGATACACGCTGCAACCTCATCTGCGGGTGCGGGTTTGCCGGCCACTGGGAGGCTTACGCCTCCGCAAAGAACATCCCCACCTTCTTTGCGGCCTGGCAGGAGGCGGCGGGTCTCCGGCAGGTGAGTTTCGACACCTGCTCGACGCAAGCGATCTTCGAGGCGGCCAGGGAGGAGGACGCGGTTGCCCTTGCCTTCGTGGAGGCGCTCGGGAAGGTAAACGCCCGTGGGGTCTCAGGGGTTATCGTAGCCTACAACCCTGAGATAATCGTGTTTGACGGCCCGCTTGCGCGCTATCACGGCGATATCGTTATCAGGTACATGGAGCCGTTCATCGACCGCTACCTGACCCTTCCCCGGCTGGCAGTCTCCTCACTCGACGGTAAAGCACCGCTCTTTGGTGCGGCGTTATACGCGCTTGAGGCCCTCTGAGAGTCCGGGTGAGAAGAATGATCGAGATCTACCCCAATCTATACATCGGGTCGCAGGAGGATTATGAGGTTGTGGTGGAGGCCCATGATACGTGGTGCGTGGTGCATGCCTGCCGGAATCCATACCACTGCCTGGCGGTCACATACTCCCCGCTCGGCACGGTGCCGGCAGACCACCCGGAACACCTGGTTGCCCGGCGGGGAAACCGCCTTATGCTCAACCTGGTCGACTCCCGGGATCCCGCCGATATACCGAAAGAGGCGATCGATGCCGCGCTGGATTTTATACACCGTTGCCTTCATAAAGGGCGGCCGGTGCTGGTCCACTGCGGGTTCGGGGTATCCCGCTCGGCGGCGATCGGGCTCCTCTACCTGGCGGCATACACCGATGTCCTGCCCCGCGGGAGCCTGGCCGAGGCCGAGGAGGCATATCGGAGGATATACCCACCATATAAGCCCGGTCGCGGGATCCGGGGGTTTATGGAGGCGCACTGGGATGAGTATACAGGAGGGGGGCCAGAACGCGACCGCTGGGCACCGCCGTGATCAGGGTCCGGCGCTCGCGGTTCTATGCCCACCTCTGCGCCGTCGAAGGGCTGGATGACCCTGGTCCCGTTCTTGCGGGTCATCGGGATGCATACCGGAAGTCCGCCCACCACTGCGGGTGTGGGGGTGTTGAGGTGTTCAAGATAACGGTGGCGAGGTCGGTCGACCCGGACATGTGCTCCTCGCTCTCCTCCGAAAGCATGGTCTTGAGAGCCAGGCGCTGGTGAGATCCAGGATCTTTTGGGGTGTTTCGCACGTGCGATCCGCGATGCCGGGGTCAGCTGGTGACGCCCTCAAGGAGGATAACCCACCCCTGAGATCGGCAGATCCACCGTGCCCGGCTGAAAAACTATCAGGTTCCCGGCATATTCCATGTCTGCCACTTCTTCCGCGCTCTGGAGAGGAGGAGCGCCGCCGCCGGGATGAGGATGAGGGCTGCAAACGCGTATGAAGCGTCGAGGATCGAGGCGAAGATCAGGAGCAGAAGTGCCGGGCTTATAGCGAGTATGTATCGAAGAAAGACCCCCGCAGAGTAGAGCATCACGTTCGGGTGGAGTCCACAGAGGTAGACCGTCACCGCCAGGGTGTACGCCGAGATCGAGACGAAGGCGGCAAGGGCCGGGAAGAACGCCACCGTCCATTCCGTTGTCGCCGCTGCTATCACGAGCACCGCGAGCGGGAGCAGGTTTGCAAGGGCGTAGGCCTTCAGTTTCGCATCGATCACCTCGCTGACCTCCACCGGCAGGAAGGCGTAGGACGTGAAAGAGTCAAACTCGGTCAGCCAGTTGTATATTGTGGCCGATAACACCCCGAGCAGGACGGCAAAGACCACCAGGGGATCGATCCCCGGAATGAACCGGATCAGGACCTGGAGGCAGACCCAGATCAGGGCGAGCGGGAGGAGGAACGAGAAGATCACCTTCCCGACGCCCCCCTCGCTCCTGATGAGGTCGAGGGCGTCCTTTGCGATGAAGTGCGCGCTTCCCAGGCCGTTTAGGTGTTCGGCCATGGGCTTGAACCGGTTTCTGAAACGTTTTGTCCGGTCAGGATATTCCACAGTGACAAAGAGCACCGATACTGCTGCCGGAATCAGGATGAGGATCAGAGATAGGAGGAGCGGTTCCGGCGCCGGGTCGAGGAAGAAGGCGTATGGCGGGAGGAGGGGCACCCCGAACCGCGAGGCCGCCAACCCGACGACGGCGAGCACCGCCACCGTTCCGGCCAGAAGCGCAACAGAGTGTGCGTAGAGCGTCGAGAGGAAGCAGACGAGGGCAAGACCGAGGAGGAAGGCGAGCGTGAGCGATATAAATGCCAGGAGAGCGTAGCCCGGGTCGAGCGAGATGAACGGTGTCGCTGCGGCGAACCCGATCGAGAACGGAAGGACATAGAGCAGGATGTAGTATAACGTGTCTTTTGCCAGGAAAGCGGCGAATATCCGTCTCTCCGAGACCGGCAGGCTCCGGGACGCGTAGGCGACCAGACTGGCCTGCCCGAACCTGCGGTTCATGACCTCCCGGCCCATGAGGCCGAACGAACCCACCATCACGCCCATGAGCAGGAAGATGATGTGCGCAAGGAGCGCGGCAACGTCATATGGGAGAACGTCTGCAAAGATCGGGAGGGTGAGCGATCCCAGGAATGCAAAGACCGCAATCACCGCCGGAAAGAGCGCAAACCCCAGGTTCCCGAATATCGTCGAGTGGATCCGCCACTCTTCCTTCATCATCGCGACAAAGAGTTCAGGCACCGGCACCACCCAGAACCAGTTCGAGGAAGAAATCTTCCAGGCTCCTGCCGCCCGATGCCGTGATTTCGTCGACACGACCGGTGTGGAGGAGCCTGCCGTTGTGTATGATCCCGACCCGGTCACAGATCTCTTCGGCGATCTCGAGGATGTGGGTGGAGAAGAAGATCGTCCCGCCGTTCCTGACGTAACGCTGCAGGAAATCCTTTACCGTCCTCTGCATGATCGGGTCAAGGTTGATCAGAGGTTCGTCGATGAGGGCGAGCGGAGGTTCGTGGAGGAAGGCCTGCGCAAACATCAGTTTCTGCCGGGTTCCCCGGGATAGGTCCTTGCACAGGACGTCCCGCTTGTCCCCGAACTCCAGCAGGTCAAACCAGTGATCACACCTCTCCTCGATCGAATCCAGGTTGCGGATGCGGGCCACAAAATGGAGGTACTCCTCCGCGGTGAGGAAACTTGGCGGTGTCTCCTGCTCCGGGATGATCCCAACCAGTCTCCTGACCCCGATCGGGTCTTTCGTCACATCTATCCCCATAACCCTGGCCGAACCGGACGTCGGCCTTACCTGCCCGGTGAGCATCCGGATCATCGTTGTCTTCCCCGAGCCGTTCGGCCCGAGAAGCCCGAAGAGTTCCCCTTCCTCAACGGAGAGCGAGACACTGTTCACAGCGACGACGTTGCCGTAATCCTTGGTGAGGTTCTCTGCCTCGATCATATGCCGCACGCCCAATTTGTGCACCACCTGACCATTCAGTTAAAGAGTGTCGGCTGGAGGTATCTATAATCACTTCCCGTACCCTTACCATCTGATGGGGCCACTCGTGCCAGGCATGTCATAAGCAGAGGGTTTTTACAGGCTCTTTATCCGGACGCGCTGGCCCCTCCCGACAGAAGACCTTATGTGGTGCAACACGCAATGCCTCACGAGATGAAGACGGAGATACCCTATGACCGGTTCGCTCACGTCCCGGAGCGGATCTTCGGTCTTGTCGACCTCGCTTACAACCTCTGGTGGAGCTGGCACTCCTCGGCAAGTGTGCTCTTCAAGATGGTGAACCGGGCGGAATGGAAGATGAGCCGTCACAACCCCGTCAGGATGCTCCTGGACACCCCGCCTAGATTCTTAGAACGGGCGGCGGCGACCCCTGAATACATCCGCCGCTACGATATCACCATGCACCGGTTTAGGGATTACATGGCGCCGGGGACAAGCTGGTTTGCGCAGCACTACCCGGCGCGGGAGCCACTCACGATCGCCTACTTCTCAAGCGAGTTCGGACTGCATCAGTCGCTCCCGTTCTATGCGGGAGGGCTCGGCGTCCTGGCGGGGGACCACATAAAGGCGTCGAGCGACCTTGGTGTCCCGACGGTCGCCGCAGGGTTCATGTACGCCGAAGGGTATCTCCACCAGCACATCGAGGCGAACGGCTGGCAGAGGAACGTCGCGGAGGTCCTTGACCGTGATGCTGCCCCGGTTCTCCGGGTGCTTGACGACGACGGCAAGCAGGTTGTGGTGCAGGTTCCCCTGGTTGATCCGCCGATCTACGTCGCCGTCTGGAAGGTACAGGTAGGGCGGGTCCCTCTCTACCTCCTCGACACCCATATCGATAAGAACCCGCCTGAGAACCGTAGCATATCATCCAGGCTTTATACCAGCGATCTGGAGCAACGCCTCCGGCAGGAGCTGGTGCTCGGACTCGGTGGGCGCAAGGTTCTTCACACGCTTGGCGCGGAGTACTCGGCGATGCACTTAAACGAGGGGCACTCCGCGTTCGCCCTCCTCGAGCGGCTCCGGGAGCGGCTCGAAGCGGGGATGTCGTTTGAAGAGGCGCGTGAGCAGGTCCGGGGCACTTCCCTCTTCACAACCCACACCCCTGTCGCCGCTGCCCACGATGTCTTTCCAGAAGATCTGATGGCGAAGTATTTCCGCGGTTATTCTAAGTCGCTCGGACTATCCTGGAACGATTTCATGGCGTTAGGGGAGGATCCGTGCCGTCCGGGAGCAGGTTTCAACATGACGGCGTTTGCTCTCCGGATGAGCCGGTTCCACAACGCCGTCTCCAGGCGTCACGGCCAGGTTGCAAGGGAGATGTGGCAGCCTCTCTGGCCGGATCTGCCGGTAGATGAAGTGCCGATCGACTATATCACGAACGGCGTTCACCTCCCGACCTGGCTGAACCACCGGATCGAATCGCTATTTGATCAGTATGTGGATCCAGTCTACCCTGACTGGCGGGAGAATTACGACAACCCGATCATCTGGGAGGTGGTAGACGAGATCCCGGATGATGACCTCTGGCGTGAGCACCAGTGGCTGAAGATGAAACTCTTTGCCCGTATAAGAGAGCGGAAACGCCTCAAGTGGGCGGGCCATCGCGACGAACCCGCGAACCTCACGGCCGAGGGGCTCATGCTCGACACCGCAGCGCTGACGATCGGGTTCGCTCGCCGGTTCGCCGAGTACAAACGTGCGGATCTCATCTTCATGGATCCTGAGCGGCTTGAGCGGATCGTGAACAATCGCTGGAGGCCGGTGCAGTTCATCTTTGCCGGGAAGGCCCACCCTGCCGACGAGCAGGGCAAACAGATCCTCCAGAAGATCTACCAGTATTCCCAGGATCCACGGTTCGGCGGCAGGATAGCGTTCGTCGAGGATTACGACGAGCAGGTTGCACATTACCTGGTTCACGGTGTAGACGTCTGGTTGAACACACCCATTCCACCCATGGAGGCGTGCGGCACGAGCGGTATGAAGGCGGGGATGAACGGCGTGCTGAACCTCTCGGTTCTGGATGGCTGGTGGGTCGAGGGCTACAACGGCTGGAACGGCTGGGCTTTTGAGAGTCGGGGGGATTACAGGGAGGATGCGGCGACGATCTATGACCTGATCGAGAACGAGATCGCCCCGCTCTACTACTCGCGGACGATGGACGACGTGCCGCACAGGTGGGTCCAGATGATGAAGGAGTCGATGAAGAGCATCGCCCCACAGTACTGCGCCCTCCGGATGCTCAAGGAGTACGTCACCAGGTACTACCCCACCGTCTGCAGGTTTGCGGTCGGGCCGCGGGAGCAGATGGCAGGGCTTGAAGGGGTATGTCCGCCGGGTCCGGCACCTGAAAAGAAGTGATCTGGAGTCGGCGGCGCACAGCGGCAGAGAAAGCGTCTTCGCCATCGGGATGCACGTGAAAGAGGGCCATTCAAAGAGATATCGTGGGGATCAGGCGGGTGCGTTGCCTCCCGGATCTACAACAGCGTCGAACCATTCGGATGGTCAATGCCTCGGCCCTGCCGGGGTTAACGTTTTCTACACCCCGGCTATAAACAATCACTACCGGAGGGCCGCCTGTCCGGGGTCTGGGATATGGAGTGGAAGGACATTGTCCCGGTTCTTGCGGGTGCGATCATAATCCTGGTCGTCGCGTTTGTAGTGAAACCCGCGCTACTCGGCGAACCGCTCACCGCTGGTTCCGAACCGGTGGCGGTTCGAAACCTGCCGGTCTATGCCCCTCCTGAACCGGCAGCGACACCGACACCGTATCCGGGTGACGGTCCGGCTTACACGCGGAATTTTAGGTGGACGGCGATCGATGGCGGAGTCCATACGACGGCGGTCAGGATCCCGGAGGCGCTGTTCCAGGAACAGCGGGAGACGCCGCGGCTCAGTGATTATCACATCTGGGGGAGGTATGCCCTGGCCGACGCTGACAGACCGATCCTGGAGGACCTTGCCCGGCGTATCGTGCCACCGACCGGAAATCCGGAGGAGGCCTACCTGCGGCTGATGAACCTTGTCTTCTTTGTCCAGCAGATCCCCTACGATACGGACGACAACACGGCCTGCTACATCGAGGGCACCCTCCCGCCGCATGCCATATACGTAAAGGGCGGTGTTGAGTATCCCAAATACCCCGCTGAGATGCTTGTCGATGGGAGAGGGGACTGCGAGGACGCGGCCATACTGATGGGAGGGCTCCTCGACGCCCTGGGCTACGATACGGTTCTGCTGAGATACTCCGATCATATGGCCCTCGGTATCCGGATGAACGAGTTCAACCCCTACTACGCGGCTTACTCGCCGAGGTACTTTGAGTATGAGGGGAAGCATTACTACTACGTTGAGGGGACGGATTTTGAGTGGGAGAATGTCTCGGAATACACCACGGCGGTCATCGGGAGACCCTATCCGATCGGTAATACCCGGGATATCCCTATCCCGAGCGTGAGATCGGAGACTCCCGAGATCATCCCGCTCCGCTATC
>Ga0208041_1000514_pt1 | contig 36668 bp, 36 predicted proteins | sample AD_SCU002_MetaG_FD_184453 | JGI IMG/M metagenome (GOLD analysis project Ga0208041, IMG submission 184453) | Active sludge microbial communities of municipal wastewater-treating anaerobic digesters from China - AD_SCU002_MetaG (SPAdes) (version 2) | ecosystem: Engineered > Bioreactor > Anaerobic...
TTTAAACAACTTGTGCCTTATACCAGCCTTCAATCTCTTATGCCATAAATTATTTTGTGCTCCAAGTTAAAATTGGTCATTTAGCCTTGCCCAAACACCCAAAAAAGACTATAAAACCAGGCTGACGAAAATTATTAAAATAAAGGGTTGCCGCGCTTTGATTAAAAGATTTTTCTCAAAATATAAATTTATTATTTTATTGCCTGCCGTACTTTTATTGACAGCCTGCCTGAAGGCGCCGGAAACAATCAAGGATGTAAGCGATTTAGAACAGAATCACCTGGCCTACCTGCAGGATCAGACCAAAAGCAGAGATCTGATTTCTTTAGAAAACCAGAATCGCCTGGCTGAAGACTATAGCATCATTTACTTTTCGGTCTGGCGCCGGAACGAACCGTTCTACGCTTTGCCCGCTGCGGTTGTCAGTGATTCCAAAAGATTTGCGAAAAATTTCGGCTACGGTGAAAATAAAAGAAAACATACTCGAGACTGGTACAACAAGCTCCTGCAAAAAGCGGCTCTGGATAATTATCCCAACGCCCTCTATCCCGCCATTACAATCCGCAATTCCGATCTGCGCGCCCTGCCGACTGCGCGGCCGCATTTTAACAAACCGGGCGGAGACAGCGACGGCTGGCCTTTTGACAACCTGCAGCGCTCGTCAGTGGCGGCAAGCACGCCGGTCTATGTCTGTCATTTGAGCGCCGACAGAACCTGGGCGCTTGTGGAAACCTCTTTCGCTTTCGGCTGGATGCCGGTGGAAGATTTTGGCCGTGTAGATGATAACTTTATGCGGGAATGGGAAGCGGGCCGCTATGCCGTTATTACCAGAGACCAGACTAAAATATTTTATAAAAGCGGGCAATTCGCATTCAAGGCATCGCTTGGGTATCGCTTCCCCCTGGTCGGGGAGACGCCGGAAAAAATGGAAATTCTTGTCGCGGCGATGGGTGCTGCGAGTGACAGCGCCGTGATCAAAAGAAGCTATGTTGCCCGGGATGCGGCGGCGGTCGCTCCTCTGCGGTTAACTTCTCTGAATGTAGTACGAATAGCCAATGAACTGATTGGCGAGCCTTATGGTTGGGGCGGGCTCTACGGAAACCGCGACTGCTCTTCCATGACCCGGGATTTTTTCGCCGTTTTTGGAATCTGGCTGCCGCGCCATTCCGAAGATCAGGTCAAGGAGGCGGGCAGTTATATCAGTTTTGACGGCATGACAGCGGAGCAAAAAGAAAAAATAATTATGGAAAAGGCGATACCTTACTTAACCCTGCTCTGGCGTAAAGGTCATGTCATGCTTTATATAGGTGTGAAAAATGGCCAGCCGCTGATCTTCCATAATGTCTGGGGAGTCAGAACCAGAGATTTAAGAGGATACGACGGAAGGAAAATTATCGGGCAGGCGGTAATCACCACATTGCATCCGGGCCGTGAATTAAGAAACTTTGACACCGCCGGCGATTTGCTGACCCATATTGCAGGCATGAGCATTCTGGCGCCGCAACAATAATGTTGCTCAAGGGACGGAGGATGCATGGCACATAAGTATAAAATTACTCTGGAATATGACGGCACCAACTTCAGCGGCTGGCAAAAGCAAAGCAACGCCAAAAGCATTCAAGGTACTTTAATCGCGGCGGCGCAAGATTTTCTGGGCGCACCGGTCGACATTCAGGGCGCCGGACGCACCGATGCCGGGGTTCATGCGCTGGCCCAGGTTGCCCATTTGGAATCGCCCCGCAAAATTCATCCCGAGACTTTACGAATTGGTCTTAACGATAATCTGCCCTCCAGCATCAACATCCTGCGTGTGGAAAACGCGCCTCCCCGCTTTCATGCCCGCCATCACGCAGTTGCCCGCAGTTATCTTTATTTAATCTCCGGAAGGCGTACAGCTTTCGGCAAGCGTTATGTCTGGTGGATCAAAGACAACCTGGATGTCAAAAAAATGCGGCGGGCGATCAATATCTTCTGCGGATTTCATGATTTTTCTTCCTTTGCCGACAAGAGAATGGATAAAGGAACATCGACTCAGGTTAATATTGAAAATGTACAGCTAAAAGAATTCCCCGATATTATAGCTATACGCATCACGGGATCGCACTTCCTGTGGAAAATGGTCCGGCGGATCGTCGGTATAACTTGTGAAGCCGGGCGCGGCAAATTTTCCCTTTCCGCTGTCCAGGAGCTTCTTAATTCCCATTCCGAAGTTCCCGCCCATTTTACGGCTCCGCCTTCCGGTCTTTTTCTGGAAAAAGTATTGTATGCGGGAGATACACTGCCGGAAATTAGACCGCTGATTTATTTATGATGATTTCGCAAAAAGGCCGGCTACTGAATGAATCCGGCGCATGCCCCATTTCCCGTCCCGGTATTTGCGCGCCTCGCCGGCGGCCTTTTTACGAATCCGTTGCTTATAGATGTACAATAGATGTACAAAAACTTGACAAGGCAGCCCCCTTAAGATAAATACTGCCTCTCTTTCCGGAAATCATGACTATTGGAGATGCCGATGTAGCTCAGCCGGTAGAGCAACTGATTCGTAATCAGTAGGTCGGCGGTTCGAATCCGCCCATCGGCTCCAGTAAAGTTAATAGCTTAAAAAACAAAAGCTTACAAAATTTTCTTTGTTCGATGATATTCCCCGCTATTATCCGCCTTTTTATTTCACCTGTTAACTTTTCTATTAAATGTTGACAAAAATATTACCACAAGATCAAATATTCCTGGCCAAGGCAGCAATGGTCGGTTTGCAGGAAGTTGGCCAATTTCTGTGACCTAAGGAGATGTCAGCGAACTGATAAGGAGAAATTGATGATTAAACAAGAAATTCCGGCTGTTGAATTACAAAAAAGGCTGGATCGTTTTCAGGAAGTTTTGCGCAGCAAAGACATTGATGGAGCCCTTCTCGTACAACGTGTCGATACCATGTATTTTACAGGAACCGCCCAGGACCTACATGTCTACATACCGAACATCGGGAAACCGATGATTCTTGCCTACCGTGATCTGGAGCGTGCCCGGAAGGAATGTCCCTGGGAAATCATGCCGCTTACCGGCATTTCCAAACTGCCTCAGCTCATTGGCGCGGCGGGACACCCGGTGCCCAAAATATTGGGTCTGGAGTACGATGTTCTGCCGGTGGCGCGTTTTGAACAATACCGGAAAACGTTTGCCGCAACAAAATTCGTCGATATTTCCTATGCGCTGCGTCTTGTCCGGGCTGTCAAATCGGAATGGGAAATCGCCCAGATCGCCACAGCTTGCGACATCTATTCAAAGTTGCTGGATTATGCGTCCACAATATTGCGTCCCGGCGTGACCGAAATTGAACTGGAAAGCCTTCTCGGCGTTAAAGCCCGCCTGCTCGGGGTTGAGCCCATTGTGCGCCTGCGAAGCTTTTGCGGGGAGATTCATTTTGGTGGCGTTACTGCCGGTGCGCGGGCCGCCGTTCCGACCAATTTTGACGGTCCCACGGGCGGCCTGGGCCCTTCCTGGGCCTATCCCATCGGGCCTTCGCACACCCTGATCCAGGCCGGCGAGCCCGTGGTCATGGATTTTGCCCTCGCTTTTAACGGCTATTACGCTGATGTAACGCGGATGCTGGTTATCGGAGAACTCTCGGAGAAGTTCCGGCACGCTTACGCAATATCGCTGGAGATCGAAGAGCGCATCCGCCAGGCGCTTGTCCCCGGCCGTCCCGCCGGCGAGGTCTATGACGAAATTCTTGCCTGGGTGCAAAAAGAAACTCCTTTTGCGGAAAACTTCATGGGCTGCGGTTCCTCCCAGGTCCGTTTCGTGGCGCACGGTATCGGTTTGGAACTTGATGAGCTCCCCATTATTTGCCGGGGCGCCAGGGAGATTTTGCAGCCGGGCATGGTCATCGCTGTCGAGCCGAAGTTTTTCTTTCCCGGAGAAGGTGTAATCGGGGTGGAGGACGATCTGGTCATCGGCGATGCAAAAGGCGGCCGCTTCCTTTCTTCGTCATCCCGGGAAGTAGTAAAAATTCTTCCATGATATTTACAGTGCTTGACATACGGCGATTGCATGATTGACATGTCCTGTTTTTTCTTGTATACAACGATTTCGAAGGACACTGCTGACTTGATCGGCGGCAAACATACAATTTTTAATTCTTGTCTCTTCAGCATAACGGAACACGGTGCAAGACCGTGGCGGACCCGCCGCTGTAATCGGGGACGGGGGTTGCAGGGTTATTTTAAGCCACTGCCAGGGTAAATCCTGATGGGAAGGCGGCGACCCGCCGGTAGATCCGAAAGCCAGAAGACGTGCTGATGTTTAGACTTGATGGAATCTGATGGTAAAGGGTTCCTGTGGATGGTTATCATCCATGGGAACCCTTTTTTTATGGAATTTACTGGGAGGAGATTGATGAAGGCTGTAGTCGTTGAAGAAATAGGCTCTTTTGAGCTGCAAGAAAGGGATATTCCCGTTCCCGGCAGGGGCGAGGTTTTGCTGCACGTTACGGTTACAGGTGTTTGCCGGACGGATTTAAAATTAATCCGCGTCGGGCATCGGGATCTGATTCTTCCCCGTGTGCCGGGTGAAGAAGTTGTCGGCACGATTTGTCAGTTGGGTGAGGATGTTCATGAATATTTCTTAAATCAGCGTGTTTACGTCTATCCGGGGACGAGCTGCGGTGATTGTGCACCATGCCGGGCCGGCGCCGGGAATTTATGCCGGGATATGAAAATCATGGGATTCCATCGTGACGGCGGTTTTGCTGAATATGTCCTGGCGCCCGCAAAAAGCCTGATTGCTCTGCCGGATAATATCGGCGATGATGAAGCAGTTTTCGCCGAACCGCTCTCCTGCTGCCTTAACGGCCTGGAACAGGCAAATCTCAAAGAGAACGAAACTATTGGAATCTGGGGGGCGGGGCCGGCCGGCACGCTGCTGGCGCGCGCCTCCCGCGCCTTCAAGGCCACACCTTTTGTTATCGAACCTGATGACAACCGCCGGCCTGCTTTGAACGGGCATGCGCAGCCGCCGGATATGAAATTTGATGTCTGTATTGTCGCCGTCGGCTCCAACGACGCTTACAGCGAGGCGCTTGCGCACCTCAATCCCCGGGGAAGGCTGGTCGTCTTTTCGGGGCTTGCGCCGGACAGAGCCGGAATGGTTGTCGATTTCAATCAACTCCATTATTATGAACAGAGCATCACCGGTTCTTACGGATGTGCTTATCGCCACGGCGCACTCGCTCTGGAATATATTAGCAGCGGCAAAGTCAAGGTTAAGGATCTGGTTTCACACAAGCTTCCCCTGGAGGAACTGAATTACGCCCTGGATCTCGTGGAAAAGCGCAAGTGTATGAAGATACACCTTTATCCTTAAAATGGGATAGCAATACCGTAATAATAACAAGAAACTACAATAATTTACATTACAGGAGTAAACAATGGATGCTGTAAAAATAATGAATTTCGGCGCCAAGATTCAGAGTCTCATTGATGGTAAAAATTTATCGAGAAATGAAACCTACGAGATGTTTAAGGAAGTCCTCTTAAATGAACAGCCCGATTTACAGCAGGGCGCATTTCTGGCCGCTCTGGTCGCCAAGGGTGAAACTGTAGAAGAGATAGCCGGGGCTTGGGCCGCCATCGATGAGATTGACACCGTTCATGTCAGTCCCGATGTACAGGGAGGAATATTTGAGAATTCCGGCACAGGGATGGATGCGTTGAAAACATTTAACGTCAGCAGCGCGGCGGCAGTTGTCGCCGCCGCCGGCGGCGTCACAATGGCCCGCCACGGCGCGCGGGCGATTACTTCCCGCTGCGGAACCGTGGATATCATGGAAACCGTGGGCATTGATGTGGACTGTGATGTCAGTGTTGTGGAAAAGAGCATCAAAGAGGTTCAGATCGGCCTTTTCAACGGTATGAGTCCGAAAGTTCATCCGGGCGCCCTGGGAAGAATTTTGAGCCAGATACGCTTCGGTTCCACATTAAATATCGCGGCTTCCCTTGCCAATCCCTGCAGGCCGACATTAGGACTGAGGGGAGTATACACGGAAAAGCTGTTGTCCGTTGCCTCCGAGGTGATGCGGAATATCGGCTATGAAAGGGGTATGGTCGTGCATGGAAAAGATGCAAGGTCCGGTTACGGCATGGATGAATTGTCCATCTCGGGGGAAACGAAAATCTTTGAATTTACGGGTGATAACCGTCAGGAATACACTGTTTGCCCCGAGGATCTTGGCTTAAAACGCAAGCCTTTTGAAGAAGTAGCCTCGATGGGTGATCCTTCGAAAGAGGCTTTGCGCTTCATGCAGGTGCTGGCAGGCAGAGGACATCAGGCATGCATTGATTTTACCTGCCTGAATGCCGGGGCCATCCTGTATACGGCGGGAATATGCGACAGCCTGAAAAAAGGTGTGGAGTTGAGCCGGGAGATAATCGAGGATAATCGCGCTGTGGAAAAGCTGCGGCAGTGGGCGGCTGTGCAGGATTCGCAGGCATCCGCCGGGATGCAGAGGTTTGAATCGCTGTTGGCCAGGGCGTAAAATCTTTCACTGACGGTCTGCCGCCCGAGGGGGAACAGGCCGTCAGTGAAATCCGTTATTTTTCCGTTTTTTCTGGGGAAAGTTTTTTCAGGAGCCAGGCCATATTCTCGCCGAGAGTCTTCATCGTCTGAATGCCTTCTTCATCTTTCAGCACGTCGCCGGGGTCGCGGCCGATGCCGATACTCCAGTAACTGGAGCCGGGCATAACCATCTGCATGTAGTGGAGAAACAGATTCATGGAATTGAAAGCAGGAATGGCTCCTATGCGTCGTACAGCAACGACCGAAGCTCCAACTTTTCTTTTGAACATGTAGTCGTTGGCGCGGGCGACCAAGCCGCAGCGCTCGATAAATGCCCTCATGTTTGCCGAAACATCGGAAAAGTAAGTAGGCGAGCCCAAAAGAATTCCGTCGGCGCCTACCATTTTTTCTATGAGGTCGTTTAACATATCTTTTTTGACAAAGCAGCGGCGATCCTGATTCTGGAAACATTTATAACAGGCTCTACAGCCGGCTATTTGCTTTCCCGCCAGCTGAACCAGTTCGGTCTGGATGCCTTCTTTCTTCAGCTCGTCTAAAACGAGATTGAGCAGAATCGCCGTGTTTCCATCTTTTCTTGCGCTGCCGTTTAATGCCACTACCTTCATGATTTACCTCCTTGTTATATTCCGAAATCAGACGGAATCATTCCACGTCGACTATAAATTGAGCTTTGCTGCATGATGGAGCCGCATGATGAGAGCAAAATAGGGAAAGTGCGGGTTGCTGTCAAGATAAATCCATGGTCTATTGCCAGAAATTTCTTGACAAATAGACCAAGTTGAATAAGATTTCACAAACTGTCGCATTCAAAAAGTCTTCAGTTGAGAAACACAGTAATGTTTGCCTGAGCGGGCGTAATTCAGTGGTAGAATGTCAGCTTCCCAAGCTGGACGTCGCCGGTTCGAGTCCGGTCGCCCGCTCCAGTTTTTTTAAGCCCGGCCAAGTCTTGGTTGCAGTATTTTTTTCTTGCATTGCAGATTTAAGTATGCTAGCTAATTCACAAACCATTGCTTTGTGTGTAAAATCGAGTGGGCTTTTGCCCACTTTTTTTTTCTAAAGTTATTATGTTTGTTGATTTAAAAGATAAAGTAAGAAGGCTTGCCGAGCCGGTTGTTGTGGCGGAAGGCATGGAATTAATCCATGTCGAATGCCTCAAAATGCATACCCGCTGGATTGTCAGACTTTTCCTGGACAAGGAAGGCGGGGTTACGCTTGACGATTGTTCTGTTGTCAGCAACCAAGTTGGTGATATCTTTGATATCAATGATCTTATTGATGGGCCTTATACTCTGGAAGTTTCTTCTCCCGGTTTTGACAGACCAATATCGCGCGATCAGGATTTCCTGAAGTACAGGGGATCTCCGGTAAATGTTAAAACAGGTTCAAAAATTGACGGGATTAAAAATTTTAAGGGTCATCTGGTTGATTTTATAGAAGATGATGGTCAAAAAATAATTGTGATGGAAGTTGCCGGGGAAAATTACCGGATTCCCCAAGCGGAAATTATCAAAGCCAACCTGGCCGACAACGGAAAATAAAATGAGACAGTTGCGGGGAAGTAGTGTCGGCAGGCTTGATTTTGTGTATATAGGTGAACAAAGAGGGAGGATTTTGTAAATGTTTCCAGAACTTAAACGTCTGATCGAACAGATGGGTAAGGACAGGGGTATAGATAAGCAGATTATTACCGAAGCTCTTGAAGCGGCAATGCTTACCGCTGCCCGCAAAAAGTTGGGGCAACATGTGGATATCGAAGTTCATTATAACGATGAGGTTGGAGAAATCGAGGTATTTCAATTCAAGACCGTCGTCGATAAAGTGCTTGATCCCGAGATGCAGATTTCCAAGGAAGAAGCACAAAGAACACTTGATGAAGAAGCACAGCCCGGCGACAGTTTGGGGATGAAGATCGATACGAGTTCTTTTGGCCGTATCGCCGTGCAAATGGCCAAGCAGATTATTATTCAGCGGGTCAAAGATGCGGAACGTGATAATATATACGACGAATACAAAGACAGAAAAGGCGAGCTGGTCAACGGTTTTGTACAGAGACTGGAAGGCGGCAATATTATCGTGAATCTGGGGCGTGCGGAGGGTGTCCTGCCGCTGGCGGAGCAGATACATCGTGAAACATATAAACGCGGAGAAAGAATAAGGTCTTACATTGTTGATGTAAAAAAGAATGCCAAAGGATCACAGATTCTTTTATCACGCACTCATCCATCCTTCCTGAAGGCTCTTTTTGAAGTTGAAGTTCCGGAAATCTCCGAAGGATTGATTGATATCGTCAGTGTAGTCAGAGAACCGGGGAAACGTGGAAAAATTGCGGTCAAAGCTAAAGACAAAGATATTGATCCGGTCGGCGCCTGTGTTGGTATGAGAGGTTCCCGGGTGCAGAGCGTCGTTCAGGAATTGCGCGGAGAAAAAATTGACATTATCCCCTACACGGAAGACGCCGCCAAATATGTCAGCTCTGCCTTATCTCCCGCCAAGGTAAGCCGTGTATTTATTGATGAAGAAAACCGGACAATGACGGTGATTGTGCCCGACGATCAGCTGTCTCTGGCTATCGGCAAGAACGGGCAGAACGTTCGCCTGGCCGTGAAGCTGACCGGATGGAAAATTGATATGAAAAGTGAAACAATGGCTACCGCCAAAGAGGAAGAAGGCTATAAAGCCCTGGAGTCAATTCCGGGTATTGAACCGGCAATGGCTGAAAGTATTTTCAATAAGGGGATTAAAAGCATAGCCATGTTGGCCGCCGTCGAACCGGAAGCGCTGTCGTCGATTCCGGGTGTTAGTGAAGCCACGGCCAAACAGTGGATTGAGGATGCCGGTAAAATTTTAGACGAAGAGCTAAGTAGTGGTGCGTAAATAGTTTGAAGTATGGAGAAAATTATAATTTAGGGAGTTTCGTGCATGCCTAAAAAGCGAGTATATGAGTTGGCCAAAGAACTGGGTCTGGAAAATAAAGATCTGATTGCAGATCTGGAAAGGATCGGTATTACGGGTAAATCTCATTCCAGTTCTTTAGAAGATGATGAGGTGGAGAGAATAAAAAGCGAATTACTCGCTAAAGAGCCAAGGCAGGTTGTAGAGGAAAGAATAAAATCCACAGTTATTCGCCGCCGTGTCGTTCGCACTCCTTTGGATGAAACTCCGGCAGCAGCCGAAGAAGAAGCAGAGATAAAAGCCGAGGCCAAGGCTGAACCGAAGGTAGAAGGAGAGGAAAAAGCGGAGCGGGAAGAGAAAAAAGAATTGCCCCCGGCGGCAACGCCAACTGTAAAAGCTCCCGCAGAAGAGGTCAGTGTGGCTGAGCCGGAGATTAAGCCGGAACCAAAACCCGAACCAGCCCCTGAAGCGGCGCCCGCGAGCGCTCCTGTGGCCGAACCAGAAAAGCCGGTTGTGGAAGCCAAAGAAGGGACGGCTGCTGAAATTAAAGCGGAAGCCACAGTCGAAGCACCGGTGGCGGAAAGACCTAAACCGCAGATTATACCTGTTCGTCCGCCGGTTATGGTCAGGCATAAAATTACAAAGGCGGAGCCGAAAAAAGAAATTCCACCCAAAGCGCCTTTAAAGCCCGGTGAAAAAGCAGCAGCTCCTCATCCGGAAAAACCGGCGAAGAAAGAGTTCGAAAAGCCCAAGAAAAAAGGCAGAATGCCGGTTGAGGTGCTTATTGAGGAAGACAAAGAAGCGCCGCGCCGTAAAGTTTCAGAGAAGAAAATTGAAAAGAAACTGCGCCGGCAGGATGAAGACAGGGAAGTAGTTTTTGCCAAATGGCGGGCTGAAAAGGAAGTTACTCCCGTTAAGATGAGGAAAACGGAAATCACCGTTCCCAAGGCAATTAAACGGCGCGTGAAGATCGGAGAAACGATTTCCGTCGGCGATCTGGCCAAGAGAATGGGGGTCAAGGCCAGCGAAGTAATAAACAAGCTGATGTCCATGGGCGTTATGGCCACAATCAATCAGTCCATTGATTATGATATTGCAACACTGATTGCGGGTGAATTTAATTTCCAGGTCGAACAGGCCGAAGCGGAATTTGACGAAGCCATTTTAGGGGCACAGACAACACCGGAGAATCTCAAGCCCCGCGCTCCCGTTGTAACGATTATGGGACACGTCGACCACGGGAAAACGTCGCTGCTGGATGCTATTCGTCAGACCAATGTCATTGCCGGTGAAGCAGGGGGCATTACGCAGGCCATCGGCGCTTATCATGTCAATATTAACAAACGCGACATAGTTTTTCTGGATACACCGGGTCATGAGGCCTTTACCGCCATGCGCGCCCGCGGCGCACAGGTGACGGATATTGTTGTTCTTGTGGTTGCCGCCGACGACGGCGTTATGGACCAAACCGTGGAAGCCATCAATCATTCCAAAGTTGCCGGTGTTCCTATTATTGTTGCCGTCAATAAAATTGACAAGCCGGGCGCAGACCCGGAAAAAATCAAGCAGAAATTAACGGAGCATGGTTTGGTGTCCGAACAATGGGGCGGCGATACCATTTTCTGTGAAGTATCGGCCAAAAAGAAGATCGGGATCGAGAACCTTCTGGAAATGATTTTATTGCAGGCCGATGTTTTAGAGCTGAAAGCCGACCCCGATCGTTCCGCCATCGGAGTGATCATCGAAGCCAAGCTGGATCGCGGCCGCGGTCCTGTAGCGACTGTTCTGATTCAACAGGGCACTTTGCGTGAAGGGGATGCCTTTGTATCCAAGACGGAATCAGGGCGAGTCCGGGCGATGATCAATGACCAGGGAAGGCGTGTAAAAGAAGCGAAACCTTCCACACCGGTGGAAGTCATCGGTTTTTCCAGTGTGCCCCAGACGGGAGCGGAATTTTTCGTCGTCGAGGACGAAAAGAAGGCGCGCAATATCGCGGACTACTGGCTGAGAAAAGTCAGAGAAAAGGAACTTTCCGCTTCTTCCAAGATTACCCTGGAACAGTTGTATGAAAAGATAAAAGAAGGTGTGAAAGATTTTAATGTCATCATTAAAGGCGACGTGCAGGGTTCGATTGAAGCTATTTCCGATGCTTTGCACAAGCTTTCCACGGAAGATGTCCGCATAAAACTCATTCACAGTTCCACCGGCGCCATCAGCGAAACGGACGTTATGCTGGCCTCCGCCTCCAATGCGATTATTATCGGGTTCAATGTTCGTCCGGATGCCCGCGTGGTTGAACTTGCCCAGCAGGAAGGCGTCGAAATAAAACTTTATGACATTATCTACAATGTGATTGCCGACGTACGGGCGGCGATGGAAGGGCTTCTGGAACCGGAATACAAGGAAGTTGTTCTGGGGCGTGCCGAAGTGCGTGAAACTTTTAAAGTTCCCAAAGTGGGCACTATTGCCGGCTGCTATGTAACCGACGGTAAAATCACCCGCACCGCCAGCCTGAAGCTGGTCCGCGACAGTGTGGTGGTTTTCGATGGTAAAATCATGTCGCTGAAGCGTTTTAAAGACGATGCCAAGGAAGTACAAACCGGCTTCGAATGCGGCATTGGCATCGAAGGTTTTAACGATATTCATGTCGGCGATATCATTGAAGCTTATACTACCGAAAAACTGGAGCGCAAATTATAGCGCCGTATCGGATAACAATATGATGGTCGTTGGTTACGGAATAATTCAGCTGCGAATTCCGGAGTCGGGCTCTTTGAAAGAAAAACGAAGCGTTTTGAATAAAATAATCAAGCGTGCACAAAACGAATTCAACGTTTCCATTGCGGAAATCGGCGACTTGGACAATCATAATCTGGCAAAAATCGGTTTCGCGTTTGTCGGTAATGACTCCCGCTTTATCAACGGCAAAGTAGATCACCTGCTGGTGTTTGTTGATAATCTGCGAGCGGCGGAAGTGGTGAACAGTACAATTGAAATTATGGTTGTCTCCGATTTTGTTCAAGAGGCGAACTGGGAAGCAGGTAAGTACGATGAACTTTAAAAGAGCAGACAGGGTGGCCGAGCTTATTATGGTCGAAATGTCTGACATAATATTTAAACAGGTCAAAGATCCGCGGGTGCATGCCATAACCATTACGTCGGTGAAAGTAAGCGATGATCTGCGTAATGCCAAAATTTACTTTGTCGAATTGGGCAAGGATGAATGTTCGCCGGAAATCATGGCCGGCTTGAACAATGCCAAAACTTTTGTTCGCCGGGAATTGGGCAAAAGGCTGAAGTTGCGTTTTATTCCCGAAATTATGTTTGTTCATGATAAATCGTTCGGCTACGGCACCCGGATAGAAAATCTTCTGGCGGAGATTGCCCGGCAGGAAAAAAGTAATGATTAAAGAAATTATTGATGCGCTAAATGAAGGGCGGAGTTTTCTCGTGACCTCTCATGTCCGGTTGGATGGAGATGCGCTGGGTTCGGAATTAGCCTTCTATCTGATGCTCCGCGATATGGGGAAAAAGGCTGTCGTGTACAATCAGGACGCCACACCGGTCCATTACCGGTTCCTGCCGGCCTCGGAAAACATTGTTCAGGAACCCGGGGCTATGGAGCAATATGATACCGCCGTTATATTGGATTGCAGTGAATTGGAGCGCGTCGGCGAGAAGGCGCAAGCAATTGGTCAAATAAAAAAACTGATTAATATCGATCATCACATATCCAATGACGGCTTTTGCGATTTAAAATTAATTGATGCCCGGGCCAGCTCAACAGGCGAATTAGTGTTCCGTCTGCTGCAGGAAATGGGGTTCAGGCTGACAAAAGATATTTGCACTAATTTGTATGCGGCGATACTGACGGACACCGGTGGATTCCGTTATTCGAACACGCGTCGAGATGCCCTCTGGGCGGCTGGTACTTTGGTGGAAAATGGCGCTGATCCCCAGTGGATATCGGAAAACATTTATGAAAGCGACCCCCCGGCCAAGTTGAAGCTCCGCGCCCGGGCGCTGGAGACGCTTTCTCTGGATATGAAAAGTAAAGTGGGATCGCTTACCGTGACCAAAGAAATGCTGCAGGCAACAGGAGCATCAATGGACTACACGGAAGGCTTTGTGGATATTCCCCGTGCTGTACAGGGAATTGAAATTGCGGCGCTTTATACGCAAATGAACGGTAACGGCTTTAAAATCAGTCTGCGGTCCAAAGGCAAGGTCAACGTGGAAAAAATAGCAAAAAAGTTTGGCGGCGGTGGACACATTAATGCAGCCGCCTGCCGCATCGCAGGCGATATCGATTCCGTCAAGTCGAAGATTATGGAAGCAATTAAGGAATTATAGCCGTCTATGAATGGTGTCGTTGTCATCGACAAACCGGCAGGTTTTACATCACATGATGTCGTCAGCCAGGTAAAAAAAATACTGGGGGCAAAAAAAGCCGGCCATACGGGCACGCTTGATCCCCTGGCCACGGGAGTGCTTCCCGTCTGCGTCAATGAAGCGACGAAACTTGCCGGATTTTTGGCGGGTGATAATAAAGAATATCTGGCGACAATGCTGCTCGGTGTAAAAACGGATACGCTGGATACGGAAGGAAAAATCGTCGGCCGGTCCGACAACGTGGTGTCCGAACGCGAGATTGAAGCAATGTTGGACCGGATGGTGGGGAAAATTAAACAGATACCACCGGCGTATTCGGCGGTTAAATATTGCGGAGATCCTCTGTACAAGTGGGCGCGCAGGGGTGTTATGATTGAGGCTGCGCCGCGGGAGGTGGAAATCCGGTATATTTCCGTGAAAGATATTTCCTTTCCCCGGGTGACTTTTCAGGTGGCCTGTTCCAAAGGCACCTATATCAGAACTTTATGCGCCGATGTGGGGGAATTACTTGGTTGTGGCGCCTGTATGAGCGGTTTGCGCCGCATTCGCAGCGGTTATTTTTCAGAAGACATGGCCGTTGCGCTGACGCATGGTTCTCCTGCGGAAAAGAAAGAAGGGCTTTTGGCCGGGATGCTGCCGATAACCAGACTGTTGCCGTCGGCGACGGTCATCGAAGTAGAAGATGAGTTGGCCAATAAGCTGCGTGATGGGTTGCAGCCTTCCGTGAAAACGATGAAGGTTCATGCTCTGCCTTTTCTTGAGGCGGGAGATATGGTAAAGTTCGTCAACCGCCGGGGTTGTCTTATTGCCATAGCGGAAATGGTGATGCCGGTAAGTAATTTTTTAAAAATTGACGAAAAATGCCAGGCGGCGAGGATTGTTCGTGTTTTTAACAATATTCAGAACTGACTGATAACAATTTAGACAAAAGGAACTAATTAATTAGGAGGAAATAAGCGTGTTAACAACGGAAAAAAGAACAGCAATAATTGGAGAATATCGGCTTCATGATAAAGATACGGGATCTCCGGAGGTACAGATTGCACTGCTCAGCGCCAGAATCGAATATCTGACCGAACATTTCAAGGCGCATAAAAAGGATCATCATTCCCGCCGCGGTCTTTTGAAGCTCGTTGGCCAGAGAAGAAGACTTCTTAATTATATTAAAGATAATGATATCGAACGCTACAGAAATGTAGTGAAACGTTTGGGACTCAGAAAGTAAGACATTATTTAAGGGCGGAAGGCAATAGTTGATCCGATTGACCACGGCAGTTGCTCTGTCGGGAACAATCGGCTATTGCATTTCGCCCTTAAATTTCTGATTGTCTCCGACATGTGAGGAAAACGGAGGAAAATTAAATGAGTAATATATTTAGCGCGGATTTTGCCGGACGCAATATTTCGTTGAAAACAAATTATGTCGCCGGTCAGGCTGATGGTTCAGCATTGGTTTACTACGGCGACACGGTCGTTCTGGTCACCGCAGTTTCTTTAAAAGGAGTCAGAGCAGGAATGGATTTCCTGCCTCTAACCGTTGATTATCAGGAAAAGACTTTTGCCGCCGGAAAGATTCCGGGAGGCTTTTTCAAAAGGGAAGGACGTCTTAATGAACGTGAAATATTATTGTCACGTATCATAGACAGATCAATCCGTCCCTTGTTTCCCAAGGGATACTACAGTGAAACTCAACTGGTGGCTACGGTTCTTTCCGTGGATGATGCAAACGACCCCGAAGTTGCAGCGATGCTGGGAGCTTCGGCGGCTCTAGAAATGTCCGATATCCCGTTTAAGGGGCCGGTTGCCGGCGTGCGTATCGGCCGGATCAACGGCGAACTTGTCTGCAACGCTTCTCCCGAGAATATGCTGGCCAGTGAATTGAATATTTTTATGGTCGGTAGAAAAATCACCCCCGGCACAGAAGGAAGAGATTACGATGTCGAACTGGTTATGCTGGAAGGTGATGCCCAGGAAGTAGATGAAGATGTAATCGTTGACGCCATTAAGTTCGGGTTGGAAGCGATTCGTCCGGTAATCGATCTGCAGGATAAAATGCGACGAGCTGTGGGCAGAGCAAAAAGAACCGTAGAGGAGATCGTGACTGATGAAGAGCTGACGGCAAAGGTAAGAGCCGCAGCTTTAGCCGGTCTTGAGGAAGGCTACAGTATGCCCCGTAAACTGGAGCGCTACGGTAAACTTGACGAAGTACGGGAAAAAGTTATCAGGGAAATTGGCGGTGAAGATCCTGCTGTGAGCAAGAAAGTTGCAGGAATTATTGAAGAAATAGAACGACGCATCCTGCGCGAAATGATTATCAGGGATAAAAAAAGAATTGACGGCAGATCATCGACCGACATCCGGCCGATCAGTTCGGAGGTAGGAATTTTGCCTCGTGTCCACGGCTCGGCATTATTTAACCGTGGCGAGACGCAGGCAGTGGTCGCTCTGACTCTGGGAACTTCCTCCGATGAACAGCGTCTGGATTATGTTACCGGCGATGAACGACGGTCATTTATGCTGCATTATAATTTCCCGCCCTACAGCGTGGGCGAGGCGAAACCCCTGCGGAGTCCGGGCAGAAGAGAAATAGGCCATGGGGCGCTGGCGCGAAAAGCATTAGTTCCTGTCTTGCCTTCGACAGAGGACTTTCCCTACACAATCAGGATTGTTTCCGAAATACTTTCTTCTAACGGTTCGTCTTCCATGGCGACGGTCTGCGGCGGGACTTTGTCCCTGATGGACGCCGGCGTGCCGGTTAAAGATGTTGTGGCGGGCATAGCCATGGGGCTTTTAAAAGAAGGTGAAGATGTAGTTATTTTATCGGATATTCTGGGTGATGAAGATCATGCCGGCGACATGGATTTCAAAGTATGCGGAACGGAAAAAGGCGTTACCGCCATGCAGATGGACATTAAAATAGACAGACTGTCGGAAGATATTCTTCGCAAGGCTTTGGCCCAGGCCAGAGACGGCCGGGTGCATATTATTGGTAAACTTCGCGAGACGTTGCCTGCTCCCCGCCCTGACATTTCGATTTACGCGCCCCGCATCACCACTGTTAAAGTGAAAGAGGACCAGGTACGCACGGTTATTGGAGCAGGCGGAAAAAATATTCGTCAGATTATCAGTGAAACCGGTGTGACCATTGACGTCGAAGATGACGGCACCGTAACGATTGCCTCCAGTGACGCCGAAGCGGCGGCGCGCGCGGTAGCGATGGTGAAATGGCTTACCGAAGAAGCGGAGGTCGGGAAAATTTACCGTGGTACGGTGAAGAAAATAGTTGATTTTGGAGCATTTGTTGAAATTTTACCGGGAACGGAAGGTCTGTTGCATATTTCACAGATCGCCAAAGAAAGAGTAAACAAAGTTACCGATGTCCTCAAGGAAGGCGATGAAGTCATGGTCAAGGTGCTGGAAGTGGATAAGGCGGGCAAAATCCGCCTCAGCCGGAAAGAGGCAATGGCTGCTGAAGCGCAATAAGGTAAACCCAGAATATTTTGATCGGGAAAGCCCATGGGCAAAATAAATGTCTGTATTCAAAGAGTCGCCGGTAGTGAGGATCTTCCATTGCCTCAATATATGACCTCTCAGGCGGCTGGAATGGATATTTTTGCGGCGGTGGCGAATGAAGAAATTATCCTACCCGGAGGGAGAAAAAAAATTCCAACGGGAATCGCCATTGCCCTGCCCGACGGCTTTGAGGCGCAGATAAGGCCGCGCAGCGGACTCGCTATCAATGAAGGAATTACACTGCTGAATTCACCGGGTACAATTGATGCGGATTACCGTGGAGAAATCGCCTTAATAGTTATCAATCACGGAGACAAACCTTTTGTGATTCATAGAGGCATGCGTCTGGCTCAGATGGTCATTCAAAGAGTCTACCAGGTGGAGTGGGTGGAGGCTGAAGAACTGTGCTCCACGGCAAGAGGGGCAGGCGGCTTCGGCCACACATAATATCTCCTTATGTTTTGCAATTGCAGTTAAACGGTGATATGGAAAACCTGTTAAAATACAAATCCTGATTTTTTCTAATTATGAAAAAATATAAAGTTAAAAAAACATTCCAGGAAATCAACGAAAAGATCAAAAAGGGTGAGGCTGTTGTTGTCACCGCCGAAGAGATGATCGACATTGTTGAAAGGAACGGCGCAGTTGAAGCCGCCCGCAAAATAGACGTTGTTACTACAGGTACTTTCGGCGCCATGTGTTCATCGGGGGCGTTTCTGAATTTCGGCCACACTTCTCCGAAAATCCGGGCCTCCAAGGTCTGGCTGAATGATGTCCCGGCCTATGGCGGTATTGCCGCTGTCGATTGCTATATAGGCGCTACCGAAGTTGTTGAGGGTGACCCCCTTAACAGCGTTTACCCCGGGGAATTTAATTACGGCGGCGGTCATGTCATAGAAGATCTGATCTCGGGCAATGTTATTAAGCTGCGCGCCGAAGGTTACGGGACGGACTGTTATCCGGCGAGAAAAGTTGAAAAAAATATTACGATCAACGATTTGCGGGACGCTGTTTTATTCAATCCCCGGAATGCTTATCAAAATTACAACTGCGCCGTAAATTTGTCGGATACAACGATTTATACATATATGGGAATGTTGCGGCCGAGGATGGCCAATGCCAATTACGCGACTGCGGGGCAATTGAGCCCTTTATTTAATGACCCTTATTATCGAACGATTGGCGTTGGTACACGCATATTTCTGGGCGGAGCACAGGGATTTGTCGCCTGGCCGGGTACTCAGCACAACCCTAATGTCCTGCGGGGAGCCAACGGCGTTCCCAGGGAAGGCGCCGGCACTCTTGCTGTAGTAGGCAATTTGAAGGAAATGACGCCCGAATGGCTTGCTGCGGCCAGTATTCTCGGCTATGGAGTTTCTTTATACGTCGGCATCGGCATTCCCATTCCTATTTTGGATGAAGAAATGGCGCGCTTTACGGCAGTCAAAGACGAAGACATCTATACTCAGATTTATGATTACAGCATGGATTATCCTAAAGGTGTGTCCAAATCTCTGGCCGAAGTCAGTTATAAGGAACTGCGCAGTGGAACAATTATAATTGATGGGAAAAAAGTAATTACTGCACCTCTTTCCAGTTATTACAAGGCAAGGCTGATAGCCAATACATTAAAAGAATGGATAGAGAGCGGCAAATTTCTTCTGGGCGAACCGCAGCAAATTTTACCTTCCATAGAAAGTTAGCTGTCGTTACAATCTCATAGTCACCTAACTAATTTGCACTTCAATAACATTTCAACTGGACTGCATCATCATCAAGGCTTTCGGTTGAGCGACAAATATACATTTCTCTGACAGCCTGAAGCGCTTATTTGAAAGCGCTTCAGGCTGTCAAGAATAGTGATTAAAAATAAACTATTGGTATATATTTTTTCTTGACTTTTGTTTTTGTCTGGTGTTGTTATTAGCGGCAAATAAGGTAAATAATTAAAGTATCAGAGAAAATACAAACGACAGGGCAAGATGTTTTTAAAAAATTATCTGATTATTTGATAGCTGGCAGTAACTATAGCATCAATTTTGCATTCAAAACTTTAAAAGAAGGGGTGTGCCAACGAGGAAATATTTAAATTAAGATTTCCCGAGGTATCGTCCAAAAAATATTATGAAGTTTTTGAGAACGCAACCGATATATATCACCAGGGAGATTGCTTACCAATGAAAGTAGGCAGATATGCGGCTGGTTTTTTGTTTTTAATGACACTTTTAATAACATTCGGCAACAGAGGATTGGTAGATAATTATTTCATGAATAAAAAGCTGGTGCAGCTGAAGGCGGTAAATAATAGTGTGGCTGCAGAGAACAGCGATCTTAAAAAGAAAATTGTCTTATTGCGCAGTGACTTAGTCTACATCGAATCCATAGCACGTAATGAATTAGGCATGGTTAAAAAGGGAGATATAGTTTATCGGCTTTCCAAATAACTGGGGAGCAAATTTCCGGAAAGACATACCTGGCGGTGTTTTAATGTTAGATTTAAAATCCTTGATTTCAGACTTAAAATTATTTTCCGGTTCAAAAAAGATTGTTGGGTTAGATATCGGTTCCAATTCCATCAAGTTGGCTGAAGTGATCAGCACCAACAAAGGCTACGTACTCAATCAATTTGTGCAGCTTCCTCTTCCTCAAGGAATAATAGCGGAAGGGGTTTTAGTAGACCCCCACGCATTATCTTCGAAACTCAAAGAACTTTTCAGGCAATCCGGCCTGCGTGGCAGGGGTATAGCCACATCACTTTCCGGAAATTCCGTAATTGTCAAAAAAGTGACATTTGCTCAAATGGAAGAAGCTGAATTACGTGATTTAATTCGCGACGAAGGCGGCAAGTATTTGCCCTTTGACAACATGGATGACGTTAATTACGACTTTCAAATTTTGGGAGATAATGAATTCAATCCCAGCCAAATGGACGTTATTATTGTTGCCGCCAAGAAAGATATTGTGAATAATTATCTTGATGCACTGTTGGACGCTGGACTCAATGTAATGATTATGGATGTGGATTCCTTCGCTTTGGAAACCATGTATGAAGTTAATTACAAATACGACAACGACGAAATAGTTGTTATCGTTAATATTGGAGCAAGCATTACCAATATTAATGTCATTAAAGGCGGTATGTCTATCTTCACCCGTGACTTTACTCTGGGCGGCAACTCGATTACCGAAGCGTTGCAGGGTCATTACAATATAACTTTCGAAGAAGCTGAGAATAATAAAGTAGAGTGTAGTCCGGATGATGTGGAGCTGCAAAACTGTATTTTGGATTTTTCCGAGCCGATCTGCTCGGAAATTGAAAGATCTATCGATTATTTCCGTTCCACATTTGGCGGGGAAAATATTAAACACGTTTTTCTTTCCGGAGGTTCGGCAAGAATAAATGGCCTGACAGCAACTTTATCGCAAAGATTGAATATAGAGACGGAAATTATTAATCCTTTTTTAGAGATTGGTTACAATAAGAAAAACATTGATGCTATCGAGTTGGAAAACATCAGTCCGATCGCTGCTGTTGCCATTGGGTTAGGTCTGAGAAGAATGGATGACAAATGATAAAAATTAATCTTTTACCTTACCGCGAAAAAGAGAAAAAAGAAAACAATGTCCGCCAGGCATCTCTTATTGGCGGGGCTTTTGTCGTCTTGATCCTGATACTTGTCTTTGTTCAACTTAAATTAAATTCCTCAATAAAAACTTTGGAGTCTCAGGTCAAGGAATCGGAAGTCAAGCTGGTCGACCTGGATAAAAAAATAGGTCATTTAGATGAATTTAAGAAAGACAAAAAAGAGTTGGAACAAAAACTGCAAGTCATTAAGAATTTAGAGGAAAATCGTTTGATGCCAGTTAAAATACTGGACGATTTAGCGTCCCTCGTTCCTCCCAAAGATATCTGGCTCATTAAAATTACGCAAAATAACGATCAGTTAACGATTGAAGGAGTCGGCAAGGATAATATAATAGTTGCGGATTTTATGAAGATAATCGAAAAATTCGAACCAGTAAAGTCGGTTGATCTGGTTTCTTCAAAAAAGACGGAAATAAGCGGCATTACTTTGCAACAATTTAATTTTGCATGTGTTTTGAAAAAGGGATTTTAATTTTATGGCCATTACACTGGATGAAATAAAAAAGCTTTCTCCGAAAGCTAAAGCGGCGATTGTAGTTTTGGTCATTTTTCTTATCGGTTATTTTGATTGGTTTTATTTTTTATCGGATTCCATTGAGAAAAGAACTTCCATGACTCAAAAATTGGAGGAACTGCAAGGCAAAATAAAGGAAAAAGAGAGATTTGCGCTGCAATTGAATAAATATAAGGCTGAAGTGGCGGCTCTCAAAGAAAGTTACAATGTGGCTTTGCAAAAACTTCCCGCACAGCGCGAAATTCCTGGCCTTTTCCATTCTGTTTCCCATGCTGGTAAAGAAGCAGGTGTTGATTTCTTGCTGTTTGAACCCAAAGCCGCGATACCGAAGACGATGGATAAAGAGCCCAAAGCAGCGTCATTGCTTAAACCGTCGGATCAAAGACAAACTGATCCTAAAGTTGAAGCCAAACAAAAACCCGGTGACGTCAATAAAGCTATCTCAACACAAGCAGAGCCCTTTTATGAGGAAATTCCTGTTAATGTCACGGTGATCGGCAATTTCCAAAATATTGTCTACTTCTTTGAAAAAGTGGCCAAGTTGCCACGTATCATTAACATTTCCGATATGACCATGGGAGATAGAAAAGAAGTAAAGGGGAAAGGAAATGTTATTAATACGTCTTGTACTATAAAGACATACATGTTCGTAGACAAAAAAGAACCTATGAGTGAAAAGGCAAAATGAGAAAAATTACATTTATTGCACTGATAATGATTTTTGCCGGTTTGTCGGGCACGTCCAGCATTCTTGTTGCTGATGAAGCTAAAAAAACGTCTCTTCCGCCCGTGAAAACTGATCCGTTGAAGCAGCAGATATCCGTACCGCAGTCAAAAGTTAATACAGTACCTGCGATACAGACAGCTGTCAGTACATATAGTTATAATCCTGCGGGCAAACCTGATCCCTTCCGGCCTTTCGTGGAAGATGAAGTTGCTGCCAAAAAGAAGGCGGAAAAAAAGAAAGCAAGTTCAATTTTTCCTTTGCAAAGAATGGAAGTTGAGCAATTCAAACTTGTTGGAATTGCCGGTGATCAGAACCGGCGTATTGCAATGGTCGAAGATATGACAAAGAAATTTTACCCTTTATCCATTGGAACACGGATAGGCATAAATGATGGGAAAGTCATAGAAATTTTATCTGATAGAGTTATTGTCGAAGAATATAAAACAAAAAAAGCAAAAAGAATTATTTTAAAACTTCATAAAAATTAAAATGAGGTAACCTGATGAAAAAATGTTTATTAAATATATTCTTAACAATTTGCTGGATATTGTCTTGTATGCCAGCCGCAATTGCAGCTCCTGGTGATCAGGATAATCCCAAGACTGTTGTCACCGACACAGGATATTTGGAAAATGTTTTATTGGAGAAATTGCCGGGTAAAGAAAGAATAGCGCTTGTGGTATCTGCACAGCCGGTTGTAAGTGTTGGGAATCAGACAGATGGGAAATTGCTCATTAAATTGGAAAATATGTATGTACCGGAAAATTTACGACGAAGTTTTGGAGAGAATGCTTTAAGTAATGTTTCGCGTGTAATTCCTCAACAAAAATTGATGGATGGTAAACAGTGGGCTTATTTAACCATTGATATAAGCGAAGCTGTTCCTTATGCGGTAAAGCAGGAAGGTAAAATTATTTATATTGATTTTAATGTATCCGGGCTACCGGAAAAGAAAAAGCGTGTTGTTAATGTATCGTCATCAGGCAGATTACAACCGGTTAAAAAAGAAGTAATGATGAATTCGACGGATAAACTTGTTACGCTTGATTTTCAAGATGCTGATATAAAAAGTGTTTTACGCCTCATGGCAGAATATGGGAATATGAGCATAGTCTCCGGCGATGACGTAAAAGGTAATGTAACTCTAACGATGAGGAATGTTCCCTGGGAGCAGGCCTTGGATACGATCCTCGACGTCAATGGTTTGGCAAAGAAAAAAATGGGCAACGTTATCAGTGTCATGACTCTCGACAAAAAGAAGAAAGATGAATCTGACAAAGCCAAGGCGGAAGAAGACCAGCGTAAGGCGGAAGATCAACGGAAAGATCGAGAACTGAAACTGATGGTGGAAAAAGGTTTGCTGAAACAGATTCTGATTGAAGCGAAAATTGTCGAGGCAACAGAAAATTTTACCAGAAATCTTGGTGTGCAGTGGGGATTAGGAACTCAGCAAGCTGCAGGAGGAAGTTATGGACTTGGTGTAAGCGCCGGCAGCAGTTCTTCGATATCGAGGCAATATTCGTTAAATTATCCTTCCCAGATTCCTTGGCAGTATACCACCGATGGAACAACATACAAACCAATGCAAATGGCTGCGGTTAATTTTCCATCGCTGGCTACAACTGCCATGTCACCTACGTTGGGAGTTGTTTTTGGGGGAGCGAATGCCTTTCTGGAAGTTCAACTGGCTGCTTTGGAAGAGACTTCGACTGGCAAAATTATCTCTGCCCCCAAGATAGTGACCATGGAAGGTGTTAAAGCGACAATTAAACAAGGATCCGAGATTCCTTATGTGACACCAGCGTCAGGTACATCGCCCGCAACAGTCAGTTTCAAGGAAGCATTGTTGAAACTGGAAGTTACCCCTAAAATCACGGATGAAGGTAAGATATCAATGGAAATAAAGGCCAACAATGATCAGCCTGATTACGTAAATATGGTTGTAGGTACCAGCAATCCTCCCATTAAAAAAAGTGAAATAGATTCAAAAGTCGTTGTTCAGAATGGTGATACAGTTGTTATCGGGGGCATAGTAAAAACTAATGATAATAAGACCGTCAGCGGTGTTCCCTGGCTCCAGAAAATTCCGGTTTTAGGCTGGTTGTTTAAAACGGAAAATATTGACAAGGAAAAGACGCAGCTGTTAATTTTCATAACCCCTAAGATCTTGCAGGGCACAGATTTTGTGGGCGCCTTGGGGAGAAACAATAATTAAAAGGTCTTAAAAGCTTTTTAATAACTTTATATATCCGTAACATACAGCGCGACATTTTAATGAAAGCATCATTGGCCAGAAAATTAATTATCCTTGTTTTGTTCTTGTCATTGCCGGTTTTTGCCTGCACAAACACTCCCTGGCATCAAAAACAAGGTCAAATATTCCTGAATAAGGGTATATCCCTTATTCAAATGGGCGAATTCAACAAGGCAGCCAAAGAATTGCTCGAGGCCGAAAAATATTCGCCGGACGATCCTAAAGTTCACTATTATCTGGGCATAGCTTATCACGGCAAAGGCTTGCGAAATCACGCCATCAGAGAATTTGAGAAAGCAATTTCCCTTAAGAAAGACTATTCTGAAGCTCATAACTATCTAGGAACACTGTATATGGAAATCAGGCAGTGGGATATGGCTCTCCAGGAATTTGACCTTGCACTGGAAAATATTTTTTATGATACGCCGGCTATGCCACTTTTTAACGCCGGCTGGACATACTATTTAAAGAAAGATTATAAAAATGCCCTGATTAAATACGAGACTGCTCTACAGAAAGAGCCTATGACTTATCTGCGACCGCAGATTGAAAAAAACATAGGTATAATATATTTTGATCAGAACAACATCCATGCTGCTATCTTGCATTTTGAGCAGTCGGTAAAATTAGATCCATCGCTTTATGAAGCCCGCTTTCTGCTGGGTGAGTGTTATTGGAGAATTAAAGATTTAAACAAGGCCAGAAAAGAATTTCAGGCAGTAATTGAATTGTCCCCTCCGTCTTCTACTTTCAGCCAAAAAGCTAAAAGCAATTTACAATCCTTGGAATAAAAAAGTTATAGATATATGGAAAGTCCACAATACCAGGAAGATCGTTTTTCTTTTGTTAACCAGCAGGAATCATTAATAAGTAAAAAAATGTTTCTGGAAGCGTTGAAATTAGCCAAAAACAGACTGGCACATTTACCCAATGATATTGATGCCAAAGTATTTATCCATCTGATATTTATCGAAATGGGAAAAATGGAAGAATCCCGGAAAATTATGCAGGAATTGGAGCAGGATACTGTCAGGTTATCGTTCGGTTATTTACGAGCCGCCAATACTTATCATGATAAAGGATTAATCCAGGATGCAATTTTCTGCTACCAGAAATTTATAGCTCTTAATCCTTTTGCCGAAAACTCTCAAGAAGTGGCGGAAACAATTGCTCTGCTGCAAAATGACGAAAATCTTGCCGATGAAGAACCTGAAGAAGACGACACAGAGATAATTCAACCGGAATTTTATACCATGACTTTGGCGGATCTTTATATTAGACAAGGCCATTTGAAAATGGCGGCGGATATTCTGGCGGAGATCATTAAGCGGGAGCCAGACAATATCCAGGCAAAAGAAAAATTCGATACGGTGAATGCTTTCCTAGCTAAAGAACCGTCCTCTGATGATAATGTTGCATCAATAAATAATGTGATAAATATTTTGTCATGTTGGCTGGAAAACATTGACAGGTTAAAGACGCATGCAGCATGAAAATATAATCTTTCCGGCAAGAAAATCTCTTGTTTATCCGTTGATCTCCGCCTGTGAAATTGACTGCCTTATGTTTTTCAATATGAACAATATCCGTTATCTATCCGGGTTTACAGGCAGTGATGGTGTTCTGATAGTAAGTAACAACAGAGACGTTCTGCTTGTTGACGGACGATATATTACGCAGGCAAAATTAGAGGCGGCGGACACGGAAATAATTGAATATAAGGATAAAATTAGAGGAATTGTTGAGGTCGTCAAGGAACTGGGCCTCAAATATATCGGCTTTGAGGCGGAAGCAATAGTTGTGCAGATGTACAATCTGTTGATGCGGGAATTGACTGATAAAGTTTTTGTGCCTGTGGGCGATGATTTAAAGTTGCTGCGCGCTTATAAAGATGAGGCGGAGATTGCATTAATGAAAAAGGCGGCGGAAATTTCCTCCGCCGCAGTACTGGCTTTAAAATCAGAAATTAAGTCTGGTTGTTCTGAAAGGGACCTTGCTCTTCAATTGGAAACCATAGCCCGGAAGTCCGGCGCCGAGCAGCTTGCTTTTGAAACAATTTTTGCTTCCGGGGAAAATTCCGCACTGCCGCATGCCAAGCCATCTGACAGAAAAATTAAACGCGGAGATTTCATAGTCGTTGATTTTGGGATAAAATATAAAGGGTATTGTTCAGATGAAACTTGTACGTTTGGTTTTCAAGAATTAACAGCAGAACAAAATAATGTTTATCAGCTCGTCAAAGAAGCTCACGATCAAGCAATTGATATGGTTCGAGAAGGAGTCACGGCTGCTGATGTAGACAGGTGCGCGCGGAAGGTATTCGGGGAAAAGTACGAAAAGTATTTTTCGCATGGCACTGGTCATGGCGTTGGTTTAGAAGTTCATGAAGCACCACGCCTCAGCCCTTTTTCTCAAGATACTTTAAAAGCTCAAATGGTGGTTACGGTCGAGCCGGGTCTTTATTTTCCCGGACGCTGGGGTATCAGAATCGAAGATACGGTGCTGGTTAAAAAAAATAGTTGCGAAAAGCTGACAAAAATGGATAAAGGACTCATCATAATCGAATAAAAGCAGGGGTTATGCTGTTATGAAAATATTTCCAGAAGATTTTCTTTATAGCCGCGAACATATCTGGCTGCGACTTGACGGAGACATGGCGACATTGGGAATTACTGATTATGCCCAAGAAAGTTTAGGAGAAATCCTATCTGTTGAATTTCCGGAAATCGATACTTATGTTGAGCGCGATGAAACATTTTGCTCTATGGAATCAACCAAAGCGGTTATTGATTTAGTCTCTCCGGTCAGCGGAACCATAGTCAGCGTCAACGAAGACATTAACGATGATATAGGCATTATAAACAGTGACCCTCATGATATCGGCTGGCTGGTGGTAATTGAAATGGATGATATGGAGCAACTGGATGATTTGCTTGATGCAACAGGATATCATGACTTTATAATGCAAGAGGAAGAAAGAGGCTGAATCCCCTTATGGTTTGGAGGGTTTTAGATTTTCAGAGGTACAATGCGTTTGAAAATATGGCTATTGATGAGGCCATCTTCCGTGAGACAATAAATCAAAAAAAACCTCCTACAATCAGATTTTACGGATGGCAGCCGGCAGCTGTTTCTATTGGCTATTTTCAGGACATAGAAAAAGAAGTCAATATTGAAAAATGCCGCGCCAACGGTGTCGATATTGTCCGCAGAATCAGCGGGGGAAAGGCAGTCGCCCACTGCGATGAAGTTACATACTCCGTTGCAGCCTGCGACGCAGAAGAGTTGTTTCCAGCCGATATCTTGGGAACCTATAAAATCATCAGTCAGTGCATAGCTCGCGGTCTGGCTTATCTGGGAATACAGGCGGCTTTGGCTGAAACGGGCCGAAATTTAGATGAAGCCGATTGTAAGTCATGCTGTTTTTCCGTTCCATCGAGAAACGAGCTTTTGGTTTCGAAGCGCAAAATTTGCGGCAGTGCGCAATTCAGAGCCAACAGTGGTTTTTTGCAGCACGGATCACTGCTGATGAATTTTGATCCGCTCAAAAGCGGGGCTTATCTGTTGCCGGGGCGTACTTCAGTACAATTGCAAAAGCTTAAAGAGTCGGTGGCGGCTATCAATGAAGAAGTAGCCCGGACGGTTGACGAAATGGAAGTTTGTGCCCTCTTAAAAAAGGGCTTTACGGATGTGCTGAATGTAAGACTTGAAGAAGACACATTAACCACCGCGGAAGAAGATCTCAGAAAAGAATTAATAAAAAAATATTCAGATGCAAGATGGAATATGAGCAGAAAAAGAGAACCATTCAAAATCGATAATTAAGAAGCATTGATTCTCTTAGTATTTTTCTGCTGCCGGCAAAAATTATTTTTTTAGTTGCGCTTTTGATTCAGATCGCGTATACGGTACAAATCGTAAAAAGGTTTTCTCGTTATAATTTCAACTACTATCGGGCGGTAACCGTCGTCGGAGCATAGAAGGAAATAGCTAAAGAAAACAATGCTTTTTTAGGCCAGCAAAGCTGTTGCTTCGTAAGTTAGGAGAGTGATTAATAATTAATTGAAAATTTCCAGGGTAGTTGACGGCAAGTGATTTGCACGCTGCCGTGCTGCCCTTTTTTTGTTTCTAAAAGACATGATTATAAATAAATAACAAAGAGGAGGATTACATTGGAAGTAAAAGTAATTGATAATGATGTAGAAAAGGCTCTGAAAATTTTGAAAAACAAGCTGTCTAAAAGTGGTTTGTTTAAAGAATTGAAAGTACGTCGCGCCTATGAAAAACCATCGGTTAAAAAAAAGAGAAAAACAATTGAAGCGCGTCGCCGATTGGCTAAAGTACAAAGACGCCGCAGTAACTGAAAGCAAGGCGTAGCAGGGCTGATTAATAAGCGGATATACTGACTGACAAAATATTTTCACAAGAGGATATGCAGAAAGTATTGTTTTAAAAGATATAAAATCTGTTTCTTGATCTTCCTTGGATGTTTCTGTTTTACTATTCCGGCAATTTGCTGCTTATCCCAAGTTGCATTCTTCGCCTAAATCTGCTGGCTGCAGCTTGCCCGGCGCCTCCGGTATTCGCCGGGGTTCCTGTCCGGTTGTCGGCTTTCTTTACGTATTAACAATACACCGGATGCCGGGGAACCTGCTCCTCGCCGAAGCTGATGCTTTGAATGCAACCTGGTATTTTAATATAGTGTAAGGCATTCTCGATTGTTTCGAATTCGAATGCCCTGACTCCAGAGGGGGTACAAAATGGACGAACGACAACAATATGTTGTTGATGCTCTTTCCATTGAAGAATCATGGCGTGTGTTTCGCATTATGGCGGAGTTTGTTGATGCCATTGAAACGATGTCCAGGATTCATAATGCCGTTTCTATTTTCGGTTCGGCCCGGGTTCAGCCGGAAGATGAATATTACCAGAAAGCTGAAAAACTGGCTCTTCTTTTAGCCCAAAATGGGTTTAACGTTATTACCGGCGGCGGCCCGGGAATTATGGAAGCGGGCAACAAAGGGGCCACAGCCGGCGGCGGCAAGTCTGTCGGAATGAATATCCGCCTTCCCTTTGAGCAAAAACCGAATCCCTACGCCAATATTCACGTTGACTATAAATATTTTTTTATCCGCAAGGTAATGTTCATTAAATACGCCGTAGCTTATATCATCCTGCCCGGAGGATTCGGCACAATGGATGAATTGTTTGAAGCATTGACTTTAATTCAAACTCGCCGGATCAAAAGCTTCCCTGTAATTCTGATGGGCAGTGAATACTGGCAGGGGCTCGTCAACTGGTTGAAAACAGTCATGCTGGCGGAAAACAAAATTACTTCTGCCGATTTCAATCTTATTCAGATTATTGATGATCCTGAAGAAGTCGTACAGCACATTAAAAAGTATGTTATAATTTAATCAGTAAGGTTATCCGTTAGTTTCAAGAGAAACACAGCTCATGGCCCTGGAAAAATTGCTGGCTGATCTGAAAAAAGGAATTGTTGCACCCTGTTATCTCTTATACGGGGAAGAAGAATACTTAATTAATGAAGCCCTCCAGCAGATTATCGATGTAATCATCCCGCAGGCGGATCGCGATTTTGGCCTTTCGTTGCTCGACGGTCAGGATGTTGATATCGGCAGCGTGATCGAAGACATTTTAACACCTTCTCTGTTAGGCAGCCGGAAAGTGGTTGTCGTCCGCAACACGACGATTTTCCATTCCAGTGAAAACCTGTCCGATCTGACCACAAAAATACGCAACAGCATCGAAGATAATCCATCCCGGGCGGCAAAATATTTTTTAACTTTCGTGAAGCTGGCGGGATTTGCTCTGGAAGATTTGCAGCAAAACGGCTGGCGGCGAATTTCCGACGAGCAATGGAGAAAAGTCGTCGTCGGGGATGCGGGTGAAGACCGCGAGAAATGGCTTCCCCGTGTTTTGGAGATCTGTTCCAATTTGGGACTAACTGAGCTTTCCGGAGCAGATAAAACAGAGCAACTGGGGAAAATTTTTCAAAATGGCCTTCCGGGGGGCAATTGTCTGATTTTCACGGCGGAAAACGCGGATAAAAGAAAAAAAATATTCAAAATAATCGCACAACAGGGAATCGTTGAGCACTTCAGCACGGCTAAAGGGGAATCTGCGCAAAAAGAAGTTCTCCAAAAAGAGATCAAGAAATTACTGGATCGTTATCATAAAAAGATGTCGCCCGCAGCCTGGGTCAGTTTAGGGAAGAAAACAGGATTTGAATTGCGCAGATCAATCATGGAGCTGGAGAAGCTCATTTTTTTTGTCGGTTCGCGGCCGACCATTGAAGACGCGGATGTGGAGGAAGTTGTCGGCAAAACAAAAGAAGATTCGATCTTCGCTTTGACCGCCGCGCTCAGCGGGAAAAATCAGCTCGCCGCTCTTCAGGCGCTGAAAGCACTGCTGGATCAGGGATTGCATCATCTGATGATCCTGACCATGATCATCAGAGAAATCCGTTTTTTATTGCAGGCGAAAATTTTGGTCAACACAGGAAAGTTGCCGAAATTTAATAATAGCATGGAATATAGCTGGTTCCAGAAGCACATCCTGCCCTCGTTAAATGAGCTGGCTGCTGCAAAAGATTTACCGAAGGATTTTTTGACGAGTAAACATCCTTTTGTCGTTTTTAACGCTTTACGCAATTGTGGACGTTTTACGTATCCGCTGCTGGTCGGCTATCTGGACGATTTGCTCGAAATTGACCGGGGGTTTAAAACTTCGTCTGTAGATCCGCAGATGTTGCTGGAAAATTTCCTGATCAAAGCCTGCGCTAAAGCTTCCTGATCTTTGTTTGGGCTTGTCTGCGGGCGCGCGGCAGCCTTTTGGCCGGCCCTTTTTTGGAAGACTGATGGTTTGTTCCGTCATCATCTTTTTCATAGGCAAAATCACCGCCCGCTGATCGCGCAGCGGCTTTGAACATCAGCATTTCAAATTCCGGAGAAGAAAGCGACGTTTTACCGCGTCTCGTTACGTAGGAGGCAATTTCCCGATCGGAGGAAATAACGACCGCCTCTTCCGCAACGTCAGATGCTAATCTTTTGATGACGTCATCGGCTTTTTCACCCCGGCGCGAGTAAATAATACCGATATTTCCCTGCCGGTCGCGTTCTTCCATCGCTGCTCCCTGATCCCAGCCGTCAAAAACAACAGTAATCTTATGCCCTTTTTTTCTTTTATATTCAATCAGCCGGGAAATCAGCGCCTGGCGGCCAGCTTCCAGACTTTGTCTTTCGTAGCGGCGCATGGAATCTGATTGGCGAATTAAATTATAGCCGTCAATGATTATGTGCATGGGATAACTTTGGCATATTGCGTTTCGCTATGCAAATAAATTTTGCCTTCAATTCTCTTGAGGTTTCTCTTGACTTCGATGTGCCTAGTCTGTTAGTTTCCGCAATAACGCTTAGCACTGGATAAAATCGCTGCTTATGTTTATCCAACAAAAATAAATAGATGGAAAGGAAAACAGAAATGGAAATTAAGAAGGTTTGTGTATTGGGCGCTGGCTTGATGGGAAACGGCATTGCACAGGTATGTGCCGCAGCAGGTTTCGAAGTAACAATGAGAGATATCGAGCAGAGATTTATCGATGGCGGCATGAACACCATTAAAAACAATCTGGGCCGCGACGTCAAAAAAGGTAAAATGACTCAGGAACAGGCCGACGCTATCCTCGGACGTATTAAACCCACGCTGGATGTGAAAGAGGCCGCTACGGGAGCGGACGTAGTTGTGGAAGTTGTTATTGAAATCATGGATCTGAAGAAAAAGGTTTATGCCGAACTGGAAGAAATCGTTCCCGAGCATTGTCTGTTCTTCACCAATACATCCGGCTTGAGCATTACGGAAATGGCCGCCATTACCAAGAGACCGGATAAAATGATCGGTACCCATTTCTTCAATCCCGTTCCGGTTATGCGTCTGCTGGAAATCATCCGCGCTCATCAGACTTCCGATGAGACCCTGGCAACCGCTATAGAGTGGGGCAAGAAACTCGGCAAAGAAGTAATCATCGTCAAAGAAGCTCCGGCATTTGTCGTCAACAGAATTCTCTGCACCATGCTCAACGAAGCCTTCTTTGCCATGGATGAAGGTCTGGCAAGTCCGGAAGACATCGATAAAGGTATGGTTCTGGGTTGCAATCATCCCATTGGACCTCTGGCGCTGGCTGACCTCGTCGGCGAAGATACATTGCTGCGCATTATGGAAGGCTTGAACAAGGAACTCGGTGACAAATATCGTCCCGCTCAGTACTTAAGAAAACTTGTCCGCGCCGGCAACTTTGGACGCAAGACCGGCAAGGGTGTTTACGATTACAGCAAAAAATAAGCAGGCTGGTAAGTCCTCTCCGGGAAGAAGTTATTAATATATCCCGGAGATCTGTAAAAAAACCAAAGAAGCAGAAATAATGACCGTTGGCCAGGCTCTGCAGGTAAATTGATCCTAAATAATTCAGGCAGGGCGGTAGTTATAAGAGACTCCCTGCCTGATTTTTATTGAAAAAAGGAGTGGCTATGAAGACGCGCATTACCGAACTTTTTGGCATCAAATACCCCATTATTTTGTCCGGCATGAGCTGGATCAGCGTGCCGAAAATGGTGGCGGCAGTTTCCAATGCCGGAGGGCTGGGGATTCTGGCCACCGGTCCCTTCAATGCTGCACAGACACGTCAGGCGATAAAAGAAATTCGCACTCATACAGACAAGCCCTTCGGAGCTAATGCCACCCTCTATTTCCCCGGAGCCAATGATAACGCCAAAGTTCTTCTGGAGGAGCAGGTGCCGGTAATTAATTTTGCTCTGGGCAAGGGAGACTGGATCGTCAAACGGGCGCACGAATACGGCGGCAAGGTCGTCGCCACTGTTGTCAACGCCACTCATGGGAAAAGAGCGCAGGATTATGGCTGCGACGCCGTGATTGCGACCGGCTATGAAGCGGCGGCGCACGGAGAGGCCGTTTCCTCGCTGGTGCTTATTCCCCATCTGGCTGACGTCCTGAAAGTACCGGTCATTGCCGCGGGCGGAATTGCCGACGGACGCGGACTCGCGGCGGCTCTCGCTCTCGGCGCCGAAGGAGTGGCGATGGGAACGCGCTTCATGACCACAAAGGAAAGTCCCCTTCATGATAACTACAAAAAACTGGCGATCGAAAAACAGGTTTATGACACCCTCTATTCTCCCCGGATCGACGGCATTTATTGCCGTGTTCTCGATACGAAAGCCGCCAGGGAAGCTGAGAAAAAAGGATTCAATTCTTTTATGGCGCTGCTCAATTCGTATGATGTCGCTAAAAGCATGAATCTTCCTTATTTGAAGGTGTTTTTCAGCCTCCTGGGACAGGGCTATAAGCAGATGAAGCAGCTGGGACACATGGCGCTCGCCTTTAAAGCCTTTCAGAAGGCGACAGAGGAAGGGGATACGACAATGGGCGTACTGCCCGTAGGCCAGGTGATGGGTTTGATCCACGACGAGCCGTCCGTTGCCGAACTGATGGAAAGAATCGTCAGCGAAGCCAAAATGCAGCAGCAAAAGCTCCAGGATCAGTTATCGTAGGGGCGGTTTAATATTCCACTCTAAAAAGAATCATTGTAAAAACGATTCAATGGCGACTCCAAAGAGAATTGGGCAAATACCGTTAAGTGTTGGCGGCAGCTTTTAATTCGGCTATGGTTTTGTTGTAGTCAGTGGTATTGAAGACTGCATTTCCGGCAACCAGCACCTGGGCTCCCGCCTGGGCGATGGCTTTGATGTTTTGCAAGTTAACCCCGCCGTCAACTTCCAGTAATGGTTTGTTGGGCAACGCGCTCAACAAGTTTGCTGCTTTCATGATTTTCGGCAGCATGTTTTGAATAAACTGCTGGCCGCCAAATCCGGGATTAACCGTCATAATCAGCAAAAGATCGATATCCGGCAGAATCTCTTCGAGCAGGGCAAGCGGTGTCGCCGGATTCAAAGATACCCCGGCTTTTTTCCCCATTTTCTTTATAAAATCAATTGTCCGGTGAAGATGATGGGCCGCTTCCACGTGGACGGTAATTATATCGGCGCCGGCTTTAGCAAAGGATTCGATGTAGCTGTCGGGATTTTCAATCATCAGGTGGACGTCAAAAGGAAGCCTGGTTGTTTTTCTTAACGAAGATATTATGGCCGGACCCATGGTGATATTGGGTACAAAATGTCCATCCATGACATCAACGTGGATCCAGTCAGCGCCGGCTTTCTCCACGGCGTTAATTTCTTCGCCCAGTCTGGAGCCGGCGGCGGAAAGAATGGAAGGAGCAATAAGTTTCATTATCATTCACCTCAATTGATTGATGAATTTCAATATACTAATGTCCTGCTGCTGTCAACCGGCGCTATTTTTATACCAAGGCGCATTCTTTGCCTAACTTTGTTGACTGCGTCTCGACTTCCTCAACGTATTAGTAATACGCCTGCGGAGCCTGTCCCCCGCCGACGGTGGTTGCACAGTTGCCGCCTCATTATGTTTTGAATGCAACTTGGTATTATCTGCTGATGCGGCCGGAAAAGTTTCTTGACACAGGCACGGAAAAAATAAATAAACATCTGATGTATATTTTATATAACATTCTTTTGTTTGTGGCGGCGATCGTTGGCATTCCATATTATTTTTTAAAAATGCTCTTGACCGGTAAATATCGCAAAAGCCTGATTCCCAAGCTGGGCGGCCGGCAGGCGCATATCTTGGCCGGTTTAAAGAAGACGCCGCGGGTCTGGGTGCATGCCGTATCAGTTGGCGAAGTTACCGCCGCAAAGCCGATCGTCTCCTCTCTGAAACTGCTGCGTCCGGAAGTCGAAATAATTTTTTCCACCAGTACGGAAACGGGCCAGGAAATGGCGCGAAGATTAGTAAAAGACGTATCCGCCTTTATTTACTTTCCCCTGGACATTCCTTATGTCGTGCGCAAAATGATTCGTCTTGCTGCACCGGATGTTTTTGTTATGGTCGAAACCGAGCTCTGGCCTAATTTCCTGACTACCTGCCGAAAATATAACATCCAGGCTCTGATGGTTAACGGCAGGATTTCACCGCGCTCTTACGGCAAGTATCGGTTAACGAAGGTCTTTTGGAAAAATGCGCTCAGTACTCTAAGTGCCGCCGGGATGATTTCCCGGGTCGACGCAGAGCGAATGAAAAATATTGGAATGGATAACGGGAAAATTCAAGTCCTGGGCAATGCCAAATATGACGCCCTGGCGGCAATGGCTTCCCCGCAATTGCATCAAGAAATCTTAAACCTTTTTAATGTGCGGGAAGGTGAAAAATTTTTTGTCGCCGGCAGCACCCATCACGGCGAAGAAGAGATCGTTATTCAAGTATATCAGGAGCTTATTAAAAAATATCCTGATTTTAAACTGGTTCTTGTTCCGCGTCATATCGAGAGAACTCAAGAAGTCGTCGACCTTTTGCGTAAATACAATTTCGCTGATTTTATCACTGTTACAGAGATACGAAACGGGAAAGAGCGCCGGAGGGAACGAATTATCGTCGTCGACGTCATCGGTCTCCTCTTTAAGGTTTATTCACTAGCGACGGTTGTTTATTGTGGCGGCTCCCTGGTTCCGAAAGGCGGTCAGAACATCCTGGAGGCAGCCGCCTGGGGCAAGGTAATCTTCTACGGTCCCTCGATGGAGGATTTTACTGAAGAAAAAGCTCTGCTGGAAAATGTCGGCGCCGGGGTAACAATTCGCAATGCTTCGGAATTATTTCAGGAAATTCGCAAGGCGCTGGAAAATCCGGCGGAACTGGAACAAAGAGGCGTCCGGGGAAAAGAAGTTGTCGCCGCCAATATGGGGGCTGCTGCGCGCTATGCCGAATTGATAAATAGGCATATAGGCTGAAGACTGAGGGTTGAAAGCTGAAGACTATTTGGAGGGCGCGCTTCGCGCCTGACTCATTATCTTCAGTCCTCAGTCTAACGTCCTCCAGCCTTTGCAGTGATCAGCCAGAAAAGATTCAATCTTCAGCAGCAGATCGGTTAATGTTGATTTATCCAAAGCGGAAATGGCGACGGCGTCATATCTGCGGCAAAGGATCTGCAAAAGAGCCTTATCCGCAAAGCGATCCGCTTTGTTAAAAACCATGATCCGTGGCTTATCGTTAATTT
>Ga0208041_1000518_pt1 | contig 36233 bp, 84 predicted proteins | sample AD_SCU002_MetaG_FD_184453 | JGI IMG/M metagenome (GOLD analysis project Ga0208041, IMG submission 184453) | Active sludge microbial communities of municipal wastewater-treating anaerobic digesters from China - AD_SCU002_MetaG (SPAdes) (version 2) | ecosystem: Engineered > Bioreactor > Anaerobic...
GGTCGTCTGGGCCAAAGGGGGTACCCGGCGATGAAGTGCATCAAGTGGTTCGATGGCAAGCCCTACACCTATGTCGGCACCTACTGGGACCGCGAGGTGGTCCGGCTCTGCCTCCGCACGGGACGCAAGGCGGGCTACCTGATGCGGCAGGCAAAGGTCGCGGGGGGGCCCGCCCTCCCCCTGGGCCGGGACGGCTACGACATCTTCGCCCGGAAGACCCCGAAGGCGACCGGCCCGCTCCCGGTGCCGGTCGTGGTGCGGGGGACCCCCTTCGGCGGGGAGCAGTTCGATCAGGTATCGGTTCCGGGGCTGGTGCTCGCGTGGACCGAGGTGCAGGTTTGAGAACTCAGAGGCAAAAACCATGAAACAGAAGACTGGAAACAAGAAACGCCCCGCAGACCACAACCTGTGGGGGGACCGTACCGGCAAAAAAGGGGCCCTTCCGCGCAAAGAACGCTGGCCCAAAGAGTGGCCAGCCAAGCGGAAGTTCGAGGGGAAGTGGTATACCCTCGAGTACGCGGAGCGGTACCGCGAGGACGCGGAAGCGGTCGCTCAGGCATCGCGGGAAGGGGTCTTCAACTCCCAAACGGGGTGGGCGACCTACTACGCCCGGGTCGTTCCCGCCCCGGTCGTGGATGCGAGGGACTTCCCGGCGTACCTCGTCTACCTGCGGCCCAAACCGCTGCCCCCCGACACGAGGGCCTACAACCGGAAGTACCAGCAGGCCCCGGGCCAGTCAACCTGGTGGGACCGCGTGGATCGCATGTACCCCTCGGCTCTCCCCAAACGGCTCAGGAGGGATCGCTGATGCCTCCGGCCAGACTGCAGGCCCCCGCTCCCCCCCGGGAGCGGGTCTTCAACGGCGAGGTCTTCGAGCTCTGGACCGGCGAGTACGGCCCGGAGGCGGGCGGCCACACCAAGGCGAGGGCGCAGCAGTACGCTGGCGATCTCCGGCGGCTCGGGAACTATGCCCGGGTCGTGCAGTACGGGCGGAAGTACTTCGTCTACTTCCGCTGAACAGAGTTGCATGTGCAGAAAAATGAGGTGTAAAATGGCAAAGGTCATCAATGTCAACGGATTCACCATGGAGCCCGGTCTGCTGACTTACAACGGGAAGCGGTACCAGTTCATGACAGTCGGGCAGGACAAGAAAACGGTCCAAGACTACGTGAAGACACTCCCCCCTGACAAACAGAAGAGCATCGTGATCGCCAACGAGGACCTGACTCACTACTCGGTCTATGGGCGGAAGAATCCCAAAGTACCCCGTCTGAACATGATCGAGGTGAAGACTCCGGTCAAGCTCGCCCGATTAAATCCCTTCAGATTCAGGTACGGGGGGCACGAGTACAAGAAGACCTATGGGGACGGGCTGACCAGCTTCGCCCGATCCCCTGCGGAGGCGAAGGGGAATATCATGCACTACTACGGCGACCTCCTGCCGAAAGACCGGCACGGGCGCTTGGAGCCATACAATGAGTTCCTGATCGTCAAAGTGCTCGACAACCAGTTCTCGGTGTTCTGTCCCCTAAAATGAGGTAAAAATGGGAAACAGTCGTAGAAAAGATGGCCTTCGCTTTGCCCCGTATCGGACATTCGGTGACCGCCAGTATTACCTTCTCGGTTCGTCCTTTGACAAACGGGAAGCAGAGAGAACAAAGGAACGGGCAAAGATCCAAGGATCTCTGGTCCGGGTTGTACAAGCCTCCGTTGAGGGAAGGCCCGCGTATCTGACATATGTGTTCCGCCGGGTGAAAAACCCCGCGGCAAACCCTGCGGGCCAGCAGAAGGCAGACCGGCTGAACCGGGGGCGGTGATCCCCCGATGATGCCCCCCAAAACTCCCCTCAAGTTCGCGCTGATGGCTTCAGGTCTCACCAAAGCGGAGGCCGAAGCCCTCCGAAAGCGATACAAGAGGCATGGTGCCCGGTACACCCAGGTCAAGAAGAGTCCCTACGGCGGCTACGACCTCCGGGTGGGGGTTCGCCCCCTCGGCCCCGGGGGGCAGGGCGGCCTGCAGATCATCCTGACGGAGAACGTCAACTACCCCCGGTTAAAACCGGGGGCCTGCAAACGGCTACGCGGGACCAAACAGTAGACTAGGAGGCAAGAAATTGCAGCAGCGTTACGGGCTACAAGAACGGCAGAGTGTTTCCCTAGCTCTGCCCTCTTCCGGGCACGCCGAACCCGACGTACCTCTCTGGGTACTAAGCCTGTCTCGCACCTCCGAAGGGAAATGCAACCCCGGCTCGACCGGGAGAAAGGGAATACCATGAGAGTTCCGGTTCTGGATTCTCACAGGACGCCGTTGATGCCAGCTACGCCAGCACGAGCTCGCCTGCTCCTCAAGCAGGGGCGGGCAAAGCCGTACTGGAACAAGATCGGTATCTTCTGCATCATCCTGACCTACGAAGTACAGCCTGACAACCAGGATCTGGTTGTCGGGATCGACCCCGGCAGTTCCTTTGAGGGCTGGTCCGTGGTCGGCACCAAAGAAACCGTCTTGAACGGTATGTCGGAGACCCCTAAACATATCAAGAAAGCCGTAGAAACCCGAAGAACGATGCGAAGAGCCCGGCGGGGCCGGAAATGCTGGCGCCGCCCGGCCCGGTTCAACAACCGGCTGAGAAACAAGACCTCCCTCCCCCCGAGCACATTTGCTCGGTGGAACGCCAAAGTACGGATCCTCGACCAGTTGCGGAAGGTTCTCCCGATCACCGCCGTGGTCGTAGAGGATGTCGCGGCGGTGACGAAGAAGCACTGCAAACGGTGGAACACGAACTTCTCGCCCCTTGAGGTCGGGAAGCAGTGGTTCTACCGGACGATCCGGGGTCTGGGGCTCACCCTGCACCTGCGTACCGGGTACGAGACCAAAGCCCTCCGGGACCGGTTCAGCTTGAAGAAGACAAGCCAGAAGAGCAAGCCGGTCTTTGCCGCTCACGCGGTCGATGCCTGGGTGATGGCCGCTGACGTATCGGGTGCGGAGCGCCCGACCGAACGGGGGTTGTATTACTGGACGCCGATCCGGTTCTTCCGGCGGCAGTTGCACCGGCTCCAGCCGGAGACCGGCGGGATCCGGAAGCCCTATGGGGGAACCCGGTCTCTGGGGCTCACCCGGGGAACGCTGGTCCGGCATATCAAGCACGGGCTGACATACATCGGAGGCACGTTGAAAGGAAAGGTGTCGTTGCACAGTGCGGTCACCGGGAAGCGGGTGACTCAGAGCGCAAAGGGGGAGGACTGTACCCCCTTAACCCGTATCGCCTGGAGAACAACAAGGTATGCCGGGATAGGCAGACGGCATTCCTCCCCCGGTTTAAACCGGGGGTCTCCTGCCTGTTCCTTATGAAAATGGAGATGGAGAAATGGTGAGGGAGAAGACCTATTATTGTAGGTTCATCATCCCCGAAGGCACTCGGAAACTCCCTTGGATTCCCGTTGCCGCGGCAAGCCCCGAAGCGGCAATCAGAAAGGTGCGTTCGGGGACCGATGCCCCAGTTGAGGTGAGGTCTTCCTCCCCCTCCGGGGGTGGAGTCCTCAAGACCCGGGCTTGGATTGAGCCCGAACCGAGTGATGTACGGGTGTTTGACGGCAAGCGGTATCAGTACTATGCCGGTGACGCTGGAGATCCCGCCCGAGTAGCCAGGATTGCCCGCGAGTTGCGGGAGAGCGGGCACCTCGCCCGCGTCGTGAAGGCAAAGGGCGGGGTATCGCACATTTACTGGTGCCCGAGATTTGGGCGGCAGGGAGGGAGATAACGATGTCCCCGGCCAAACGGATGCCCCTCGGCCTGCAGGCCCGGCTGATCCGCACCGACCTCGTCGCCGCGGGCTACGAACCCGAACTGAGCGACATCCGCTCGTTCATGGACAGCACCCTCTCCCTCCCGGAGAACCGGATCCTCGTCGCGAACGCCTTCGGCTACCGGCCGGGCGCCCGGCGGGGTCTCCCCCCGCGGAACCTGGCCGACCTCACGACGCAGGCCCGGCTCTGGAACCGGCAACAGGCCGACCGCCGCCGCCGGGCCGCCCCGGCCCCCGCGAAGAAGCAGGCCCGGCGCAAGCGGAAACTGACGACCCCCGCCCGCTGGCAAGTCGACCCGTGGCCGCGGCCCGGGGATGTGATCGATGAGGGCCGGAAGGCGAAGCTCCCCGGCCGCCGGGTCGCGGAGAAGAGCGGGAAGGTCTATTACGAGCGCCGGCGGAACCGGAGCGACATGCCCTGGAAGAAGGTGTAAACAATGGCACAGAACGCAGCAAACAGGATGCCCGCCCCTCCCCGGGAGCGGGTCTTCGGCGGTGAGGTCTTCGAGCTCTGGACCGGCGAGTACGGCCCGGATCCCGGTGGCCACACCAAGGCACAGGCCCAGAAGTACGCCGGAGACCTCCGGCGGCTCGGGAGTTACGCCCGGGTTGTGCAGTATGGCAGGAAGTATTTCGTGTACTTCCGGTGAGAAAAAGTGCAAGTGTAGGAAAATGAGGTGAAAAATGGCAACGTATCTATCATCAAAAGACGCGAAATGGGTCAAAAAACTCACAGAGGATGAGATTGAAAACCTTGTACGTATTGGGTTCGGTCAACCCAAATTCTACCGGCCAGAGGTCTGGAGGAAGGCAAAACGGGTAATGATCATTGCCTGTTCTTTGGGTCTTGCTGAACCTTTTGATTTCGGGCGGGGGAAAGGAAAGTACCTCACCGATCTGAGTTACTCGGATGTGGTTTCAGGCATTCTCAAAGCACGAACCCGTCTTTGAGGGGCCGCGAGTAGGTATATTGGAGTATCCTTGGCCAAAAAGAGCCTAAAATGAGATGAAAAATGACCGTAAAAGAGATCGCAAGATTCTACCTCTGCGGGGTTGAAGGGGCAGAGCGGGAGGGCTCCCTCCGCAAGGGGGGAGGTGAGAGCGGGCCCCCTTCTTCACTTTCACCCCGCACGGATATTGTTTATGCTGGAGGGGGGCCAATATGATCCTATCGTATGCTGCGAAGGTACCAGTACCGGCTGTATCCGACGAAGGATCAGGAGACCCTGATCGCCAAGCACCTTGGATGTTGCCGGTTCGTGTACAACTGGGCTCTCGCCCGCAAGAACACGGCGTACCACGGCGAGGGGCTCAGCCTGTCCCGGTACGACCTCACGAACCAGCTTCCGGCCCTCAAAGAGGAGTTACCGTGGCTGAAAGAGGTCAACGCCCAGTCTCTGCAGCAGTCGATCATCCATCTCTCCCGTGCGTTCACGAACTTCTTCGAGGGCCGGGCCGAAGAACCGACCTTCAAGAAGAAGCACGATCCCGAACAGGCGTTCACGGTTCCGCAATCCTACACCGTGGACTTCGGGCGGGGTACCGTGAAACTCCCGAAGATCGGGGCGGTCAAGGTCAAGTACCACCGCACCTTCGTGGGTACGACGAAGTCTGCAACCGTCATCCGCAAGTCCACGGGTCGGTACCTGATCAGCATTGTGGTCGAAGACGGCCGGACGCCGCCGAAGCCCGCCGATCCGATCCTGGATCAGACGGTCGGGATCGACCTGGGTCTCTCGCACTATGCCGTCCTCTCGACCGGGGAAAAGGTGGCGAATCCGAAGTATCTCAGGAACGCCCAGGTGCGGCTGGCCGTGCTCCAGCGCCGGCTCGCCCGCAAGCAGAAGGGGTCGAAGAACCGGAACAAGGCTCGACTCAAGGTGGCCCGGTGTCACCAGAAAATTGCCGATCAACGCAAGGACTTCCAGCACCAGCTCTCTTCTCGACTGGTCCGCGAAAACCAAGCCCTGGCTGTGGAGTCCCTGAACGTGGACGGCATGGTGAAGAACCCCAAGCTGGCAAAGGCGATCAGCGATGCTGGATGGGGTACGTTCCTCGGAATGCTGGCGTACAAGTGCCGGGAGGCGGGGAAGACCCTGCTGAAGATCGGGGTCTTCGAGCCGTCTTCCAAGACCTGCTCGGTCTGCGGCTACCGGAAGGCCGACCTGACGCTGAAGGACCGGGAATGGACATGCCCGGACTGCGGGACGACCCACGACCGGGACCTGAACGCCGCGATCAATATCAAACACTTCGCACTAGCAGGCGCGGAACGCGCCGAAGAGCCTGTGGACCCGCTCCCGATGGGGAGGGGGATGAAGCAGGAAGCCCCCTGCGTAAGCGGGGGGTAGTTCACCAAGGGCCGTATATCTTCGTGAACGGAGTGGGGGCCAAGGTCTGGCATCATGAAGTGGGTGGGCGCTGGCTCGTCGAGATGGGCCGGAGAGGCAACAACGGGTTCTCAGGCCCGCTCACCTCGAGAGGGGTGGTTCAACTGATCAAACAGCTTGCAGGTCGGCCCGCAATCAAGGCAAAGAGTTCGCAGAAGAGGCCCTCTTCAAAGAGGCGTTGAGTGTGGCTCGCGGGAACTGGCGGAACTGGAGCAACCGGGGCGGGGCAGAGTCCGACCGCTGGAAGGTCACCTGGCGAACCTGCCCGGCGTGCGGGTACTCCTGGCGGTCGAAGGCCGAGCACCCGACGTGCCCGAAGTGCAGAACCGCGATCCCCGTTTCCGGCCCACAGTGGAGGTAATCACCCATGACTGCACAGAAAACCAAGGTCTACCGCAGCCTCCGGGGCCCCCACGGGGTCGGGAAGGTGCTCGGCCGGAACAAATGGGTCCACGCCTCGGCCCTCCACGCCCTCTCAGCCCAGGAGCGGGCGCTCGTGGGGAAGGCCCTGACAGCCATCCAGCGGGAGAAGGGGATCGAGATCGACTTCAGGAAGGATGTCGTCATCAAGATCAACCCGGTCGAGAACGGAGGTGCTGTAACATTCTGTTACAGCCCGGACTGGAAGACCGCCACCGAGCCCGAGTGCGGCCCCATGGTCGGGGTCTCCGGCCTCGCCGCTGGCCCCCTGAAGTTCCGGGTCACCAAGCCCCCTGCCGACCCCTACATCTACCATCACAAGTGGATGTTTGTCGATGACGACTACCGCGGCTTCAATGTCGCCCAGGCAAAACGGTGGTCCGAGACCTGGGAGAACTCCCCGGTCGTCCGGGCGCTCTGCGCCGACAAGGACGAGCACTTCCGGCTCAGGATCGGGAAGCAGCACTACTGGCAGAGCAAGGTGCTCGGCCCCCTCGGCAGAGGGCGGGGGTCGCGGGGGTCGAAAGAGTGAAGACGCAGGGAGTCCCACAGAGGATCATGGGATCGGGGCGAAGCCCGGTCTGCATCCCTCTTGCTCCTGAGAAAATCCGTTAGGAATGGCCCCGAAGGGGGCAGGAGCACCGTTTGCAGAACACAACCCAGAAGGAGGTGATATACATGGGACAGAGAGAGTATGATCCCGGCCTTTGCAGCGGCTACCCAGTCCGCCGGGCGTTCGATGGGGTGTGGTTCAAGCTGGGCACGATGGACTCTTTAGACGGCCAGTTTGGCACGAAAAAAGAGGCCGAACGGACTGCGAAGGCGTATCGTGCGAAAGGGTACTATGCTCGCATGGTCAAGGTTCTTCCAGGCTATCTGGTCTATATCCGCAAAAAGACCCGGTAGCCCCCCTTCTTTTTTACCTGCCCCCGCCCCTCTATCCCCGGTCTGCCATCTTAATACGATAACAATAAATAGAATGACAGATAACCCTCTGTCAGAAACCTGCACATGCAGAAAAACCGGAGCGTTCCCCATGACCGAGAAAATGCCTCTCAAAAATGCACTAGAAATGCACATCCGGGCGAAATACCCCCTGATCTGCATCGAAACGCACGAGGAGCCTCGTGTGGTTCAGATCCTCGCGGAGACCGCGGGCCCGGCTGGCCTGAACCGGAGCCTCCTGTACTGGTCCGTGACCCGGGGCCTCCTCGACCTGACCCAGAACCTTCAGGAGATCGCCTCTGGCGAGATGAAGGTCCTTGAAGGGCGGGGGGTCCTCGTCCAGAAGACCCCGGAAGGCCTCTACGAGATCATCAGGGGCGAGCCCACACCGGGTCCTGCTGACCCCTACCAGATCCTTGAGGACATCGGCCGGTACCCAGAGCCCGGGATCTTCGTCCTCGCGGACTACCACCAGTATCTCCGGGAGCAGAACCCGGACCCGATCACCGTCAGGAAGGTGCGGGACCTGTTTGCGGATCTCAAGGACACCCGGAAGACCATCATCATGATCTGCCCCCGGCTCAGCCTCCCCGGCGACCTCGAGAAGGAGATCACCTACCTCGACCTCCCGCTCCCGAGCCGGGACGAGCTCGGCGCGATGCTGGATCAGGCCGTCGCGGAGATCCGGGAGATCGCGGAGGAAGGGAACGAGCGGACCCGGGAAGCCCTGGCGGTCATCGAGCCCCAGCTTGCTGACCGGGACAAGATCGTGGAGGCCGGGGCGGGCCTCACCCGGGCCGAGTGGGAGAACGTCATCGCGAAGTGTTTCGTCTCCCGCCGGCTGGAGACCAGCCTCATAAATCAGGAGAAGCGCCAGATCATCAAGAAAGGCGGCCTCTTAGAGTTCTTCGAGACCCCCGAAAGCATGGCCAGCGTCGGCGGGCTCGCGAACCTGAAAGCCTGGCTCACGAAGGCCAAGCTTCGGTTCACCCCGAAGGCCAAGGCGTTCGGCCTCACCCCGCCCCGGGGGATCCTGCTCGTCGGGCCGCCGGGCACCGGGAAGTCCCTCGTTGCGAAGGTCGCGAGCCACGAGCTCCAAATCCCCGCCCTCCGGCTCGACATGAGCATGATCGCGAGCAAGTACTACGGGGAGACCTCCAATAATATCAGAAAAGCCCTCGATATGGCCGACGCGGTCGCTCCGGTCGAGTTCTGGCTGGACGAGGTGGAAAAGATGTTCGCCTCGGGCCAGGGGGGTACCGGCGGGCATGAGGAGACCATGCGGTCCCTCGGCGCAGTCCTCACGCACTTTGAGGAATCGACCCAGCCGGTCTTCCGGATCGCGACCTGCAACCAGATCCAGAACCTGCCGCCGGAGTTCATGGCGCGGTTCGAGAAGGTCTTCTTCGTGGACCTCCCGAACCATGCCGAGCGGCAGGAGATCTTCGCGATCCACCTCCGGCAGGTGGGCCGGGACCCGGCGGGGTTCGACCTCGCCGCCCTCGCGGCCGCGACCGAGCGGTTCGTCGGCCGGGAGATCCGGAACCTCGTCCAGGAGGCCCTGCAGACCGCCTTCTACGAAGGGGTCGAGGTCACCACCGACCACCTGATCGTGGAGTCAGCGAAAGTTACGCCGATCTTCTCGCAGAAAGAGGACGAGATCAATGCCCTCCGCGAGTGGGCGGCAAAGAACGCGGAACCTGCCTCGGCGGTCGTCGCGGCCGAGCCCGCGAAGGCGAACAAGGGCAAGGGGCGGCGGGGGGTCGAGTTCTAACCCCCCTGCCTCTTTCGGAAAGGGTAAATAGGATGACCGATAATATTCTGTTACTGACCTGCATGTGCAGGTTAAAATGGGTGATTTAAAATGAGCCACATAACCACCATCAAGACCAAAGTCGTCCTGAAGGACGAGTCCCTCCTCCGGGAGGTCCTGGCCGGGATGCAGCGGACCCTGCCGGGGTTCACCATCGAGCAGTCCACGAACAAGCAGGGCGACCGGCAGATCCTCGTCCGCTACGCCCCCATCGAGACGTTCCAGAAGAACGGCAACCTCCGGTTCGTCCTGAAGGACGGGGCCTGGCAGATGCAGGGCGACGACTACAAGTGCTGGAATGAGTTCAAGGCCGTCACCGACCAGGTCCTCGTCGGCTACCAGCAGGCCGCCCTCCAGCGGGTGCTGATCCGGAACCGCTACTCGACCACGGCGCAGGCGTTCTCCCCATCCTGCGTCACGATGCACGCGAGGAGGTTCTGACCATGGCCGAAGAGTACGAGATCGAGATCACCCCGCAGGGCATCAGGCTCGACGCCAGGGGGTTCCAGAACAAGGCCTGCCTGAAAGAACTCGCGGAGATCGAGCGGATGCTCAAGGACCTCGGCATCGAGACCACACTTGGAGACCAGAAGCTCAAGCGCGAGGCGATGCTCGCGGACAACACCCCGCAGACTACTCGGCGGGAGGTGCGGCGATGATCCCGATCATCTCCACCCCGCCGGAGGAGGCCGCCCGCTACCTCGGCACCGGTCTCCCGACCGAGCTGAACGCTCAGGTCGGCCCGGACGCCCTCACCCTCTGGGCCGACTACCCCTACGACGAGCCGGCCCTCCTCGCGGAACTCGCGGCCCTCGGCATCGAGGTGGCGCAGCCGCCCCAGTTCTCCCCCTGCGGGTGATGGCGATGGAGAAGATCTACATCGTGCAGGTCCGGATGTCCAGCCAGAACCACACCGAGAAGGCGTCCGAAGAGGTCTCCTCGAAGGTCTCGATGATCTTCTACACCTTCCCGAAAGAGACCCGGCAGAAGATCTCGGCCTGCCGGCAGCGGTTCAAAGGCCCGATCTACAAGGAGACCATCGCCTACCCGCCGAAGACGAGCGACTCGACCGGGTTCTCGCGGCTCTACCTGTGCAACGAGACCCAGCAGAAGACCATTGAGGCCCGGATCGCGGAGGCCGATGTGGCGATGAAGGAGATCCACCCGGACCTCCGGGCGGCGGTGGACTTTCTCCCTCTGGACGCGGCCGAGATCGGGCGGGGGGCGCTCTACGAGCAGATCGCGGACTCGATCAAGTACAAGGTCTTGAACCAGGCGTTTGAGAAACTGGCTCATGTCGTCCTGGACGAGAACTCCGTCCTGACCCCCAGGACCAAGGCCCGGCTCAGGAAGATGGTCGATCAGCTCGACGCCCTGAACATCCTAGAGGACGAGGATGTCACGGCCAAGATCGCCTCCATCCGGCAGAAGATCGAGGACGAGGCGATCATGCCCCTCAAGGGCGAGCTCGCGGACGACCTCAAGGTGCTGAAGGGGCGGTTTCATGCGCTCGAGTTCTGAGGGGCGGGGCTACCCCCCGCTCGCCTGGGGGGCCCGATGACGATTTGTGGTTGCTGGGAGCATTATCCCCCTCCCCCACAGGTCTATGATCCCGCGACGGATCTCCAGATGATCCGGCACGAGGTCGAGGAGATCCTGCGAACCCAGCAGGCCATCAGTTCCCGACTGGACCGGCTCGCCGCGGTAACCCCCGGGGTACGAGAACTCCGGGCCGGGGTGCAGCCCTCGGTCCCCCGCACTCACGAGGGCCGGTTCAGGACGCTGGAGTTCCCGGCGCAGGAGGAACCATGAGCCCCCGCGATGAGCCGCCGAAAGACCTCGCCAGCCAGCGGTACCGGGAGTTCTTTGAGGCCTTCGCCAGGTCTGGGCGACCCACGTACCAGATCTCCGGGCGCGACGAGTATGCGTTCCTGTGGCGTCAGCGGCACCGGGACCGGGTGGCGGAGCGTAATGCCTCGAAGGCCTGGTTCGATGAGCTCATGCCCGGGCCTCCCGCCCGGGTTACCCCGCCAGAGCCAGAACCCCGCGAAGAGGTTCCCGAGCCGGAGCCGCGGGAGGTCGCCCCGGTGGAGACTCCTCCGGCCCCCCCGAAGCGGAAGGGCCGGTTCCAGACGCTGGAGCTGTGACGATGCCTCCGAGGAATCCCGCCCGATATGACGCCCCCATCCACACCTTCGTGGGGGGGGCCCTAGGGGCAGGCAAGACCCGGGCCGCGATGGAGGTCATCCCGCACGCCCCAGACATCTGGCATACCCTCTGGCCGGAAGACCCGGCGCCGGGGGGAGAGTGGTCGGGCGGGAGGTGGAATCCCCAGACCCCCGCGAGCCCGCAGGAGTTCAGCAGGTTCTCCCAAGGAGATCTGTCCCTCCTGGCCCGGGGAAGAGGGGTCTCCTCGACTGTGGAGATCGGGGGGGAGCCGCACCGTGTCGCGGCCCTGATCTCCTCAAAGGAGGGACACGTCTGGATCTGCCCGACCATTAAAGAGGTTGCCGCGAAGGCGCACGCGATTCAGGGGGAGTGCTGGCAAGCCCTCGCGGCACCCCCGGGGCAGTTCATCCCGCCTCAGACCGCCAGCATCGCCAAGGGGCCGATCCGCGTGATCAAGGTCCCCCGGAACCCCCGGCAGGGGCCGGGCTGGTACGTCTATCTCTGCGTGCCCCTCGGGGCCGAAAGCCCGCCCCCGGAGCCCGAACCGAAGAAGAGATCGCAGAGCCGATTCAAAAACCTCGAACTCTAACCCATTACAAAACCTGAAAAATGGAGTGACTAAAATGCGTACCCTCTACTATCCCGCACAGCAGGGCCGGCAGGCAGACCTCTGCCGCACCCTCGCCGCCAGCATCCTGAACCTCATCCGGGCCCCGGAGGCCGCCGAGCAGTACAAGCTCGGCTTCACCGCCGCGAACCTCCGCGCCGAAGGCGTCGAGATCCCCGCCGGGGCCATGAACCTCCTGGAGGTCCGGGGCTGGATCGCCCGGTCCCCGGAATGGACGAAAACAAAGCCCCGGGCCGGGATCTGGCTCCTCACCCCGGAAGCCGTCCGGTTCCTGGACGACAACGGGCTCGCTACCTCTTCCGGGGGTGCGACGGCATGAGCGGCCTGAGCGTCATCACCGACAAAACCGCGGATGCCGTGCTCGACGCCCTCGAGAAGAAAGGCTACGAGCAGACGGGCCTCACAAAGCCCCGGCCGGAGGAGGCCGTGATCACCCTCCACTACCGGCAGTATCGGATCCGGTTCACCGTCCGGGTCGCGGACGAGGCCGACCCCGAACCGGAGGAGGAGCACCGCTGCACCTGCCCGACCTGCACCTGCCAGCACGGGGGGGCCTGAGATGCCGCCGACCGTCGAAGAGGCCTGGTCCGCGGTAGTCAAGACCCTGCCGGGAGAACCCCGGCCCCGGGTTGTCACCGTCAGCAAGGACGCCGGGAGCCTCCAGCAGTATGTCACCGACCTCGCCGCCGCCAACCCCCGGGCCACCTACCGGATCGTCCCGGTCCTGGTCGTCGGGATGGACGGGGTCCAGGTGGGGGACGAGGTCCGGGTCGTGACCTCGCAGGGGAAGCAGGCCTCGACCAGCTACGTCACGGAGATCCGGGACGGCCTCGCGAAGGTCCGGTATGGGGCTGGCGGCGGCACCAGCGAGGTTCCGGTCGAGCGCCTGGAAGTGGTGTCGCGCTGGGTGCGGTTCCCCCGGGCCGGGGAGGCGAGATAGCCCCATGCCCCCCTGCCCGAAAAGGAGTTCTGCATCCTGTGTGGGAAGGACGTATCCCGGTCCTCGTAATCGACATGCCGGGGCGAGAAAAAGTACCTCCCGTACTGCAAGAAATGTGCCGTGGCGATGTTCCCGAGCTTTGCAGAGGTCTTCCCAATAGCATTTTGGTCTAAGAGAAAACCCTGAGTACTCCCCCAGCACCCTAACTTTTTCTCCCCATACATTTATAATCCCTCACGAAACAAATATAAATTGCTATTGATGTCAGGGGGATACTGTAAAATGTGGTGGAACAATGCGATTAGTACCAGCAGCGATCTGTCGGGCTGACGGCGAGACGATGGCCCGGTGCTACAACGGGCGGCTCTACGTCGCTCAAGGAGCCTATTCTGAGAAGGAGGAGGCGGAAGCGTATGCCAGCACCTGCCGGGGCGAGGGCGGTCTCGCCCGGGTGACCCAGGAGCGGAAACCCCGCCGGATGCGGACCTCCAAGCAGTACATGTGGGTGGTCTGGGCGTGCCCGGCCGAGACCGTCGCGGACAATCTGGAGGGTGAGGAGGTGGCCGCATGTCCGTAGCCCGGCAGGTGACGATCCATGTCGCCCTGAACCCCGACCAGAACCGGAAGCTGATCCGGGGCAAGGTCTTCGAGCGGTATGGAACCTATCCGTCTCTGGACGATGCGATCCAGGTCGCGGGCTGGCTCCGCTCCAAGGAGGGCCGGATCCACCCCGACCACTGGACGATCTCCGAGGTTGTGGACTGCGGGGCCCGGCCCGGCCGGGACCGCTACGCGGTCTTCGTGCGGAAAGGCCGGGTCCTCTGAGCCCGGATCTCCTGCCGCAGGCGCCCTCTCCCGGGGGGCATCTCCCCTCTCTTCTCCGGCACAATTCTCTCCCGGCACCCCCCGCTCAAAACGCGATAGCGTGGCTCTGGTGCGATCCTGCGATCCGAGGATGTGCGGCATGGCCCGCCGGGAGCCTCGCCCAAACCTAAGCCTCGTTCCGCTCAAACGAAGGGCGGATCGGGCTTCGTTGCCCGTATAGCAACATATGGTTTATGGGCGAAACCGTGGCCGCCTGGGTGCAGGATCGCCCGGATCTCACTGGACGGCAGGGGGTTCGGGAACCCGCCCATGATCTTCTGTTTCCTGCCGATTTTCTGCACATGCAACTTTCTCGTTGCCCGGTTGGAAACCTTCATGTGGGATCGTCACCCATCCCCTCCGTACCCACACGGAGTGTTTAAAATGCGCTGGACAAATGAGCAGCAAGCCCTGATCGTAAAATATCGTGGAACGAACGCCCCTTCTCCCACACTCTTGACGCGGATCCCCGAAGGGGATCGAAGATATAAATGCCCGGTCTGCCACCTCGTCCTCTCTTCTGCCGACCTCATCGAGGGCCGGTGCCCCGTCTGCGGCGAGGCCGAGGCCCTGCGGATCATGTGCCCCCTCGACCACACCCACTGCCCTCATGCCGTCGTTGAGTCGCTGGCCTACTGCCCCCTCTGCGGCGAGCCGGTCTGCCCGGAGTGCGGGAGCCATGATGTCTCCCAAATGAGCCGGATTACGGGTTACATCGGGGATTTAAGCGGCTGGAACGCCGGGAAACAGCAGGAACTGAAGGATAGAACCCGCTACGACCCCTTCGACCTCGCGGCCGTCCCGGCCCCAGCTCCGGCGAAGGTGCCGCCGCCGCCCGCCCACGCCCTCCCGGCCCCGATCGAGGTCGCGGATTAGCGAAGATTGGGGAAACGATCTCCCCGCCCGACAATTCTTTTCCCTCTTCTCGCCCTCGCAGGGGGGCTTCCAGGTTCTGGATTAGATAAGTATTGGAGAACGGCAACCTCTTTCCCGACAACGCCCCAATACCTGTACCATGACCCCCTACGAGTACGCCGTCCTCCTCCACCCCGCCGCCGAAGGCGGGTTCTGGGCCGAGGTGCCGGCGCTCCCCGGCTGCCTCGCGCAGGGGGGGACCGTCGAAGAGATGCTGGCGAACGTGCAGGAGGCCGCCGGGGCGCACCTGCGGGCGCTGCGGGAGGACGGAAAAATGGTGCCGGAAGAAAAGGGGATGCTGGTCGCCCGGGTCAGGGTCGGTCGCGAGGCTTCCGCACCTGGGATCGCCGGTAGATCGGGTACCGGGACCCCGTGACCGGGTTGAGGATCTCCCCTACTTTGAGGTGGTAGAACCCCTTCTCCGCATTCTCCCGGATCCGGGCGACGTGGAGGAAAAGGTTGGTGTCGTGGGCCACCAGGGCCTCGAGGGCGAGGAGGTCCTTAACGAGGGTTGCTTGGTCCATGGCTCACCCCTCCCCCCTCTGCCGGTGGCACGGGTGCAGCTCGGCCCCGGTCGGGACCCGGTCAATGGTGTCCGCAAGCTGCCACGGCCCCATATTGACCCGGTACAAGACCCCCGGGGAGAACTTAGGATACTCCCCCGCATATCTCCTAAAAAACCCTTCAATCCCACGCCAGGCGACCGGCACATCGGGGGCCAGAGGGGCTTTAGCGGGCGTCATCTGATCCATGGCCCCCCTCCTGAAGCAGGCATCTCACCTCAGCCCGGACAGCGGGATCCTTGAGCAGTTCCAGGAGTTGAGACGCCCCGCCGGGAACGGTTCCCCCTCGCCGTCCGAGGTCTGCCGCGATGAGGGTTGCGAGGTATTCGCTGATGCTCTCGAACGGCGGGTTCTCCCCCTCGGTCAGCGCCCTCACTTTTTGGTAGGTCTCCCGGCTGACCCGGCAGGCGATCTGGTTTTTCTTTGATTCTGAGCCCATCTCCCCTCAGTCCTCCTCCCCCTGTGTTGCACCCGGCGGGGAGATAATGCTTCCCCAGATCTGCTTTGCAAGGGTATCAGCAACCCGGATCACGGCATTTACATCTGCCGAGCTGGCAACCGTCAACTGGTAGGTTTTGGCATCTCCTTCGGGGGCCCCGGGGTCGATACAGACCGCGTCCAGGCAATAGCACCCCGCGTCGGGGTCGTACAGCACGACAAACCCCACTACGGCTTCGACCGGGATGTAGTGCAGGATCACATCCGTTCCGCCGGTTCCATCAAGTTTCAATACAGGCATTTCCTCCATCTCCTAGACGAAAACGGCTTTTCGGGCCGGGGGCCCGGTTCTTCGATCTGTCTAACTGATCGACATCGCACATCCAGAATACCTGCGGGCGGTTCGCCCACCACGCAACCTTCCGGGTCCACTCGGTTCTCTTTCCGTACTGCATCACAAACGGCGTTGCTCCAAGTTCCTTGAGCAACCGGCACCGATACTTATCCTCTTCGGGGGTCGTGTCGAACCCGACGAGGACATACACGGACACCTCGTGTCGGGTGCGGATCCCGGCATCCTGCAACAGTTGAATGCCTCGCCGGATCGCGGCCTCGTCCTGAATCCGGTCGAAAGCGAAGTGTAATTGTCCGGACCATTCCAGGTCTGCGAGCCTGCCCGCGATATCCTCATCAAGGATCCGAATATCCATCCCCTGAACCGCATTGAACCGGAGCCCCTGCTCGAGAATGTAGTCTGTGTTCTCGAAGAACCACGCTTTGTCTGCGTAAACATTGTTATCGAGGCACACCACTGCATCAAACCGCTCGTCATGCCATTCGTGGATGTGCTGCCACCTCTGGATCTTCCCCTCCTTCTCCGGGACCACACAGAACGGGCAGCGTCGGATACAGCCGCGGGTCGTGAACCCGAGTGAGTACGTAGAAGGGTACAGATCATAATCCGGCTTGCAGAACTCGATCTCGTTTGGCAGGCGCTTTGCGAGGTCTACGCCCGTGCCCCCGATATCAACTTCGGCGTTCGGGAACATCTGGCGCTGGGCGGTTGCCTTCCAGGCATTCTTGGTAAAGGTCACGGAAACAAAGACCCGATCCGGGTCTGGCTCATCAAAGCTCACTGAATGCCCCATATTCTTGTAGTATGCCGACAGTTTCATCAGGGCAAGGTTCGGGATTTTACTGTCGATATCGATCAGTCTGACCTTCATTCCTCCTCCCCGTTCTTCCGGCGGAGCTGCCGCTCGCACTCCTCCTGGAGCATCGGGTACTCGGCCGCGATCCGCTCGTAGATCTTCGCGTTCAGGATCCGATACGCCTCCTGCTTCCCGACCCGGCCGAAGAGGGCGTCCAGCCGGGCCTCGTAGTTTGAGAGGTTGTGCCGGAGGTGGTTGACCGCGATCCGCTGCAGGAACTCCGGGGAACTGTCCCGCGACGCGGGCTCGTATTTGTGCCCCCGTTCCTGGTAGAGGTCCTCGTGGAACCGGTTGTAGGCCCGGATCGCGGCATCCACCACGACCTCGTAGGGCTTCGGCCGGAGGACGATCTGCCAGGTGGCGAGCTCCTGCAGGAGCCGGTCCCGCTTCGTCGCGACGGCCTTCCGGGCCCCACCCCGCCGGCCCGCGTTCCCGGCCACGAACGCCTGATATGCCGCACTCTGCTCGGCCGCCTCGACCCGGCTCGTCCGGTACAGCTTCGCCGGGGCCGCCGACCGGAAGACCGGGTTCTTGGCCTCTCGGTCGCAGGGGCCGAGGAAGGCGACGATGGCCTTCTCCGTCCAGCCCCGGGCCTTCAGGCCCGCCTTGGTGAGGTATTCTTCCTGATCGCCGGTCATTCTGACTCAGCCCCTGCCCACCAAAAGACGATTGACCCCCCCAGCACCGCCAAAAGGATCAGGCAATACCCCTGCAGGGTGTCACCAAACAGGACCCAGATCACACCGAGCATGATGGCGGTCATGACGGCCACGCTCGCCATACCGAGGAGGAACCATTCCCTGACCCCCGCATAGAACTCCTGCTGGATCCGCTTGGCGGTTTCGAGGTCTATGCCGTGCTTCTTTGCGAGTTCTCTGGCCCGATAGTCTTCGGGGTACATGGATCCCATCTCACCGGCCCTCCCTGCGATAGTGGGCGAACCTGCGATATCTGGAGGGAACGATCCCCCGGGAGAGGTACTTGATCGCACAGGCTCCCGCCACGGCCCCCAACCCGACCGCGAGCCCGGTAAGCGGATCTGCCTCGGCCGGGGGGCTACCGGTTGCCGCCCAGTCCGCCTCCATCGCCACCAGGTGCTCCTGATACAACTCCCCCGGGGTGCGGAACAACGCTGTATCTCCCCGGATCACCACCCGGGCGATGCCGGCGTTGAGCAGGAGCTTCGTGCAGAGCATACATGGCCCCCGGACGATCCCGGCCCCCGTCGCCACATCCTGGCTCGCGAGGTACATCGTCATCCCGGCCACGCTCTCCCGGACCTGGAGGAGGGCGTTCATCTCCGCATGGACGCTCCGGCAGGCCTCGTAGTTCTTCCCGGCCGGGACCCGGTGCTCTTCCCGGTAGCAACCGAGGCTAGCGCAGTGGGGCATCCCCACCGGGGTCCCGGTGTAGCCGGTCGAAACGATCCGGGTTCCGTCCACGATCACGGCCCCGCTGTTCCGCCGGATGCAGGTGCCCTGCTGGGCGCAGCGGAGGGCCAGGTCGAGGAAATAGGTCGGGCGGTCGGTGCGGGTCATGGATGTCCCCCGCGAACGGTGGCAAGGGCCTCCCGGTACCACCGCTCAAGATGCGCTTCCGCCTTCGTCTGGCACCGGGAGAGCAACTCCGGCGGGGGGTGCGGGGTGACGCCCCCATGCACTTTCCGGCCCGCGATCACGGGGAACTTCATTGCCCAGTTCCCCCCGGGTTCAGCGGCCGCCTCGTTCTCGTACCACGCAAAGCCGAGAGCATCATCCGGGGAGATCAGGTACTCCCGCTGGAGGTATTCGTAGCCGACCTCGTCGAAGACAATGATCGCGGAGTCCCGGCCGTCCCGGAGCGGCTTGACCAGATACGACTCCGCATGAACGGGGGACACGACGATCAGCCCGACCCCGTGCCGCCGGGTAGCCCCGATCAGCAGTCGCACCGGGGAGGGGACCGCCCGGGAGAACTGCGGCAACCCCGCAGCGGCCTGGACGATGTCTTCGAGGTAGTACACCTCCCCCCTCCGGCTCCGCCCCAGGGCGGCGAAGAGCGGGTCGGGATCGAAGAAGATCCGGTCGGCCGAGAAGGCCGGATCGAGCCGCGTCGCGAGCGAAAGCCCGACCCTCCGGGGGTCCTGCCGGTGCGGGGAAGTGGGGTTGATCGGCCGTCCGGTCACAGTGCCGATCCAGGACCCCCGCTCGGCAAAGTGCCGCCGGGGGATGGCGAGGATCGAGTCTGATTCTTCAGAAGGGATTGAGAGTTCCATCTACACCCCCCCTTGCCCCCCGGCAGATGAGAGCAACCCGTACTTCCGGCATATCTCCTTAGATACGGAATATGCCGCCGAATCGCGGATCATATCAATGTCCGGGGGATCGAACCTCCCACGAGCCCTGCACGCTTCTTGGACCCTGCTTGAAAACGCTCTAATGTATTCCTTCTCATACCCCTGTTCCACCAGCAGATGGATCTGCTGGAGTGCTTTTAGATTCATGTTAGAATGACACTCTTCCATTTTACACCCCATTTTTCCAGGTGGTCAACAATTCAAGCAGGAAGTCCGGCGAAGGCCCGGGCACCCGCTCGCCGGTCAGCAACGCGGCCCCCCGGCACCCGGCCGGGGAGAGGTAGAGGATCTCCTCGCCCCGGAGGACCGCGACGACGAGGTCTTCGGGCTGCTCCGGGGCCGTGTCGAGGACGACCTGGAGCCCGTGGAGGTCGTAGATCTCCTTGATGCCGCCGGGGGAGGGGTAGGTGGCGGTCCTGCGGCCGTGCTGCCGGACGTAAGCCGTGAACTCGGTGTAGGGGGTCATTCCTCGCCATCCATGTTACTCTTCCTGCCCGGCTGTCCGCACTTCTTTGTTCAGGTCCTCTTCTGCCCACTCTTTCAGTCTGAGGTACAGGGTGTTCCTGGCGATCTTAAGTTTCCTGGCAACCTCTGCCTTCGAGACCCCAAGGGCAAGCAGTCGCTCAACCTTTGCACGATCAACCTCCTTCACTTTTGGACCAAACTTGACTCCCTTCTCCTTCGCCGCCTCCTGACCGAGTTTCACCCGCTCAATGATCAGAGCCCGTTCATACTCTGCAAATGCCCCCGAAATGTGGAAAAATAGCCTCCCGGTTGAGGTTGTGGTGTCGATACTCTCTTCCGTGCTGACCAGGTCGATTTGGTGCGCTTTGAACCACTCCGCGATTCGAATTAGGTCCGAGAGTGACCGGCCGAGCCGATCCAGTTCATGGACGATGACCACATCGGCCATATGGGCCCGGAGTTCCAGATCCCGGAGCATCTTCTGGAACCCCTGGCGATCCGTGTCTTTCCCACTGGCCTTATCCGTGTAAACCCCCATCAGTTCTATGCCCCGGTAAGTACAGAACTTCTGGATCTTCTCGATCTGAGCATCAAGGTCCTGGCTTGGAGTGCTCACCCGGGCATACCCATAGGCCCGCTTCACCTTGCGTTCGCTCATTCTAATCCCCCCTCCGTTCCTCGGTTCTCATTCTCCTGCCTCTCCTTTTTTCTCCGATAAAACGTGGTGAGCGGGTAGCCGCATACCTTCGCCGCCGCCCGTTCGGACAGTTTCTTCTTCTTCCAGAACTCGATCTTCTCCCAATCAACCTCTATCCTGGGGCGTCCGATCTGCTTCCCCTGCGCCTTGGCTCTCGCGAGGCCTGCTTTCGTATCCTCGCGAATCTTCTTCCGCTGGAGATCCGCACCAAGCGTCACGGCTGAGGTCAGCAGGGGCTGGAGTTCCGGCTGGGCGTTCAAAACAAACTCATCCAACTGGTTCAGCGAGACCACCTTGATCCCAGCGTCCTGAAGCCGCCAGATCTCCTGCAGGGTCCCCTTCGCGTCACGGCCGAGGCGGGAGAGGTCCGTCACATAGAGCTCCTTCACCTCTCCAGTATTGAGGAGGGCGGCCATCTGCTTGTAACCCGGGCGCTGTTCGGGGTCCTTTGCCCCGCTCACACCCTGGTCGCGGTAGATATGCTGCTCGGGGATCCCAGCCTCGGTGAGCTGCTTGATCTGCCGGGTCATGTCCTGGGAGTCTTGAGAGGTCCGTGCGTATGCAATTCTCATGATGATACCAGATGTTACCTTTAAGGGTATATATGTGTATCCTATGTGACGGGCGTTTTGGTGTCACGCAAACGAGCGGTTGTGGGGGCATTATGTTTGTAATAACACGAACAAAAAGATCACTTAGCAAATAAAATTTCAGTAGAGTAAATAAGTTTTAGTTTTTTTAGTAACACAAACTGGTAAAAAAGTGTTACGAAAACCGTAGCACGTTTTTAAACAAACGTAACACTTCCCCGTCTTGAGATCGATCAGGATCATGGCGACCGACAGGATCCGATCCGGGGAGGATCCCGGGAGGGCGTCTCCCCCGCACTACCCATATCTTTTAGCCGACCCAGCCTCCAACCTACTCCCAAGAGACAGCACCATGCCCGATCCCCCAGATATCATCTGCCCCTACTGCGGCTGCAGGGGGCACAAGACCCCGCACCGAAAACTCTCCTGGATCCACAGCAGAGAAGAGGCCGAGCAGTTCGGGTGGAACGACTTGGCCTGCGGATCCTGCGGCCGGGCGTTCCGGGGCTACCCGTGGCCGCCGCGGAGCTCCTGATGCCCCCAAACGTATATGCCCCTGAAGAAGCACACTACCATAGAGAAGAGGACATGATCCCGATGCAGACGATCATCACCGAACCCCCTCCCGCCGGCACCTTCTCCGCCTACGCCCCGGAGGTCCCGGGGTGCGTGGCGACCGGGGCGACCCGGGAGGGGGCCCGGGCCCGGCTGCTGGAGGCCCTGGCGTTCCACCGGGCCGGGCTCGCGGAGGACGAGGGGGCATGACCGCCTCCCCCGCCCTCCTCCGGCTCGCCGGGCTGGAGCGGTTCACGATCCCGGACAAGCGGTATCCTACCCCCCTCCCGCCGGCACTCGAGGCGAACTACTGCTACACGGTGGACGGGGGCCACTCGATCCTCGTGGTGCTCGCAAACGAGTACCGGGCGGGCGAGCCGGTCGCGGACTACCTGACCCCCGCCGCCGTCCGCACCGTGCTCCGCCGGGGCTACACGGTGAAAGAGGGGGCCCTTGACGGCGAGGTCCACCCCTTCGTCTGGTGCCGGATCCCCTACTCCTCGGAGATCGGGCTGCTCGAAGAGGACGACGATATCGAATACTGACCCCGAAGGGGTCAGGACCCTTAAAAATGAGGTAAAAATGAGCAAAATTCCCGTAACCAAGAGGGGATCGGCGTGACCGATGCTCCCGAGTTCCCCCAGGCCGACCCGGCGGTCCAGTACATCGTCCGGCAGGTCGCGAAGATCGAGGACGCCCAGGCCTGCACCGCGGGCTACTACAAGGGGCAGGCGGCCCTGCTGCGCCGGCTGGAGAGGACCGACGAAGAACTGACCCGGATCCGGGGTTTGCTTGATGGGCTCGACCCGCAGGCCACCGCCCGGTACTTCCGGGAGGGCATGGACCACGCGATCAGCGAGGTCGAGGGCGAAGTCCGCCGGGAGATCCAGAAGGGGGCCGCCGACGCCGTTGCCCGGCTGGCCGCCGCCTCCCGCAACCTCGAGCTGACCGCGGCCGATGTCGAGCGGCAGATGGAGAGGGTGCAGAAGAACATGGCCGGGTCCGAGGGCCTGCTCCGCTCCGCCGTCCGGCAGGCCGCCGGGGAGTATGCCGATGCCGTCAAGGGGTCGGAGGCATCCCTGCAGGCGACCGCCCGGGCCGTCACCGAAGAGTTCCAGGGGATCGCGGCATCCCAGACCGATCTGCAGGCCCGGTTCGCGGCCCTGGTCGAGAAGTGCCTCTACCGGGTGCCGCTGGCGTATCTGGCCGGGCTGGTGGGGCTGGCCTTCGCCCTCGGCTTCGTGGTCCGGGGGGTGGTATGATCCCCCTGGACCGCGACACCCTCACGAGCCTGGCCGGGCTGGAGGTCCTGGCCCTCGCCGGGATCCTGCTCCCCCTCTTCGTCGGGCACTTCCTGCACCCGGCCGCCGGGCTGGTCCTGGCCCTGGTGTGGTGGGCGACCCCGGGGTGCCCGGTCCAGATCCTGCACGACTTCCGGCGGGGCTGGTACCCCTTCCTCGCGGCCTACCCCTGGTGCCTATATCTCTTCTTCGAGGACCTGCTCGCAGGCGACCCCCTCGCCTGACCGTTCCCTGTCCGTTTTTTCTGCACATGCAGGCCGCTCGGGCAACCTTTAGAGAATCCCGAAGAGTTGCCCCCCAACTCTCCGGTAATCCCGGATAGTTCCTCCCGCACCAGCGCATCCCGTAGCACCACCATAGGCAACCTATATCCCCCCCGCCCTGCTATTGTGATCGAAGCACCATGGCACCCTCGAAAGCACATCCCGAACGGGGCTGCAAGCTCACCCCGAAGCAGGCCGAAACCCTCCGGAGGGAGGGGTTCGTGGATATCGTCCGCGGCGGGAAGAAGATCCGGCTGAACCGCGGGTACACCCCCGGCGTGGTCCGGGCCAGCACCCGGCAGACCGGCCGATCGATCCCGCAGTACGACGGTCGGATGAAGGCAATGGCTCCCGGCAAACGGATCTCGGCCCGGGGCCGGATCTATTTTGAGTACCGGCGGAACCGGACGGATGTCCGGGGGTCGCGGGTCTAAGGGGGGAGACCCCCCGCACCCCTCATCAGGTGGCCCCCCGGATCCTCTTCTCGCTCCTGCGCCGCCCAGAGCCCCGATTCTCTGATCCGTCCCGTATCATCACCTCCCAAAACCCGATCCTATCCTCGCAACCCGAAGCAACGCCATAGACAACCTTTATCTCTCATCGCCCCCACTTCCCCTGTAGAGCAACCCCCGACGAGGAGGTGGATCTGCCGAGATCCGGCAGGAACGAGCATGAAAGTCAATGCAAAAGGGAGGCGGTGCGCCCCCACGGTGACGGCAAAGCGGCTGGAGCAGTTCCCCGGCAAGGGAACCGCTTACATCCGCGAGAACACCCCGAACCCCCGGCTGACCCGGCCGGAGGATCACGGGTGGACCGAGATCTCGGACGCCGAGATCGCGAAGTTCGCCCGGCTCGGCTACGATGTCTGGTACAAGACCGCCAGCATGGGCGGGGCGCACCGGGTGTACCGGTCGCTGAAGAAGGCCGGGCAGAAGTGAGTGACTGAACAGTAAAATGAGGTAAAAAATGGGAAAACTGAGGAAAGAGCGCCCCGAACGCCGGACGTTCAACGGGAAGAGGTTCCAGATCGTGGGCTGTTACAAAGAGGCCGGCGAAGCCCGGAAGACGCAGCGCCGTCTCCTGGCGCAGAACCGGCTCGCCAGAGTTGTGCCGTCCACGGCCCCGCTCCTGAAACTCGAACAACTGCAGAAGGCCTCGGGGCAACCGATTGGAAAGCCCCGGCCCGGGGAGACCTACTACATCCTCTACGCCCGCAGGCAGGAGTCGGAGAACTGGCGATGAAAGCCTACTGTATCAAGGTCGGGACCCAGTACGTCTCCGGGACCTGTGCCTTCGGCGGCTGCGTCCCGAAACTGGTCTCGAACAAGAACTTCGCCTACGTCTACGACACGCGGGCCGAGGCCGAGGCCGCGGTGCGCTACCTTGCCGTCGCCCAGATCACCTGGGATGCGCAGATTGAAAAACTGTAAAATGAGGTACGAAAAATGGTGAAACGCTACAACTACAAGAACCCCAAACCCGCCCAATGGCATGAGGGGCCCCGCTACGACATCTCGGTCGCTAACAACCTGCTCTACACGAACAGCGACTGGACCCGGGGGAAGGTCACGGTCTTCATCAAGGACAAGTGGGACGGCAACAAGATCCACCAGCGCACCGGCGATGCCCAGATGATCGGGAACTTCAGCCCGATCTGGGTGAACTGGAAGGGCAAGAAGATTATGATCGAGAAACTGCTCGACAGCACGCAGTAAAATGAGGTAAAAATGGAACAGTTATCATCCGCTCTCCGAAAAAAGGGCAAACTGGTGAAGATCGTCAATCTCACCTACCGGTCCCTCGAGGATGCAAAGAAGGGCATGGACTTCTGGGTCAACAAATCAGAATAAAGGCTTGATCTGAAAAAATGAGGTGAAAAATGACATCCAAAAAAGGGTCTACAAAAAAGCAAATTCCCCACAGGGGGTACATTGGCTTCCTCCAGGTGAAAGATGCAAGAGAAGCCAAGGCGTGGGTGAAGAAAAAGTATGATGTTCCCCCCGGGTCCGTGATTCTCGCAACAAGAGTCCCCGTGAAAAGCTGTGGGAAGAACCCACTGCCGTACCCCTACATCTACGAAATTGAGGTCTATGTCCCATCTCGGGACTAAAATGAGGTGTAAAAATGACAAGACCTACTGAACGACTGGGTCGGGATTACGGCCCGTTCGAGGGTGTCCGCATACTCACCATGAACGGTGTCCGGCTGTACATCGTGAACAAGCAGGCCGCGACGGAAGCAAACCTTAAGGACCACGATCTGATCCCGCTCGGCGGCGGGAAGTATGCCCACACCCTGGGGCTCACCCGCGACAAGCTCTACCGGGCGGCCGGCTACGATGTCAACAAGATCGACTTCGCGGTCCCGCAACCCTGGTATGACCTGCCCGAGAACCATGCCCGCCGGAAGAAGGGGGACCGGGCCGTCTGGTCCTACGCGGGGCGCAGGAACACCTTCGGGAAACCGATCTGGGACTCCGAGGCGCGGAAGCGGCTCAAGACCCGGATCAACCAGCGGCTGAGGCGGTGATCCCGGTGGGCTACAGTTGCACTGCCGCGGCCAACCGGACGCTGGACGCGATCAGCGAGGCCTGTTACCAGCAGACCAAAGCCGCGAACGTCTACCGGCACAACGGGAAGGACTACTTCTGGGAAGTGGGGCGGGAGAATGCGGACGGCGCGATCACCGGCACGATCTACCGGTACTCCGGCCCCCGCACGAACCCCAAGACCACGGTCACAAAGGCGGGGTCGTTCCGGATCAACCCGAACGGCACCATCGCCCGGGGAGTCGGGCTCAAGGGACTCTATGAAAGCCGCACCCAGAACCCCAAAGCGCCGGTCAAGACCGCCACGCTGCTCCCCTACACCTACACGAAGTATGGGAGGGGCATGGGGATCGTGTATGTGGACAAGGAGAACCCCTCCCCGGACCCCTTCAAGAAGATGATCTGGGGGTTGACCAAGGACCTCCAGACGGTCAGCGACTTTAAGGGGTTCTTCACCCGGGCCGGGAAACCGATCCCGGTCGAGTATGAGGTTCCTCCCCGGAGCACCGCCGCCGGAGAGAAGGCCGTCCGGGCCAAAGCAATCACGGCGGCGATCAAGGCCCTGTAACAATGGAGGAGTAAAATGGCAACCAAACCACAGGAGATAGGCGGGTACCTCGCTGATGGCGGGGTGCTCACGGATTGGAACGGGAAGAAGATCGGCACCTACCGGCTCATCGCCTCCTGGAAACTGCCGAACATGTACATATCGGATCGGATGTTCCAGGTCGAGGCCATCGTCAACGGCGTAACCTACACCGGCCGGAGTGCCGGGGTCGGGATGGCGTACCGAGGAAAGCGAAAGAAAACCCCACCCCGGGGACGGTGACCCCGGCAGTAAAAATGAGGTAAAAAATGCAACGCAAACCAAGCAGCAAGGCAACCCCCCCGAAGGCGAGGTCCTCGATCCCGGTCATCCCGGCCATGCGAGGATTCTCGTTTCTCACCGGGGACGTAAACTGGAAAGAGTACGGCGGAACCTTCTACCGGAGCTTTGGGGACGGAACCTACGCCCTCATTGAGTTCATCAACCTCGAAGATGCTGTCAGGTATGGGGGGATCCGGGGGAACAGGTATGCGGCCGTAGGACGAACCGTGGACCTCTCGCCGGGAGGGTTCTCGCTGAGAAACCTCGATTCAGCCCTCCGCACCATCGGGGCCTCTCCCGCGACCCGGAACCCCAAGGTTCTCCTCGATGCGGTGAACGCCTACGGGTCATTTGATGTTGACTTCGAGATCTTCGGCAACAATGCCGACAAGCTCCTGGCCGCGGCGAAACGCCGGTACTGACCTGCATATGCAGTAAAATGAGGTAAAAAATGGATCAGTCATCATCCGCTCTCAGGATCCTTGAGAAGAGCAAGCGAGAGAAGGAGTTCCGGGTTTCGCGAGACCACCTCTACTACTTTGCGGGGGAGTACTACTACAAGCGCGATGCCGAAGACACCAAGAACGCCCTGAAAAAGGCAGGGTATTCGGTACTGATGCGGAAAGGCCCTCGCCAGTCTGACGGGTACCAACTCCATGCTCGGAAGGTCAAAGCGACTTCTGAAGACAAAGCGAACCCCCTGTATAGGGGAAACCGGGTGGTAGAGGTCACGCTTGAATCCGCTCGGCCCCCCATCTGGACCGTCACGCTCATGCACACCGCAAAGAATGGCGAGTACCGGAGAGATTACTCTAAATCCGCTGGTGAGTACACCCGATACCATGACGGCCCCTCTATCACCCCTGCGGTCACAGAGGCAAAGCGTCTGGCGAAGAAATGCGGGAAAGGAACCTACGTTGTCATCTACGGTGCGACCTCAGCAGAGACGTTGCAGTGGGATGGAACGCGGTTCGTGAACCTGAAACGGGCCCCGTAGAATGAGGTGAAAAAATGCCCTGGAACAAAGATGGCACGTATGTGCCGGTACCCGATGACCGGACCTTCGACGGCAAGCGGTTCTCCCTCCTGTGGGTGACCGGGTTCAGCTCGAAGCGCCGGGCAGAACAGACAAAGAACGCCCTCAAAGAGGGGGGGAGCAAGCCCTACAATGTGCGGATCGTTCCCTATGATGGAGGCTACTACCTCTACACCGCTCCGCGGGTGACCCGGGAAGACTCCCAGTGGTTGATCCAGCGGATCGGGGGGCTCTGAAGGGGCCCCCCAGAAAAATGAGGTGAAAAATGGAGTTCAAATCACTCGAACAATTATTCGAGGAGAACAACGGCCGGACGGTCGTCATGGACCGCCGGAAGTACTGGGTTCGGTACATGCGGTACCGGGGCGGCGAGGACATCTGGCTGGAACCCGTCAACAAGGACGCCCCGTGGTACCGCAAGATGCGGGACTACCTGGGCGATGACTGGGTCACGGACGCGAAGCACCTTGAGGGCAAGGCCTTTAGCGAGGTCTACCGGCAGCTCGCCTGGAAACAGCCCTCGACACCCAGCCGCAAGGCGACGACCTCGCGGAAGAAGGCCCCGGCCCGGAGGCGCTGACATGCCCGCCGCCCCCCGCAAGCCCGTTCGCCGGGCCAAGCCCCCGGCCCCCCGCACCCCCGCGACCAAGCCCGGCCTGACCCGCCGCTCCCCCGGCTGGAAGACCTTCGTCGCCCTGCTGGAGCAGAAGGTCAACTTCCGCACGATGCGGAACGGAAACACGACCTGGACCTGCGACGGGAAGCTCACCTTCACGCGGCAGATCCTCCGGTCGAAGTTCCCGGGGGTCAGCATTGAGAAGACCATCAAGTACCTGCAGGACCGCGGCGGCTACTGCGACTGCGAGGTCCTGCTGAACGTGGATCTGTGATGATCATGCGCCAGGAGATCCGCAAACGGTTCGCCGGCCCGGCCCGCCCGGCCCACGGCCACCATCGACCCGAACCTGGTGCTCTACTCGCCCGACGATGACGCCTTCTACCGGTTCGACCGGTTCACGGCACAGTATGCCGTGTTCCGGTTCTTCCGGCGGAACGGCTGAGATCGGGCAGGTATCGACTGAAGAACACCGTAAAAATGTGAGTAAAAAGGAAGTCCGTAAAAATGGCAAAGAGTCCGTTCACCACAGCAACCCTCACCTATATGGTGAAGGGCAAGGTACAGTCCAAGAAAATCCCGATCCCGGCCCAGCGTCATGCCCTCGGGATCCTGAAACAGCGAGAAGGGTATGTTGAGATCTGCTGGTTCAAGGTGCCTCCCGCGGTAGGGGGGTACCAGGAGGACAACTTCAAGACCAAGGTCGTGCGGGTTCCCATGGATGCCGGGCTCGCCAGCCTGAAGGTCGGCGGCCGCGTGATCTCCAAGGCCACCTGAACCGCGTGCAGAACATCGTTAAAATGTGATCAAAAGGAGGACCAGAAAAATGGCAAACATCAAGTACGACCGGTCGCGGAGCAAAATCTTCAACGGCACGCCGTATTTCTTTTACAAGCAGGCTGACGGCCGGGTCAACGGCCGGAACATCGTGAACCGGCTCCGGGGCATGGGCTTCTCGGCCCGGATGACCGTGAACCAGGGGAAGAACACCGGCGGCTGGCCGGTCAAGGTCTACAACATCTGGCTCAGGGAGCGGTGAGGGCGGCTCGGCCCCCCGCCCCCGGCTGCATGTGCAGAAAAATGGAGGTTAAAATGTCTCGAATCTTTGATGGAAAGACCTTCCGAGAGGCGACCGCGGCCCCGACCCGGGCCTCGGCAGAGATCGTTGCCGCCGAGTGGCGCAACAATGGATGGAACGCCCGCGTGGTGAAGAAGAAGCACTCCTACACGATCTACGTGCGGAGGAAGTAAGGGCCGGTTGCCCTGACGTTAAAATGGAGTCCGAAAAATGATGCTCAAATACTCAACCCTCTACGAGGTCCCGCCCTACCGGGCGTGGCGGATCGCGTTCTACAACTCCCAGTACACCTACCTGTTCTTCGGAACCAAGGAGGACGCGAAGGCCGCAGGCCAGAAGCTTGCAGACCAGCTCGCAAAGAAGGGTAAGCTCGTCTCGAATATGTCGATCAAAGAGGTCTCCAAGTACCTGGGGAAGTGACCCCCCCAAAAATGAGTGAGTAAAATGGCACGAGTTACCAAAGCCCTGCTGGAGGGCATGACCAAAACCGTGGGGCGGCTCTACGGCTATCCTACTGTGGGTGAACCTGCCCCCCAAGGCTCAAAGAACCGTTATAAGAAGGCCTTCCTGATGCTGTCCGCAGATCAGTACTACAATCTGATGGTCGTCCAGAAGGACGGCAGCTGGACCGAGTTCGGCGGCTCCCGGCAGTACACCGCCTCAGAGATGGAGGTCTACCTCAAAGGACTGATCGACGGCAAGACCCACCAGAAGCGGCGGTGAGGGGTAGGAAGATCATACCCCTCTGTATCAGTATGGAGGCAAGTACCAGCATGGAAAAATACACGCTTACTCAGAATCAAAAGGCTGAGCTACAGAAAACCGGCTACGTGAACATCACCCGAAACGGCAAGCAGGTCCGGGTAACAACCTCAATGGTGAAGGAAACTCTTGCAAGGCCGTCCGTATCGCTCTTCAAGATGGATCATCTGGCGAACCCCGATGAGAAAGACCTCAAAATCGCCACTGACCGGATAAAGGCCTACAACAAGCGGAGAGGTCCGCGGGTCGGGGACTTCATCATCATGCCGGACGGCTCTTACCAGCGATTCTCGTACAAATGGCCGGAAGGGTTGCAGACTTCAAACGGGGGGAGTTACTTCCTCGGGTCCTCCGGCTACGCTTCAATGTCTGGAAGTCTGAACCGGACGGTTCCGAACAAACAGATCAAACCGACCCCCGAACGAAAGGAAGGTCCGTTCTGGTTCTTCCACCATGACATGGCGACGGCTCACAACGCCGTTGGGGTCAGGGCGTTGTGTCGGGTGTACCGGCATACGGGATGAGGTGGCCGGTATGGTACAACTCTATCGTATGTTTGACGGCAAGCGGTACACCTGGGCGGGCTATGCCCGGACCAAGACCGAAGCCGAAAGACGGAAAGCCAAAATGAAAGAAGAGGGGTTCAAGGTCCGGCTCGTCAAGATGCTCGGAACCTCGATCCGAGCCCCGCCAGAACGCGGGAAACACGCCGAGAAAGTGTGGGTCCTCTACGAGCGGGATAACCTCTTAGATAGGTGATGCGCAAGGCCCGCCGGGCCTGAGCCCCCAACCTCCTCTTTTCTCCTCCTCCCGGGTGCAAACCAGAACCTATATATTGGATAACCGACCAATCTCTGTTTCGAGGCCTCCCGGAGAGCCCCGGGCGGCCGGAATACCGCCGGGAAACCCTGCGTTCCCCGGCACCAAGTGAAAAATGGAGCGTTAAAATGAGTGGAATACCAATAGCAGGGGAGACCTGCTGTGCAAACTGCGTCTCTGACGCCACCTGTTCGCACCGGTCGGATCTCCCCGGAATCGCACTGATCTGCGACCAATTCTTGAATCGAACCTTCCCTCCAGAAGTGCAGGACGAGATCCGGGCCGGGGACCGCTGTCACATCTGCGGAGCCCCCGCGATCATCGGCGGCGGGGGGCGGCTGACCTGCGGAACCTGTCTCATCGCCCAGGCCGCGGCGAAGGTCAGGATCGGGAACAAGGCGATCCGGGAGTGGCTGGGAACCGTCGCGATCGTCCCGGTTCCCACGGGCGACGCCGGGGCCGACCCCGACGACATTCCCGAAGAGGACGAAGAGGAGGCCCTCTGATGGCGCTCCAGATCTACACGGACGGCGGGTTCCGGGCGACGGCCGGCGGGGTCGGCGGCTGGGCGTATCTGTTTGTGGACGACCGGCAGGGCCAGATCGGGTCCGACGCCGGGGTCCTGGTCACCGATACCCCGGCCGGAGGCGAGTACCTCGCGATCATCAAGGCCCTCCGGGCGGCCCGGGATGCCGGGCACCGGGAGGTCGCGGTCTACAACGACTGCACGGGCGTGGTCAACCAGCTCGCCGGCCGGGCAGGGGTCGCCTCCCCCCGGATCCTCCCGCACTACCAGCGGGCGGCCGAGCTCCTCGCGGACTTCGATGTCGCGACCGTCGCCTACGTCTCCCGCGACCACCCTCACATCCAGGCCGCCGACGCCCTCGGCTGCGAGGCGGTCGCCCGGCGCACCGGGGCCGGGTTCCCGGTGCGGTGGTGGCACAAGAGCAACGCCGGGGCCCCGCAGGGCTGGCGGGCGGCCCGGGCGGTGCCCGCGGCAGAGGGGTGGGGATGATGGTTGACCTCACCCCGGCCGAGGCCGGGATCTGTCTCCTCGCGATCGTCAAGGCCGAGTTCGCTGCCGGGTGGGATGGTACCCCCCGCCCGTGGGGCGCCGCCTCCCGCGGGATGATCACCCGGCTCCTCGCGAAGCTCGGCATCCCCGACACCGAGGTCCTCACGCTCGCCTGCCCGGTCTGCGGGAGGGTCCAACGGGTGGACCGGACGGCCTATCTCGACAACATCGCGATCGGCGGCCACCCCTACACCTGCGGGGGAGCGGCCTGCCCGGGCCATACCGTCATGCGGGTTGTTCCCAGAGAGGAGATCCTGCGGGAGGAGGCCGAATGACCTCCTGGTGGCCGCGGCTCTGGCACTGCGGCCTCAAACTCTGGTGGAACCGGCTCTGGGTCCGGGCCGACGAGTTCCACCCATCGCTCGACCTCGATCTGGCCGCCATGGAGGCGATGACCGCCCCGGAGCGGGCCGCATACCTCCGCGACCTCTTCCGCCGGCGCGAGATCGCCCACCGGAGGTCGTTATGAGCAACGTCCCGGAGGCCCTCGCGGCCCTCGAGCACGAGCAGTGGATAGCCTGGTCGAAGAGCCTTGCCGCAGCAGAACCCCTCTCCGCGGAGCGGGTCGAGCGGTGGCGGGGGCTCTGGGTGCCCTACGCGGACCTCTCCGAGCAGGAGAAGGATGCCGACCGGGTCTGGGCCGAGAAAGCCCTCGCCATCGTGGCCGACCCCCTGGCATCCGCCCTCACCCTCGAGTACCGGGAGTGCTGCCGCCGCCTCGCGGACCCGGCCCTCCAGAACCCGCTCTGGTGGCTCGGCTACCGGTGCGGGATCGAGGACCTCGTCGCCCGGCTCGCGGAGAAGGGGATCGCGGTCACGCTCCCCTCCCCGGCCACGAGGAGGGATCGGTGATGGTGACCTGGAAGCAGGTGATCGAGCGGCACGGGGCAGACCTGGCCGAGAAGATGGTCGCGACCGGGCTCCTGGACGGGATCACCTGTGTCCTCCTCCCCTCCGGGGAGGCCGACATCCCGCAGTGCGACATCGACCGGGCACTCCGGGCGGTGCGGGGGTTGCCGGTCCACGACTGGGACTAAAAAACCTGCATGTGCAGAAAACAAAGGAAACTACAGAAATGTCCCTGTATAATGCCATCAACGGGCGGCACCCGAAGAGCAAAGAGATCCTCGCCCTCCTCGACCTGACCGAGGAGGAGATCGAGCGGTACCGCGACTGCCGGGTCTTTCCCAAGACGAGGACCATCGAGATCCTCGCCCGGACGGGCGGGGGGAACCGCGAAGACTATCCGAACACGGCGCTCACCGCCCATCCCGGCTACGTCAGCGACCGGGACGCGAACTTTGACGGAACGTATACGGTCTACACCATCCGAGTTCCCGATGCGGTCCCGGCGACGGCCCTCCAATCTCTGGACAAAGGAACCCGCTGGGGGGAGGGGTAGCCATGTGCCGGAACGCGATCCTCCATCACCGCGACGGGTCCGAGACCGTCTGCCGGTGCCAGGCTGACCTCCAGCAGGCGATGCCCCGGGGGATCTGGTTCTTCCCCCCGGCCGGTGAGCCCGACCTCGAGAGAGGCGGCTTCGAGCCGGGGGTCTGCCTCTGCCCGGTCGATCTCGAGCGCACGGCCCGGGCGAACGGCTACCGCCTCTCGCGGCAGGGGCCGGACGGGGTCGAGGACGTCTTCGACGACCACCTCTACCTCTGCGGGGTTGAAGGGGCAGAGCGGGAGGGCTCCCTCCGCAAGGAGGGAGGTGAAAGCGGAGCCCCTTCTTCACTTTCACCCCGCACGGCCCACCTTAATGCCATAGGAGGACCAATATGATCGTATCGTATCGACCACGGGCGGACGGGATCGGTGAGGTCCCGGCCGAGAACGGGCTGGAAGTCCGGGTCGCCGGAGGCCAGCCATGAGCCGCCGGGATCTCATCGGGATGCTCGCCGGCGGGGCGATCCTCGCCTTCAGCGTCTGGGGCCTCCTCGGCGGGTTCTCCACGCCGGAGGCGAAGGCCTTCCTGCTCCTCGACGGCCTGATCGGGCTCTACATCGTCGCGAAGGCGACGGAACGCCTGCTGGCCACCCGGTTCCCCCCGCCGCCGCCCTTCGTGGACGAGAACGCCGATCCGTGGGAGGACGAGCCCGCGGACGAGGACGAGGAGGTGTCCCCGTGAACCGCCTGCTCCATGGTCTGATCCTGGCGGTATCTCTGGGCTATTTCCTCATCTCTGATGGTGAGAACCTCCTCCTGAGCCTCCTCTTCGCCGTCGCTCTCCTCAACAGCCTCCTCACACTCTTCGTTCTCATCTGGATCAAACCCGGGTCCGGGCAGGAAACCCTGCACCAGACCCTCCTCCGCGAAGAGGAGGAGTGGTGGCAGGCCCGTCTGGCCGCCAGGAGGGGTCAGCCGTGACTCTGCCTCCCCGGTGCCGCCGGGTGATCGCGAGGGTCCTGGCCCGTCCCGCCGCCCCGGACCCCGAATGTGCCGCAGAACAGTATGTCGAACGGGTCCGCCGAACCCTGGAATACGGCGAAACGCTTCTATCGAAAAAATGAGGGATGCAAAATGCAGTACTACCAGATCCACCCTGACCTGATGCGCCTTGTTGCCGACTATGTCATCGCCGCCGGGCTCCCCGTCCGGTGCCGGCCGCTCTGGATCGCCCGCGACCTCGAGGAGACCCACGGGGCCGAGACCCTCGAACGGCTCCGGAGCACCCAGACCCTCAAGACCTCGGTCCAGCTCTGTCTCAAGGCGCTCGGCTATGTCAGCGAAGGCGTCGCTGGCGACCGGGTCTGGATCCGGGAAGACCGGCTCCAGCAGAACGCGGCCCTGGTCGCGGCGTAACCCCTACTGACCTCTAAAATGTGGTGTAAAATGGAAGAAGTTCTAATCTACGGATTTTCCAGCGACCTCCTGGTCCTGGACGGGGCGGTACGGGAGGAGATCCCGGTCGCCTGTGGTGAGCAGATCGATCTCGCATTCACGGACGGCACCGTCCTCCGGGCGGGCTACGGGCTTCAGGGCCCTGAATGCTGGCAGATCGACCGGGTCGCGGCCGGGTCGGCGCAGTACGAGCGCCGGGCGGCCACCGACCCGAAGACCGACTACTCCGATGTCATAATCCTGACCGGAGAGCACCTCGCCCTGCAGGGGGTCCCGGCATGAGCAACGGCAAGCCCGTCTGCCCCGCCTGCGGCAGCACCTCGACCTATGTCCGGCAGCGGGACGGTGCGGTCTGCTGCAAGGTCTGCGGCCACGGGGTCAAGCGCCGGGGGGCGGTCCAGCATGAGTGCCCGCTCTGCCGGAGCAAGCAGGTCTACTACCGGTCGAAGACCGGGGCGTATGCCTGCCGCCGGTGCGGGCTCGGCCAGGACAACGGGATCAAGGGCGAGTACCTGGACGAGATGGCGGAGCGGGCCCGGATCGAGTACCGGGAGGCCGGGGACGTAACCGCATGTCCGGTCTGCGGGGGGCCTGTGATCGAGAAGCTGTTGGACGGCCAGTTCACCTGTACGCAGTGCGGGTTCTCCCCGGAGAGGCGCATTCTGAGCCCGGCATTCCTCAAAAAACTCCCGCCCTTCCGGGAGATCCGGCGGGACCGGCCGGATGCCGACACCCCGACCCCGCCGCCGGGCATGAGAGCCAATCCTCCGGGCTTCCTCTCTGTCCCGCCGAACCCGACGATGTCTCTCCCCTTCAGGAGATCTCCGGTCCCGCAGGCCCCTCCCGTCTGCTCTCCGGCCCCCATCAGACCCGAAAGCCTATCCGGCCCGACCCTCGCGATCAACGGCCACCCCCTCGCCCTCAAGCAGGAGGCCGGGACGGTCTGGCTTGTCGTGGAAGCCCCGGACGGCGGGTTCCCCTTCGCCGGCACCTCGCCCTGCCAGATCCCGGTCTACGAGGCCGAGTTCCTGATCGACCTCGACCTCACCGACCCCGCGACCGTCGCGGAGGCGTGGAAGACCGTCCTGACCCGGGCCAAGATCGGGCGGGACGACTTCCTGAAGGAGTTCCCCGCGAAGCTCGACGGGCTGACCCCGGCCCAGGTCACCGACCTGCAGGCGAAGGGGCTCCTCTCGCAGCGGGCCCTGGACCGGGTGGTGCTCGCGTTCCTGAACGAGAAACTGCCCGGCACCACGCCGAGCATCGGCTACGCCGCGATGTTC
>Ga0208041_1000519_pt1 | contig 36227 bp, 31 predicted proteins | sample AD_SCU002_MetaG_FD_184453 | JGI IMG/M metagenome (GOLD analysis project Ga0208041, IMG submission 184453) | Active sludge microbial communities of municipal wastewater-treating anaerobic digesters from China - AD_SCU002_MetaG (SPAdes) (version 2) | ecosystem: Engineered > Bioreactor > Anaerobic...
CACCGGTTCGGCTCTATTGGGGGCAAGCAGGAGTTCCGTCCCTCGGCGGCATCACGGGGTATCGCACCGCCGCCGGTCCTCGCCCGGCACCGGTTCCCGGAGGACTGGCGCATCCTGCTCGTTACGCCCGAGACCGGTGCGGGGGCGCACGGGAGAAGGGAGTTCGATGTCTTCCGCACGCACTGCCCGGTGCCGCTTGAGGAGGTGCGGGAACTCTGCCACGAGGTGCTCATGCGGATGATCCCGGGTCTGGTCGAGCACGACCTCGACCTCTTCGGCTCGGCGGTCAACCGGACCCAACATCTGGGGTTCAAGAAGGTCGAGGTGGCCATGCAGCACCCGGTCGTCCCCTCACTCCTCGAGGCGACGGTCCAGGCAGGCGCAGCCGGTGCGGGCTTAAGTTCGTTCGGGCCGACGGTCTACGCCGTCGGGGATACGAATATGCAGGACGCAGCCCGGGCGGCGACAGAGGTGCTCGGCGACCACGGGGGCTCGGTGCTTCTCGCGCGGGCGAGGAACTGCGGGGCGAGCGTGCGGGAGGGGTAAACAAGGGGCCCCCAGGACCTGCCCCTATATATCGCCTGTAGCAATGGTTCCTCTTCTCGATGAAACAGGATCTCTCAGCCATCCATTTTCATAGAGTAATTTTTCGTAGCCGTCTTCCGCGATTTCCACCAGCAGTGTGCCCACGTTCCCTTCGGTCGCGCTCCAGACACTTCGGGCATCCAGCATTCAGAATGCCGCCTCTCAGGCCCCGGATTAACTACTGTCCCCTCCCGGCGGCTTTTCGAACAGCATACGCTCATCCATTGCACTCCCAATCAACTCAGCCGTTAGGCATAATATATTATTTAAATAAACTCCAGAACAGAACAATTTAAAACAGTAATTTAGTCAAAATAGACCAATTTTTTACTTAGAATAGATAAATTATACAATTAAAATGTAGTTTCTAAAACCCACTGTTTTAAATATAAGAAAAGTGAATTAAATCTGAGGGCTTCGCCCTCACCGGCCCGCCAGGAGGCCAGATGGCCTCCATCAAGGGCGGATCCAGGAGAATCGAGATGAAAAAAACCCCATTTCTTGCACTGGCATTGTGCATGGTGGTTGCCATGGCAGCACCGGCACTGGCCGCGCAAAATCAGGAGGTATCACAGGGTACCTACGACATCCTTGTGTACATCGACGGTAAAACGATCATTGCAGAAGACAGCACCGGCAAGGTGGTCAGCAATGGAACCGCTGGAACGGATGACAGCAGCGTCATCCAGACCGCAGTAAAAGCCATCAACAATGGTACTGTGCTCCTTCAGGCGGGAGTCTACGCCCTGGGCAGCCCGGTTGAAATCAGAGTGTCCAACCCCGAGGGTGACGTGGAAGACCCTTCCGATGAAGAGAAGGCCTACAAGGCACACGCAGTGCCCGGTCGGATCAACTTCGTTGACTTCGACTTTGGCGGGGAAGGCGTCGCCTATCATGACACCCAGGCCGGCAACCAGGGCGGCTACTCGTACCGCACCGACAACGCCGATGTGGATGTCGGTGAGCGGAGCGGTGTCAACACCCCGGTCGTTGCCCACACGTACGCCGGCGAATGGCTCATCTTCTCCGATGTAACGGCGGCCACAGCGGGCACCTATGCAGCCACGTTCTACATCAGCACGACGCAGAATGATATGTCCTTCTCGGTGCTGGTGGACGGGAAGAAGGTCGCTACGGTCAACGTCCCGAACACCGGCAGCTGGTACACGTTTGCCCCCACCACGGTGCAGTTACCACTCACCGCCGGGAAGCACACGGTACAGATTGTCATGGATACCGGGTGGGTAGACATGGCGTACGTCGAGTTTGCGACTGCAGCACCGACGCCGGAGCCCACGGCGACACCGACAGCGACGCCAACAGCGACGCCGACGAAGACGCCGACACCCACGCCCACGGCGACACCGACAGTGACGCCAACAGCGACGCCGACGAAGACGCCGACACCCACGCCCACGCCAACGGAAGGCCCTTCCAATGAAGAGAAGGCCTACAAGGCACACGCAGTGCCCGGTCGGATCAACCTCGTTGACTTCGACTTTGGCGGGGAAGGCATTGCCTACCATGACACTCAGGCCGGCAACCAGGGTGGCTATGCATACCGCACCGACAACACCGACGTGGATGTCGGTGAGCGGGATGGTCTCAACATCCCGGTCGTTTCCCACACCTATGCCGGGGAATGGATCCAGTTCTCTGATGTTACGGTAGCCGCGACAGGCACCTATGCAGCCACATTCTACACCAGCACGACGGAGAATAGTAAATCCTTCTCGGTGCTGGTGGACGGGGAGAAGGTCGCTACGGTCAACGTCCCGAACACCGGCAGCTGGTACACGTTTGCCCCCACCACGGTGCAGTTACCACTCACCGCCGGGAAGCACACGATCCAGATAGCCATGGACACCGGATTCGTAGATCTGGCGTATGTCGAGTTTGCGACCGAAGCACCAAAGCCCACGCCGATGGCAACACCGACGAAGACGCCCACGCCCACGCCCACGGTGACACCAAAGCCGACCCAGACGCCGGCACCGACCCCCAGCGACAAGGTCTATGGAGCGGATGCAAATCCGACCGGAAACCCGATCGGCGGCGGTAACGGGTATACAGGCATCATCAGTCGGAACGACCCCCGTGTAAAGTTCATCGTCGACACGAAGAATGAGTTACTTTCAGCTCTGCAGAGTGCACGCTCCGGAGATGTCATCTATGTCGAAGGCAACGCAAACATCGACATGAGTGGCAGTTTCAACGTTGCGGTGCCGGCAGGAGTGACCATCGCGAGCAACCGGGGCGAGAATGGAGCTGCCGGAGGACGAATCTATCAGAATAGGCTTTCTAGCGACGCTACCGCCGGGTCATTGAGGCCATTATTCATTACCATAGGCGAGGGAGTGAGATTTACCGGTTTGCGCGTAGAAGGGCCGGACAAAGGAGAGAGTGTTCCAGAATGGCGAAGTGGAATCCGTGTTGAACATCAGTTGTCAGAAATAGACAATTGTGAGATCTCGGGTTGGGGTGGAGCCGGAATTGTTTTCTGGCGCACAGGAGTTGCGAAGGATATGAAGGATGGCGGATACGTCCATCACAATGATATCCACAATTGTCAGGGGTTCGGCTTCGGATATGGTGTCGTCGTCTACAGAGGATCGGTGTGCCTGGTTGAGGCGAACTACTTCGACTACACCCGGCACTCGATCGCCGGAGACGGGACTGCCGAGAGTGGGTATGAAGCGAGATATAACATCAACGGCCCCCACGCCACCTACCAGAATTTCGACATGCATGGCAAGCCCGACCCCTCAGGTTCCGGGACGATTGCAGGAGATCTCATCAAGATCCACCACAACACGTTCCTTGGCACAGAGCCTGCGGTTGCACCCCCGGTAATCATCCGCGGTGTACCCCGTGTCGGAGCGTATATCGACCATAACTGGTTCTACTACTCCAGTTATGCGCCCGTTTGGCAGGTAAACTCAAAAGGAGGTATCTACATAACGGATAACCTGATCGGGAAAGATAAAGTACTCTCCGCATCGGGTCCGCTACGTTACGTTACCTGGAATGAGTAGGTAGGGAGGACGGGTAAGAAAATCCCGTATAATTCTCCAAAACTTGCCTTTTTTAATCAAGAGAAGATTTCTTCCCATTCCAGATGTAACTTGCGAGGCGTGATGGCAGAGCAACCAATCCTAGATCTACGGGGTGCTACCATCGTATCGCCTCGAAATGACATGAGTGCCGCTAATGCGCTATGTTGCATAGCCAATTGAGGACCATTGTTATTTCCCCTGAGAGTCTATCTGAAACCTGTGGGCTCGTATCAGGCGGTCGGGTAAAGTTGCAGGAATTATGCATCTCTGGAGTGAATCCATCAGATCGGCAGCGCCAATCCGCCCCGCAAGGAGTGTCGTATTCAACCTCCTCCGGCATGGAGGTGGGTCATGCAAGAAGGTGCGTGGTCCTGACAGAGAGGCACAGCACTCCTCCCCCAGTGTACGCAGGGGTTCTTCCCACTCTGTCTCAGCGCTCCATGGGTGAACTACCCCACCCTTACGGGTGGGGCTTCCTGCGAGTATCCTCGGATCATGGGGATCTTCGGACCTGTTTGTCGCAGATTACCGGCAAACTGCCGATAGCCCGTCCACAGGGCATGGTGTGATAGGAACCGTATCATGATGTTGATCGCGCTGTTCCGGTCTCAGTCGATGCAGTTCCCGCATTCACAGTCCATAACTCGTTTCCCGAGCGGCATATCATGAACCGCTCCGCAGACACAACAGATCTTCGTCGTGTCCCGTTCATCGATTGCTATTACTCTTTTACCTGCAAGGGTTGCCTTGTAGGTTACCAATCCGATGAACCGTGAGAGGTGGCCCGCGTTCTGGGTGGAACGGTTGAGCCCGGGGGTGGCCTGCTTTGACGTTGGCATCTGCTTGACGGAGAGGTCACCGACCACGATCGTGGCGGCCCGGGTGTTCCGAACAAGGTTCCGGCTCACCTTGTGCTGAACGTCGTTGAGCTGGTTGCTCCGCTTCCGCTCCATCGTTCGCTTGGAATGGTTGAATGTCTTCCACTTCCGGCTCTTCTTCTTGCAGTGGTCTCTTCGTGACTGCACGGCATCGATCTTCGGGTTCCAGTACCTGTCCGGTCGGGCATTTCTGACGTCAAGGAACTTCCCGTGGCTGTTGACCCCGACGCGCTTCGTGACCCCGAGATCCCATGCCTGGTAGAGACCATTGTCAACGTACTCCTGTTCTGGCTGAACCTCGTGGACGATGGAGACATAATACGCCCTCTTCAGATCGTCGTAGAAGAGATCAACCTGCTTGACGTTGGTGAACTGGGATCCTTCGGGAAGAACGAACGCCAGCAGTACGTCGTTGTAGAAGTGCGAGAACCGGATCCGACCGTCTCTGATCGCAAACCCGCTCTGGTTGTAGCGGAGCGTGCAGAAGTGATCCTTGCCCTTGAACCCCGGAGGATTGGCGTCTTCGTCGCCGTTCTTTCGGAGAGCGAAGAACGACTTGAAGTTGTCATCAAGAGATTTGAGAGTCGTTTGAAGTACCTTGGAGTAGACCCACCGATACTCGGGAAACCTCGTCTTCAGTTCCGGAAGAGCGTTGGCCTGCTGCACATACCCAATATACTGCGTATCGGGCCGATCCTTGTTCTCCTGATAGGTCTGGTTCCGTTCGGCAAGGGCGAAGTTGTAGAGCAACCGGCACTTCTCGGAGAGGTGCCAGAGCACATCGGCCTGATTGGAAGTCACCTGAATCTTGATCTTTGTGGCAATGTGCATCGGAAACTCTCCTGCCGGTTCTCTCATGAAGGATATGCGGTCCTTTGTCATAACGAAGAGCCGCGCGGCGTGAAAGTGAACAGACGAAGGACGGCTCCGCTTTCATCCCCCGGCCTAAAGGGCGGGGTCTTCCCGCTCCGCCCCCTTCACCCCCGCAAGATAAACCCTCCCGACGCACTGAAACATGCTAAAGTTCAACAGAGCACGTTCGAGCAAAAGATTTATTATAGTTCTAGGAATTAGAAAGTGAGATTGAATGCGCCCAGGTGAGATGATTTCCATCGCTCTCATCCTGTTTTGCGCAGTGCTGGTGACCTCGATTGCGCTTACCGACCACTCCGTGCCATTGGTGCTGAGCTGGGGAGGGATACCAACATCCCTGGAAGAGCCTTCTGATGTGCAGAAACCTTACAAGGTACATACGGTTCCCGGCCGGATCAACTTTGTTGATTTCGACTACGGGGGAGAGGGCTTCACGTATCACGATACCCAGCCTGACAACCAGGGTGATTACGCGTACCGCACCGACGATGCCGATGTGGATACCGGCCTGCGAGACTCCGTAGATATACCGGTCATCGCCCATACATACCCGGGCGAGTGGCTTCAGTATTCCCAGGTGCAGGTAGCCAAATCCGGTACCTATGCTGCTACGTTCTATACCAGCACCACAGAGAACGGCAAATCCTTCTCGGTGCTGGTGGATGGGAAGAAAGTCGCTACGGTCAGCGCACCCAATACCGGCAGCTGGTATACAGTTGCTCCCACCACGGTGCAGTTACCACTCACTGCCGGTGAGCACACACTGAGAATTGTCATGGATACCGGGTTGACAGACCTGGCGTACGTCGAATTTGCGCCGGCATCACCGACACCTACGCCCGGTGGCGAATACGGGGCGGATGCCAACCCAACCGGAAACCCCATCAGTGGCGGTAACGGGTATACAGGCATCATCAGCCGGGACGACCCCCGTGTAAGGTTCATCGTCGACACGCGAGATGAGCTCCTCTCAGCCCTGCAGAACGCACGGTTCGGAGATATCATCTATGTTGAAGGAAACGCAAACATCGACATGAGTGGCAGTTTCAACGTTGCGGTGCCGGCCGGGGTCACCATCGCAAGCAACCGGGGCGAGAATGGAGCTGCCGGCGGACGGATCTATCAGAATAGGCTTTCTAGCGACGCTACCGCCGGGTCATTGAGGCCATTATTCATTACCATAGGCGAGGGAGTGAGATTTACCGGTTTGCGCATAGAAGGGCCGGACAAAGGAGAGAGTGTTTCAGAATGGCGAAGTGGAATCCGTGTTGAACATCAGTTGTCAGAAATAGACAATTGTGAGATCTCGGGTTGGGGTGGAGCCGGAATTGTTTTCTGGCGCACAGGAGTTGCGAAGGATATGAAGGATGGCGGATACGTCCATCACAATGATATCCACAATTGTCAGGGGTTCGGCTTCGGATATGGTGTCGTCGTCTACAGAGGATCGGTGTGCCTGGTTGAGGCGAACTACTTCGACTACACCCGGCACTCGATCGCCGGAGACGGGACTGCCGAGAGTGGGTATGAAGCGAGATATAACATCAACGGCCCCCACGCCACCTACCAGAATTTCGACATGCATGGCAAGCCCGACCCCTCAGGCTCCGGGACGATTGCAGGAGATCTCATCAAGATCCACCACAACACGTTCCTTGGCACAGAGCCTGCGGTTGCACCCCCGATAGCTATCCGGGGTGTACCTCGTGTCGGGGCGTATATCGACCATAACTGGTTCTACTACTCCAGTTATGCGCCCGTTTGGCAAATGAATGGAGAAGGAAACATCTCCATGACGTACAACCTGATCGGGGAAGATAAAAACCTCTCCGCATTGGGCCCGATACGTTACGTATCCTGGGACTGATGAATGGGGAAGAGGGTAAGAGAATTCCATAACTCTGTGACTGTTTACCCCTCTCGTCGGGGACTTCTTGACCCGCAATCCAGAAGAAATTATCTGCACCAAATAAGGTGATGCCACCGGAATCCTTCAGCCCTTTTGCGGCAGAAGAGGCCGGGCCGGTTTTTGGATGCTGTTATCTGTATCCTCCCTGACCAGTGTCTCCAGAAAACTCTTGAGTTTCCTCATCTTCACCGACCAATCAAGATGCTCCTCAGCGTAGCGGCGCATCTTCTGCGGGTGGTCGGGATCGGCGCAGATCTCTCTCGCGAATGCTAGAACCTGTTCGATATCGATGGGACTCTCATCGGCGGGGAGATGGAGGATATATGGGAAATCTACAGGGAAGTCGGGGTCACCGCATGCAATAATATAAGGAATCCCCCGGGTACAATACTCCCTCCCCTTCAATTCAGATGTCTGTGTCAGCCCCTTCCTGTGGATCGCAAGGCTCCCCACCGCGATATGGCACTGGTCAAAGAGGGTGTCGAGGGCTTTTCCCGTGGTGAAGCCGTGGGAGACTACCCGATCGCTGATGCCAAGGTCGCCGGCCAGTTTCTGGAGATAAGATAATTCTGTTCCATCCCCGGCAATGTGGAGTATAACTTTCGGCATTCCATCATACGTGCTGAGGCCCCTGATAAGCCGGTCGAGCCCATGCCAGCGGCTGACATTGGCGACGCAGAGAAGGTGGAGGCTGTCGCCGTCGTGGTCGGGAACATGCCTCACAGGGACTGATTGAACCGCAAATCCATTTCCTATCGTGAGATGGGGTTTCGTCGGATCTTCGGCGTAGGCGATCTCATACAGGGTGATCTCATCAGTGACGCCGATTATGGCATCAGATTGCTGTCTTAATGATTTTCCAAGAAGATATTCGAACCAATACATAAGGGGATTATTATATAGCCTGAATTCCTCCAGTTCTTTTGATTGATGCTCTACCACAACCTTGCATGCCCTAAACCCTTTCCGGTGGCTCTTTGGGTGATATACGGGGAATGGACCATCATACCGATAATACAGTGTATCATCAGAACCCAGCGAATCTATAGTCCTACCAAATATCTTGTTTACCTCGTGGAAAAGTTTGATCCATCCGAAAAAATTTCCAGTCCAAGCCCTGTCCACCCTGTATGTTGTAAGATAGTCATAGGAGGGATAGTGAACATCTCCAATACAGACGAGCACCATCTCGACATCCAGGTCTAATCGATTCAATTCCGATACCTGGCCCAACAATTTCTTATTTACGCCATCATCGGAATTCAGAGTACTAAATATGAAATATTTTATTTTCACCAAGTCCACCAGATACTCATCCACCTGTGATTAATGCAAGATAAATAGATCGGTTGGATATGGAACCTGCATTGGGTACCGATTCGTCACGCCTTATTACGATATAAATGTCTGAACCGCGATTTTCGCCAGCATTCCCCCCGGTCATGATTGAACTGACAGTCGGGCGGTTGTAGTGCTCTGGAGCCCTCATTCTCGTGCACTCGGGGAAGACTCACGCAAAAGTTCACAGAGGGGAGATAAGGAGGCCACCCAACAGTTATGAACCCTAAACCTCTACCTGACGCAGGAGGCTCCTGAGAGTGACCCCATTGAACCCGAGAAGTGCCCGGCGCCGATCTTGGATCATTAACGTTACGGACAACTCCAATAATTCTGCCTGTGCCGCCGATGCTGTCACCAGTACCCACAGAAGCATGGATCTCTGATGCTCTCAGCGAGCCGGAACAAGGAGTGCTAAGAGGCATCTCAAGCGCCTCTCGGGGAGAATCCCCGGGTTCTGCAGGAACGTTAGTCATTGTGTCTCAGATCCTTGTGACCAAAGCCAAAGGCACCAACCATGGCGTTGCCCTTGAATACCTCAAGGCTATCCGCAAGTGAAGACAGAAATCGTTTTCGAGGGGTCAGCGTGGTCGTCTCAATGCTTTGCGATCCTGCCAACTTCGGCGGAACATCGAGTACAAGCACAGTTCGTCGGGTGCCGGTGGTGATCGTTGAATCCCTCTACACCTCGCAGACCTGCCCAAACTGCGGGATATGTGTGCTTCTAACCGCCTCCTGACCGGAACCCCTGTATCTGTGATTCGTGTAGATTCACTGGTCCTCGACTACATCGCCGCGATATTCATCGCGGCATGAGCTGTTGTCAACCAGCCCATCGTAGCATGTCACTGATGCGGGTCTAAGCCCTGCCCTTCTGGGCGGCGGGATAGTTGACTATTCTACTAATAAAGCCCGTAACACCGCTTACGTCAACTATGAGTTCATGTGGGTTATTGCTCTTCTCATTGACATAGAGTCTTTTCAGTCTGAATGGATCGGTATGACAGGTATTAAACCCAGGATCGGTAGTAAAGCCAAACTGATATCCTGCAGCCATGCACAACTGAATATCTCTATCAGAATAATCACCATTCGGATACGCGATTGAATTTATGGCTAATCCATATTCTTCTTCGAGAATGGCCTTTGAAATAAATATTTCATCATGCGCCTCTCTATCGTCACACTGCGTTAAGCAGGGATGAAATACGGTGTGGGATTGGAAATTTACGTGAGGCAACATTTCGTGAATGTGGCTTTTTGACAGGGCATGAGGATTTGTGTATTCTTTCTCCTGCCCAAATTCAATCCCTTTCAAAATTTTGAGTCTGCCACCATTTGATATTTTTTTCAATTCCTCTACTGTAAGCGGGAGGTGCATCTCCTTATATAGCGCCTCTTCGAACCAGAAGTGTCTGTTTGTATTTATGATTCCGGAACATAGGAATATGGTTACCGGAATATTATATTTTTTAAAGACCGGGAGCAGGTCATAGTTGCTCTTGTGCCCGTCATCAAAAGTAATAACAAGCGATTTTTTGGGGAAAGTCCCCTTTTTCTTATATATGTCCATAAATTCATTCAGGCTTATGAGGTTGTAGTTCCTTATCAAATATTTAAATACCACTTCGGCGGCCTGGGGTTCGATTGCGTGAAAAAATAAAATACTAACTCTATTCTTCTGAAATACCTCTCTGCAGATAAAGGGTAGTCCGGAGTACCTTATACAAAAGTATATGATACCTTCAATATTAGTGTTCCGTCTCACAAAACTCAGGGATTTGCCCAGCATTACCTGATAAAACCGAGATAAACGATCTCTGATCATGCTTCTTCACACGCCCGATTAACAAAAAAGCCCGTTTTCACCTGATTCCGAGGTCCCATTTATGAGATAGACACCATCGAGATCCGGAGGAATAAACTTGACTGATGTTGCAGAGGATTTTCTTTTAGGGATCGGCCATAGGATTCCAAGTGACCGGACTCTTTTATCATTGAAACGGTAAAAGCTATATTTCTTAAGTTTTAATACATCTCCCCGGCTCCGGGTAAAGGCAGACATTATTCTACTCAACACCAGTAATCTTTTAGAGGTCTTTCTGACGAGATGCTCTTCAAAGCAGGTCGTCTCCAGGCATCCATACTCCATCGATGAACGAGATACATCATCTATTCTCCGTAAAGATAGATAGCCCATAACTTCACCATCCTCCCTGCTGTAAACGGGTTCGTAATTCCTACGAACCACTAAATATAAAAGCCATTGCTTCGGGCATGATGTTTCGGGAGCCCTTCACTATACAGTGGATGCGGAACCGGCGAAACTGAGGCCAGGCATGAAGAACTCTATGAACCGGCACCATTATACCATCCTCTTTCCACCCCAGGAACACCTGGAATGTTTTGCTCTAGAGGTACTTCTCTCCGGTGAAGCAGGGGCAGGAACCTTTGAAATGTGTTCTGGTCTGGTCGCTTTCGGCTCATGAGCAGAGAGACGACCCGTGGGTGAGGTGATGAAAGAAGTTGCTTGAGTGAGGACGCCATGGAGGATACCATAGTGGACCATCGTAAAGCCCATAACGCTAGATCGATGAGAGACGACTGGTGCAAAGCGAGGCCTGCTTATGGAGCATAACGTTGACACCGACCGAAAAAAGCATACTGATAAGGAGCTCATCCGGCAGTGGAATACCGTTACATTCAAGAAAAATTTTTCTCGATATGAACGCTATGAGCACTCATCTATCGGATAGATTCACCTGGCATGTGCCATCGTGATCGGGAGAGTTGTGGGATGACCGCTTAATCTCCTCGAAATACTCAATAATATCTGATGTAGAGTTCTCTGATAAGTATCCTTTGGAGAAATCGAGGTCTACCTTCACAGGACATTCATTCGTTAGTATTTGATTGATTTTATTAACGAACTCGCTTGTTGAGGAGGCTATATGGATACACATGCTTATGTCATCAGGCAAACCGGACTTTGCCTCAGGAGAAGCAATAACCGGCTTACCACACGCAAGAGATTCGAGGATCCGGACCTTTATCCCACCTGAATTCTTTAATGGTACAAGGATAGCATCTGCACCCCGGATATATCTCTCCACATCATCCACATAGCCTAAATAATTTATATCAGGGTTTCCCGCAAGATCAATCTCTTTTGGTGGTTTCCCTGATCCAAAAACGTTCATCCGAATTCTGGGCATTAATCCAGATAGTTTCAATGCCGGTATCAACGAAGATATAATAAATTTTAAGCCTTCAACATTCTGTTCCCTATCCAGAGCCCCATAGAAGAGAAGATTGCATTTATCGTTACCGAAATCATATTTAGATCCGCCACTTTGATACTTTGTTGTATCCACACCGGGTGGGATGTAGAATAACTTCTTCTCAGGGAAATTACTCCTAACATACTCACAGTCCCTTGGCGAAAGAGCGACGATTGCATCTACGTGTGCCATCACATAGTGCTCGTATATCTTCATAGGTTTATAGAGAGGAGACTTGCTCCCCTTCAAGTATTGCCACTCAATATTATGCATCACTAACACGAGAGGAACCCTTTGATTCTTTGAAATTATTTTGGCAAAATGATAACTGTAAACGGTAGTGAAAACAATTTCTGCAGGGATATCCCTAAACAAAGCCTGATAAACTAGATATTCCGGCTTGTAAATCTCTAAGATTTTCGTAAATTTCCCCCAAGGTAAAATAGAAGGGATGTGCCTGGTACCGAAAGGTATACGTGGGGGGAGAAAACCTGTTTTCCCATCTTCTTCGTACATGAAATATTCCGTTACTTCATGCCTTTGCCCCATGTCATTAAGAAGGTGGAATCGGTACCAGTCTCCGCCGCTATTAATTGGAATTGGATTATACACATCGAGAAATGCAATTTTCATTACACCTCTACCCCCCTACCTCTGCTTCGTCAGCAATATGAATGAATGTAGGATGAATTCTGTTATCATCGATAGCATTACCATAGTCCTCGAGCATTCTGCCTATTATCGTAGGTTCAATGACCCTCCTTGATAGGACACGGAAGTCTGAAATGAATTCCACGACGACGAACCCCCCGGCAATCCAGACGGTGTCATCCTTTGTCCCGTCGTCAACGACGAGGGCAGCATCAACGTGCTGTTGCGCATCGACAATGGCCTTTGCAATGTATGCCTCTTTGTCGTAGGCGGGCATAGCAACGAGGGTGCCGACAGCAGGGGCCTGCTGCCATGGCAACCTGCTTGGGGCACAGGTTGTTGGACCCTTAGCGAGATGGACTGCTTCTTCAGTCGTGTAGATAGTTGGAGGAGATACAACTGTTTCGTTATCATGGTCCCTCCCCGGATGGGGGGAACGCAAGCCCAAGTTGAGGAAACGCTCAACCTCGCCGGACATCCTGTGGCAATGAGGATATCCCCCCACATCCCCGGCTATCCGGACCCGGTTTTCAACCGCAATCGGCCTTGACCGAGCTACGCTCTCCACGTAGAAAGGTATCCACCCTGACTCCACAGAACCACGTCCATACACAGGCCCTCGTCCATCCGCATCGCTGCCTGCCGCGATGAAGCAGGCGACCCTTTTCCGGACAGGGATGGCCGGAAGAGGGATGGAGCACTGATACCCAGACCTGAGGGGCAGTGGGTTATTATAACATATATATTTTTCATCGGCCTGCTCAAGATTACCGCGTTAGACCATCCGAGTCGAGATGGCTCTCTGCGGCACTCGATAGAGATGTGCGTCACATCGGTACAACGGCAGAGATGATGGTGGCATTGGAACCAGTTGACCGTGAAGCAGTCGCCACGAAAGGGCATAATTGCAGGAAGAGGGGTGGTCCGGGCAGGATGAGACAGTGTGTGATGGGCACCAAATGGGGATGGCGGGGTGGGAAGTAGAGGGCGTCCGGGTGGTTGAAAAGTCCGGTCGCACGCTTTGCTGTTTCGGGGGTGAAGGGAAGAAGAAGGCAGTTCTTCATGATCGTTTACAGTGACTGGAATTGCAGACAGTGCATGGATTTATCGCAGCCTTTCGTCTCTTATTTCAGACGGTTATTCTGTCTCTCTATACAAGATCGTGGGTAATCACCACCGATCCCAACCCGCCAGGATATAACGGACTATCTGAGGGAAACAGGTTTTCGTGTAATCTTTAGTGAAGCAGCGCAGGTTGTTGGGTTTGATCCTACAACCCCACTGCATAGTGCTGTGTTGCATAACTATCCCGGTGGTTGCCCTCCCGCCAATCACCTCCCGTCAGGCCGCCAGGGCGATCAATTTGTTGTAACAGTTCACTTTTATCCGTAACTCGCGAAACATCCCCTCCCGGGACGTTGCTCGTACTCCCTCTCCAAAGATCCGTTTGATGCTGGAGAAGGCTCCTTCGACCTTCCACCGCATCCCGTACGTGACTACCCGCGACCACATGGGGTACCCGCCCCAGCGGTTTCGGTCCCTGACGCATTCGGCTCGATAGGGTGACCCGGTCGAGTGGGTCGCAGCGTCGACCCGGACCTTGATGCCGGAGGCGATTCCCCGGTGTTCGAGCGTGTTGAAGAGTTCATTGCGGTCATAGGCACCATCGGCGAGTACCCGGTGCACCGGGTGCTCTTCCCCACAGTTCTGCTGGGCCTGGTCGAGGAGCGGGATGAACATCTGGTCGTCCGGTACCGATTCATCGGTGATCGCCAGACCGAGAACCTGGTTGGTCTCGACATCGATCATGATATGCAGTTTGATCCAGCCACGCCGGATCCGCCACTTCTCGCGCATCCACTCGCCCCGGTTCGTAACCTTGATCCCGGTGCTATCGGCGGCGACGATGACGTCCTCGGCGAGGATCGGGGGAGTTACGGTGAGCGAGAGAGCCAGACTCTTCATTCGACGGAAGAGGGTGGTGTAATCTGCCGCCTTGATGCCCGGAATGAATGTCGCGAGGTTCCGAACAAATCCCTCCATCTGGCGGTAGGGCATCTGCAGGAAGACGTGGATACGGGCCATCCACTCAACGAATGAGTCAGGATACTGAAATGGTCGACCGGGCTTGCCAGCGTTCATCCGGGCAAGCTGGTCATCCCACTGGTCGATGAACTCGAGCGAAAGGTAGAACTCCCCGCGCTTGACCAGGAGCTCATTATATATACCCCAGTCACGATCATCGGGGTACGGGCGTCCCCAACGTTCTTTTCGTGGCATGAAGGGGCGGGCGGGGCGTCCGGCATCTTCTACGTTTGGGTCGAAGGACCAGACTTATGCAACACAGCGCTGCATAGGAAATACATATATAGGTTGAAGCTATGTTTTCGAATCTGATTCAAGAATGTGCTATGCAGATACCTGTTGACGGGATCATCCTGAGAAATGAGGAAACTAAGATAATCTCTGTGCCAGGCTTGAACGGGCCAACACAATCGTGAATTCGATGGTGGATGCGATGGACCTAGCTGAAGTGGATACCCGGATTGCGACAGGATTTACGTGCTGGGTGATTGAGGGAGCAGCAGAAACAATCTTGCTGCATATTAAGTTCAGGCTTTAGAGTTGGAATTATCATGAGTCTAACACCGGCGACCATCGTCAATTACGGGATGGGCAATTGTGGCTCCGTGCTCAACATGATTCGTTTCATCGGTGGAGATGCACGATTATCTACATCTCCCGATGAGGTGAGATCAGCAAATACGTTGATCCTCCCTGGTGTCGGGGCTTTTGATGCAGGTATGACAGCATTGCAGGAAACAGGTATGGATGCAGCGATACATGAAGCAGTAATGAAACGCGGCGCCAACCTCCTTGGGATCTGCCTGGGCATGCAGTTGTTGATGGAATCAAGCGAGGAAGGGAACCTGCCAGGTCTGGCACTGGTACCGGGGATAGTAAAACGATTTCAGGTGCAAGATCTTAAACTTCGGGTGCCGCACATGGGCTGGAACGAAGTTCGACCTGTGCGTCCCTCAGCACTCTTTGGCTCGGGCACCGAAGATTACCGCTTTTATTTCGTCCACTCGTACTACGTGGAATGCAAAGAGTCCCGTGATGTCACAGGTCTTACTCGTTATGGTCATGATTTCACATCAGCGTTCGAATGCGGGCGAGTGATGGGAGTGCAGTTCCACCCGGAGAAGAGCCATCAATTTGGTATGGCTCTGTTAAGACGTCTTCTAGAGCCCTGACTATGCTGCATATCCGTGTCATACCTTGCCTTCTGCAGAAGAATGGTGGACTAGTTAAGACAATCCGTTTTGCGAATCCGAAGTATATAGGCGATCCTATCAATGCTGTGCGTATCTTTAATGAGAAGGAGGTTGACGAGTTGATTCTTCTTGATATAGAGGCCTCTCGATCAGGCAGTCAACCGAACTTTGAGCGGATCCAGGACATTGTCAGTGAGGCGTTCATGCCGGTTGCGTACGGCGGCGGGGTGACTGAGGTGGAGCAGGCACAACGCCTGGTGAGTCTGGGTGTTGAGAAGGTTGTGGTGAATACCGCCGCCCTGCAGAGCCTCAACGTGGTTCGTGAAATAGCCGATCATCTGGGATCTTCAAGCACAGTTGTTGCAGTAGATGTTAAGAAAAATTGGCGAGGACGATATCGCCTGTTTTGTTCTGCAACCGGGAGAGAGATCCAGATGGATCCGGTTGAGCATATCAAACGAGCAGTGGCGGCAGGTGCCGGGGAGATTTTCGTCAACGATGCGCTACGTGATGGCACCGGTAGCGGTTATGATCTTGAATTGGTGCGCAGGGTAACTGCCAATGTCGATGTACCTGTTATCGCCTGTGGAGGAGCGGGCAAATTGGAACATCTTCAGGAGGCTGTTGTTGCAGGTGCATCTGCAGTAGCAGCGGGTAGTATGTTCGTTTATGTAGGTAAGCATCGGGCGGTCATGATCAATTATCCAAGGCAGGATCACTTGCGAAACATTTTTAAATGATAGTTAACAGTCCATAGGCGACAACTACTGCGAGGTCATTAAGCATGTCCAGTTATCAATTGTGTACCCGTTGTGTTATGGATGTCACAGCAAAGGATATAGTGTTTGATGAGAAGGGCAGATGCAATTATTGCACAGCGTTTCTGGAAGGGATGGAGGATTCCAAAGCGAGAGCTGCAGGCTCCCGGTATCACTGCGATGAACTCATCTCCACAATTAAGGTCGCCGGGAAGGGTAAAGAATACGATTGCATTGTGGGAGTATCTGGTGGTGTGGATAGTTCGTATGCGTTGTATCTCGCAGTGAAACATGGACTGCGCCCACTGGCAGTACATCTGGATAATGGCTGGAACTCGGAACTCGCATCCCATAATATTGCCAATATAGTAAACGGTCTAGGCGTAGACCTCTATACTCATGTGATCAACTGGGAAGAAAACCGAGACTTACAGCTGTCTTTCTTTAAGGCGAACGTCGTTGACATCGAAATGCTGATGGATAACGCCATGCTCGCTTTAAACTATCAGCAGGCGGCTAAACACAGAGTCCAGTATATGCTGCTTGGATACAATCAGGCGACAGAAGGTATGGCTCTACCTCCACGATGGATCAATTACAAACGGGATGTATATAACATCCGGCAGATCCACAGACGTTTTGGGAGTATTCCAATAAAAACGCATCCTTTGTTATCAACAGTAGACTATCTCTGGTACGCGTATATCCGCGGGATCAAAGAACTACCATTCCTTGATTACTTCCCGTATAATAAATTCGAAGCACTGGAGTTATTACAAAAAAAGTTTGGGTATAAGCCCTACCCATATAAACACTACGAATCGGTATTCACCAGATTTTACCAGGGATATATCCTTCCGCGCAAGTTTGGATATGATAAACGGCGGGTGCATCTTTCCAATCTCATCGTCAGTGGACAAATGACGCGTGATGAGGCAATGCGATTGCTGGAAGGCTCCCCTTATCCGGATCCTAAGCAGGAGGAACAGGATCGTATTTTCGTGATGAAGAAACTCGGGCTTTCTGAAGATAGTCTTAATCAATACATGAGCGCTCCTGAGGTTCCTCATCGGGCGTATGGGTCAGAGGAATGGTTATGGAACCTCCTGGGTTCGGTGGCAAGAACGGTCAGGGGTAGACATTTCAGCAACTCAAAATCATGAGGTCACTCCCAATTATATGAGATCTTGAATAAAACCCAGAGTGCATGATATTTCGGGAAACCGGCGTTCGGGCAACCACGAGCCGACCATCGGGCGATATCCAACGGGATTCTCTATGTCCTGGCCACTGATTGTACCTGGAGGCCAAGCAGGTAATCCTCTCGGTTATGAATACCGGCTCGATCCATCAACTCCTGCTCGGTGCAATCTTCCTCTCCGCCGATGTCACCCACGCGATCAAAGGACTGCAGAACCGGGACGACCTTCGGCGACTCGCTCATATCGACTCGATACCCCTGACCGAGGCGGTGCATTGGTCGGCAGGATCGACGAGGCGCAGTTTGGTGCCCTGATCAACGCTCTTCTGCGCATCCGGTGCGGAAACCAAAGCGACGAGATACCAAGATGTTTACCGTCAATGGGTCGCCATGCTCGACCTAGAATCTCAGGTTCAAACTGACGCTGATGATCGAGTATCCCCCCTGGTTCCAATGGCTTATCTCACCCTGCCGGATCTCCACACGACAGCAGACTCCTCCCGGAGGTTCTGGACTATCTCTAACGCGATAAGATGCTGAACAGAAGACATTGTCATCGGCGATAAAGAATTCTACACATACAACAATTACACCGTCGGCGTCAGGGACGACAAGGCCCTTCCTTGTTCTTCCCGAGAAAGACCTTCGATACCAGGAGACTGTTCCGGGAAATGAATTGTCTTCTTCCATCTTCTCACATTACGACCATTGGCAAGCCCAGGAGATGTACAAAGCCATTGTCCGTAAAATACTTTCATTGCTGGGGTGTTGGGAAGAGTTTCACCCGATCCGCCCCAGTCGAGGATCTCTTCAAATTGACCAAAAAACCTTCACCCTTCGCAGTGCACCGATATTCTTGGATGCCTGTAATGAAACTTGTCGCTCTGAGGTCATCCCAATATTCTCCCGATCATGACACTGCATGCCAGGTGAATCAATCCCCTGAATGAGTGTTCATATCGCTCATACCGTGGAACAATCTTCTTAAACGCTTCAATCCAACTGAAGAACCGCTCTACTGCACTGCGCTTCTTGTAGAGTTCAGGATCAAACCAGAATGGCCGCCCTCGCTTTGAATATCTCCGGGATCTCCGATTGACCGGGATATTGCTCTTAATTCCTCGTTTCCGGTTGTACTGACGAATTCCCCGGGCATCGTAGGCTGCATCTGCGGAGATGATCGCAGGGCGATCCTGCACATCGGGAATCTTAAATGCTTCGAGGGTTGGTTCATAGAGCCGGGAATCATGGATATTTGCGGGTGAAACGGTGCAGGCCAGCGGGAGACCATTTCGATCGACCAGAGCGCTCAGCTTGTTCCCTTTTACCTTTTTATAGCCATCATAGCCGGTCGATCCCCCTTTTTTGCCGGGATATCCTTCGTATCGGTAGAACAATGGGAGAGATCGATTTTCTTGATCTCATACCCGGATCGGAGCAGGTCGAGGAAGATCGCCTGGTACACGCCTTTCTCGCAGAGTTCGAGGTGGTACCGATGAACCGTCGATTTGGTGCCGTATTTCGCTGGTACATCGAGCCAGGAGCATCCGGTGGTCAGAACGTACAGGATACCGTTGAACAGCCGGCGGGGGTCACATCGGGGTCGGCCGATATGCGGCTTTGTTGGGGGGAGGTATTTCTGAACAATCTCCCAGAGATCATCGTCAATTTCCTGGAATACCATGATCCTCGATTTTATCTGAGGGACCTTATAATTTTAGGATCACCTCTAACACACTTTCAGTAGAGGCGGCTGTTCTTGCCGGAGTGAACCAAAAGAACCTCGTTCAGAGCGTCGAGAAGTGGTGAAACAGGGAGGGAGTTAACTTAATAAATACCAACGGCAACATCCGCCCTGATGGCATCTATTCCCCGTCCCTACCACAGCAAATGAAGGAGGCATTCTTGAGGGTAGAGAGGAAGTTCCTCAGCACGATCGATCTAGGGAGATTGGATTATCTTCACCCCGTCAGCACCTCCTTTGGCAACGACCGAGGCCAGCCAATTGATCGATACTACATTGAAAACTTCCTTTCGCAGCACAAAAATGACATTCATGGCCGAGTCTTGGAAATCGGGGATAACACCTATACAAGAAATTTCGGTGGCGATAAGGTCAAGCAGTCTGATATCCTTCACGTCAAAGGGACTTCATCAGCTACGATAGTGGCCGACATAACACGGGCGGACAACATCTCCTCTAACCTCTTCGACTATATAATCCCGACCCAGACCCTTCAATTCATTTATGACCTTCCCTCAGCAATAAGCCATCTTCACCGCATCCTGAAGCCGGATGGTGTACTCCTGACGACGATGCCCGGGCTAAGCCAGATCTCTCGCTACGATATGGACAGATGGGGCGAATTCTGGCGTTTTACCACCCAGTCGGCGCAACAGCTCTTTGAGAGAGAATTCACAGGAAAAAACGTTCAGGTAAGAGCATATGGGAATGTTCTTATCGCGATTGCCCTTTTACATGGCCTTGCTGTTGAAGAACTCAAACCCGAGTATTTCAATTACCAGGATCCTGATTACCAGGTTCTTATTACCGTGCGTGCGGTAAAGTCCCAGACAGGCAAACTAATCTGAGATGATAATGGGGATCCGTAGATCGACTCAACAACCAGACCTTATCAGGGAGATATTCCAGGTAATTCTTTCACTATGACATCTGACGGCGGTTATGCCGATAACATCCGGAACACAAAACCACTCTTATAAAAATCAGGTATTCTCACCACAATATTCATAACATCCGGCTCTATCAGCAGCGATGAGAAATCCAGATGGATGATCTGGTGAGGCATCCGCTGCTGACAGGCGAACTCCCTTGCCCGCTGGAACCTTACCATCAAAAGGAGATAAACGGAACCGAGACCATTTCCCGGAGACCATCGCTGATCCATCGAGAGACTATGAACTACATCTTTATCCGAGAAGACTCATAGATTTGAGATGACCCGCCCTCAAGCACCCCGTTCCACCGGGCAACTGCTGACTCAAACGTAAAATTTTCCTCTACAAACCTCCTCCCGTTTTCTGCGATTTCTTCCAGATCGGGGGAGTTCAGCGCCCGGATGACATTCTCCATAATGCACTCCGGCGAGTTATTCTCCAGGATAAATCCAGTCTTGCCATCGGTTATGATATCCGGTATTGCCCCGACCTTCGCTGCGAGCACCGGGGTCCCGCAGGCCATGGCCTCGAGCATGATGTTCGGGAGCCCTTCGGTGTAAGAAGGGAGGATGAGAAGCCTGAGCTGGTTCAGGTACCCGGGGAGGTCATCGTGGGAGATCCAGCCCGGACGGTCGACGCGGATGGTAAGTCCTTCTTCCTGCAGAAAGGCCGTGATCGTCTCTTTCAGCGCCCCATCCCCGCCGATGAGCACCCTGAGATCCTGCCGGTCACTAAGGATGGCAGGGAGAGCCCGGGCCAAGTGCTGGACACCTTTCTCCCAGCTCAACCGACCAATGTAGCCAATGAGGGGAGGGCGGGCGGCTAGCGGGGTGGTGACGGTGAAGGTTTCGATATTGAGGAAGTGCTCATGGGCGATGCGAATCTTTTGGCGGTAGGATTCGAGGTTCCAGTATGAAATAAGGCTTGTAGAGTACAGTATGATACTGTTGCACAAGTTATAACAGACCTTCGAAGGGACTGCAATTAGGCTGCATAATGCACCATTTGACGAGAGCGAATTTTTGGATGGCAATAACCAGTATACTTTATTGTTGAATATCTTCGCGGTGATCATGGGAAGGAGGGGGGGGAATTCCGTAAAGAAAATAACACTCTGAAACTTTTTCCTCAATGAGAGTAATTTAGAAGTAATCTTTAGTTGCAATGTAGCATATTTGAGTATTCGCTTGATCATCGATGATCCAGGTTGATAAGGAATGGTGTGTATGTGCACCAAATTGTTTGATTCTTGAAAATGAATTTGACCGTGTGCGCCGATGATCACATGCGTTTCACTGGTAGCGGATAATATACTTGATAGGTTAGATATTGGAACACTGAAGGCTGTGCCGATGGGAAAAGAAACTACTAAAATGCCACAAAGATCAATATCATCCATTTTAGAGGAACTCCATGAGATGCTCGCGGCAAATACTATTTAGATTAGAATGAAGCATGGCGGCTTTCATGTATCTTACACCCTCAGTCTCTGAACCTCAATATCCCGAAGAAGCATAGTTCCTGGTTTTTTACAGGGTCTCTTAATAATGGCTCAAAGGTCCTGGAACAACCAGGTGTTCTGTGAATTGCTGGAGAGCACTGGTTCGACGAACTCTATACGACATGGTGGGCGACCCCACACCTTGAGGGGGAGACCGACCATATAAAGTTTTTGGGGACCTGTTGGTATGAAAACCACCTCCGATTATGTGGAGCGTCCGCTCGAAAAAACCACTATTATCGGCGCGACTCAGCTATAGCCGGTTTTCATGATCATCTATGGCCGAAGGCAGCAATCAATGGGATGATCGCGACACTAATGCAGCAATCGCAGCAATCAGCATCAAAAGGTTTGCCCTACAAGAGCAGAATCTTGTCAGGATAGCAGGTGTCGGATAGGCGTTATCGGGCCTGTGGATCCGCTCCCGGGGCGAGGATGATAACCAGGAAGTACGGCCGATAGCACGAGATAGCTCACGTGATGTCGACCTCTGCAACAACCAGTTGAGGATACGGTTCCTTAACTAAGCCCGGCGAGCACTTCGAAGCGATGCTGTACAGCAGAGCAGCCGGGGTGTCTCCGCAGGCTCCATCAGTTCACAAAATAATATAGGTCGACCCCAACGTTTGAGTAAATTTTATCCTCCGTAGACAATCTCCTCACAATCTTCCGCATATTCTCTTCTGTCGGGAGATAGGGCTGAATGTTCTCCGGGTCAAGTTCATCACCCTTCCCGAAGACCAGGCCACCATGCTGGAACTGGTCCTCTAGGAGAATAATATACCCACTTTCCTCCGGCGTCTTCAGATCATTTTCCATCCAGTAACTGATGTAGTGGGGCAACCCCAGGCGTTCAGATTGATCGAATTTTCCCCGTTCGAAGAATCGAGACGTATAGTGATCTGAGTACAGGAAGGACCCGCTCGGCACTGTCTTCAGTACATGGTCAAATCCAGCAATCTCATCTTGATTGAAAGAATCCCGTGTGTAACTCAGTTCATCAGACTCAACCATGACAAACCCAAGAGAACCGATGCCGTAGAGGACGACCAGAGCGATCAGCAGTATCCCAACTACCCTTATCGGTACCTTTCCGGCAGTTAGATATCGGCTGAAGATAGATAGTCCAAAACCCATAGCAATGGCGAGAAACGGCAGGAATAGGAGCGCATACCGGTCGATCCTGAGGATCTCTACTAGTTGGAATACAGTGCTAAGTATGCTGGGAACATTCAGGAGGATTGCTAAGAACCCCAATATACCAAGCACAATCGAGTATCTCGGCTGTTGCTTCCATATAAGATAGATCGCCCCTATCAAAGCGAAGAATACGATAAGCAAGGTATCGATCTGGTTCATCAGAAAACTCAGGCCCAGGTGGTGTACCACGTCGGTGAAGACGATATTCTGATACAATGATAGATCGGTGCGTGGGACCAGTTCTCCCAGGAAGGAGTAGGCTATGAAGAGCCAGTAGGAGGCGCATAGAGTAATGGGCACCATCAGGAAGGCTAGAGTTACGTGAATTTTATCGTGAGTATACAATTCGAGAATAAAGAAGAGACCAAGCAGGATGATGATCATGGGCGTAGATATCTGGTGGACCAAAAGCATGAAAATGACTGTAATCACAACAAGAACTTTCCTGACCGTGGGTCTGACGGTGGAGTATCGTGCATCTGCTCCTGAGGTTGTCAGGGAATAGAGTAGGTAGAGAAGGATGAGAAATCCAACATAGGCCATGGTCCTTGTCACCATATATGTGCCATAATATATGACGTCGGCGTTCATAGCGTACATAAGAGCGATTATGAGTGAGATCTGCTCGTCGTGGAATATGACGTTGACCAGGTAATATAGGAATAATACCGTTGAGGAGAAGACCAGACCCGTGGTGATAAAGAGCGAGGTCTGAATATCCAGCCCGATGATATGCGAAGAAATGGCCACGAACACATGATACAGGGGAAAGTGAGTGTAATTTCCGAATCCTCCCGGGATGACATGTCCTGAGAGATAGGTGACAGTGGACATGTAGGTGTGGGGCAGAATATCTGTCCACCCGAAGTACAGGGCCGGCCGCAGGGTATAACTGTAGATCGTGACTGCAAGGGTAAGCATGATCTCGATGAGCACCACTGCAGGTGCCAGTCCCCTGGACAAGATCTGGATGAAAATGATGGCATATAGGATAAGTATCGTCAGAAGACCCCATTTTGATCCGGCAGGAGTCATCAGAAAGATCAGGATGGTGAATACGTAAAAGAGCGAGAACAACATCACTGACCTTGCACAATTGTACGAATATACTTCGGTTGTTTTTGAGAGGTCGAGATCCTTCTTTTTAATGAGAATAAACGTGAATGACCCCAGAATTGCAGGAATCGCCATGACCGAACCGTTGATCAGATAACCTATCCTGTCGATCAGAAGGCAGAATATACAACCTGCGATATAGGCAAGCAATACCAGATACGGGAAAATATTGGCTAAATTCTCAAACAACCGGATCTTCATCTGAGATTCCGTTCCTTTCTTTGAATGGGGACATATCTTCAGCATTCGTATGTAATGAACCTCATCTTATGGAGGGTATAGGTTCGTTAAGAGAGGTACTCTAATATAATCTTATGGGCACTCCTGCTGGTATGAAGACCGCGCCCTCCGGGTATGGAGAGCGTCTGCTCGAACAGGCTGCCTTTCTTTGGTTGCAGACGGTTTGATTTGCCGCAGGCAATACCTTGAGCTGTTTTGATGAGCGCTATCCAGAGATGTTTTGACTTCTGCTTAGTGATATGGCCGTACGCGATTTCTCCTGCAGACTCATAGACTGCCAGGGTGAGTCCACCCAGTTCACCAGTTGCTTCTGACTAGCAAACTGGCTGATCTTCCCAACAAAAATTACCGCACCATCGTTGAGCCCGGTACCCGGCACACCTATCACGATCTACATGGGTCCTTCATCATAGGTAGGATCCCTGAGGATGCGCTCCTCGTGCTGAACAATTTGAGCATTGATATGCTTGACTGACTAGAAGGATTGCCGGATGATAAAGGCTTCATCCTGAACAGGCAGGAAACCCCGCGCCTGTGCGAGGGATAACTCACGGGCAACCCGTTCTTCGATCAGTCTCCGGTTGGGTCTGCGTGAGCTGATCTTGACATCGATCAGGGCATGGAGTCTCAGCCACCCCGGTGAACCTCCCACTTCTCTCGCATCCATTTGTCCCGGTTGGTGACCTGGTCCCAGTCCTGTCGACGGCGATGGTGCCACCTGCAGCGAGGAGTTCGGGCTTTATTTCGAGCGAGAGGTCCCGGAGCTTGATCGGCAGAAGAGGGGTAGAGTCTGCCGCCGTGAAACCGGGGATGAGGGTCGCGAGTATCCGGACAACCTCCCCATCTGGTAGCAGGGCGTCGGGGAAGAGGATGTGGATGCAGGCTGTCTACGCAATGAAGGGTTCGAGATACTGAAAGGGACAGCCCCCTTACTGACGTCCATCCCGTCAAGAAGTTCGTCCCACGGGTGAAGCATTGCCGGGAAAATATTCGCCCAGAAGAAACATTTTAAATACGTGAAGAAGACAGGAAAATCAATTCACGGAATGATACTGAGACTTATGTCAGAAAACGTGCTGAAATCAGGGCACTTTCCTGTCCTTAAGGAACAGGAGAATGTTGGATATCCATTTGCCAAAACGCCAGTGAGACATTCCCGGGGCGTCAAGAAGTACGATCTTTCAACAGGCGAGGTATCATGAATGGGAAAATGGAAGTGAGAAGACTGGACAACGGTGAATTATCAGCGTGGGACGAGTTAGTCGCCGGCTCAGTCCAGGGAACTGTTTTCCATACGAGCGACTGGTTATGCAAGACTGCTTCATCTCTGAATCAGATGCCGATTCTACTCGGCTGCTATGAAGACGAGGAACTGATCGGGGGCTGTTCCTTTCTCCAGTCAAACCAATATAATTGGCTTAAAATAGCTTCTTCCATAGCAATGCTAACCCCCTATGGCGGGGTGGTGATTGCCAGCATAGAAAGTACAAAGCGAAGGGAAACGGAATTGCAGAACAATAAAGTCATCGCAGCCATTCGGGAATATATCACTCAGCAGAGATTTGACTACGTGAACCTGATAAATTCTCCAGGATTGCAAGATATTCGGCCGTTCACCCAAAACGGATGGGATTCAAAAGTGTATTACACATATATACTTCCGATCAACGGGAATCTGTTTGACAGGATATCAAAAAATGCACGGAGGAGTATTCGTAAAGCCCGAAAACTTGGCATATATGTAATGCAGCATTTCGACACCGAGCTGTATTGGGAACTAACCACTGATACCTTCAGAAAACATAAATCTCCCCCTCCCTTCTCTAAAGAGCATCTTGTGAACATGTTGAACATGATCAAGGACAAGGGCTTAGGTGAGATGTGGGTCGCCAAGACTTCTTCAGAGGAGATTGCTGCCGCGGAAATTATTCTTAAATATACAAAGAATGTTTATCGTTGGTCTGCCGCGTCTTCGGAAGAACATCTGAATTCAGGGGCCGTTTCACTTCTGCTCTGGGAAATCTTCAATGGCATAAGAGATCACAATTACACATCGATCAATTTGATGGCAGGAAACACCGCGCACCTGAGTACTTTCATAGCAAGTTACAATCCCAATCTTATCCCATACTATGGCGTAGAACTTCAGAGAAAAAAGTACAGAGTTTTAAAGGGGTTAAAATCGACACTGTCGCGATAAATTTCTTTAATCAAGTCTGTGACACGGATGCTGCACCCGGCTGGTCACCAAACGGAAACAGGAAGCAATCCGGATTAGAACATCATATTTTCAACCATTCCCCTTTAGGAACGTTAAGCTGAACGGACTCGGCAAGGGGATCATTGCCGTGGCACTCAAGAGCGCCACAACTCTCCGGCATCCGATCACGGTGGTCTGCGAACAGGCGGACACGTATGGCCTTTCCCAAGCGATCTGGCAGAGGGGTGGAGAGCATGCATTCGAAGTGTAAGAACAATGGAGAGGTCAGGGCTCAACCCGTTTCAGCCAAACTTCCCTCCAGAAAAGTAAGCAAGACCTGTCACACGCATGGTGCCTTTTCCCATCGCAGTAGACCCCCTCCAGAAAAACCGTAGGACTCCTTAATACTCTTACTTCACCATCAGATTCAAGGGTGATCGAACGTACCTTTTTAAACACGCGGCATTTTTTCCCACAAAAATCCTCCATTTCGGGCATGAAGAGCAAACCTTTGTACTTCCCGTTGTCATCAAGCGTGGAGAGGACTTCTTCTAAAGACCGGACCTGAACAAATTCACCGGGTTGCAGATCAAGTATCTCTTCCACAGGCATAACCTCCTTTTTTACAATTGTTGGTCGATTTGTGTCGCAAGCGTCGTTACTTGCAGGTGAAATTATCAGCTGAGCCTGCCTCCACAACGGAACGACATATGGAACCTGTTTAACAATAGATACCAACGGAGCCTTGATAGAATCATTCCATGCCCTCTGCATGCGAAATCTGTATGATGGCCGTGTAAATCCGTATACCTCCTGAGCCATGAAGGTACAGGGCTTTACTTGGTTGTTCATATTACCCCCCCTTTTTACCAAAAAATTAACGTTCGGATCTCTCTGACCAGCAGATACACATTTAAATAATCTTTTGCAATCATCAGGGCCTCTACCAGCCCATCTTAGACAGTTTCTAGAAAAAGTGCAAGATTCAACCTCACACTTTCACTTTCTATCCAACAACATGATCAACATAAACTCTGATTTGACAGGGACTAATGCCATAATACTATATAAACCATTTGTATCAGGCACGATTCCCGATACGTCCGGAGAACAACGCAGGATTCAGGAATAGGTTTTGGGTCTGGATTTAAAACGGGGAAGTGTGGTGAATTATGACTGAAAAGAGTTTCAAATGATCCCTCTCAAATACTTCATCAGTCCCCAATTGACTCTCTTCCAGCGAGTATGGGGGGATCGATCTCTCCTGAAAAAGAAGGTCCGCCTACCGGCACAAAAACTATTTCTGAGTGAAACCCCAGGCGCCCATGGACAAGACCATGCACAGGGTTGCCTGCGGTCATCCCCTGCCGAACAAGGAGAACCGGGGAAGTAAGAAGGCCATCGGTAGAACCTGTTCCCCGGTAGAGTAGCCATTTGCCATCCTGGGGCAGGTGCTGAACTTCACCACCTCACGGTCACAAACCGTTACAAAGACGATCACTACTCATTAATACCCGCAATGTATTGTATAGAAAGCCTTTTTGACATCTGGAAGGATAATGGCTCACCTATGGGCTATTCCATACAGGAACTGTCAGAAGAAAATGCAGAGGCCTGGGATGAGTTTAACAACCGATGTCCAGAGGGGACATTCTTCCATAACATAAAATGGAAGAAGGCACTGGAAAATGCACTCAACGTCGATCCAACATACTGGATCATTTCAAGAGGCCGGAAGATAGTCGGCATCGTTCCTTCAAAAAATCGCACACTAATGTTTTTAAAGGGGTTAGAAACCCTCCCTCATTCGGAGTTCAACAGCATCTTACTGGATGACAATTTTAATCCCCAGGATCTGCATGAGATACTTACCCTGTTCGCATCAAAGTATTCCTTTTTGTTTCTGAATACGAACAAACAAGAATTTCTGGACTATATAGAATACGACCATTACCTCTCTGACAATGTGGGGAATATGGTACTGAACTTGCAACAGAAACCGCCAGAGACCATCTGGAAAAATTTCCCCGCCAAAAATGGACAGAGAAAATTTATTCGCAGGTTCGATGAAAAAGGATTTAAAATCCATGAAACTCGCGAACAGGAGGACATGAAAACATTTCATCGGTACTACGCCGAAAATCTTATACGCATAAACACAGACGTTTTGCCACTCACATTTTTCCAGAAACTTCCGGAAATATTTTCAGCGAATGAGATGCGCGTGACATTACTATCGAAAGAGAACACTTACGCCGGAGGATTGCTCACTTTCATGCATCCAGCCAGCAAGACAGCATATTTCCAGTACCTCTCTTTGAATAGAAACCTACCCAATACATACCACCCCACCTATTTTCTCTTCTGGGAGGGGCTTAACTGGGCATGGGACAACGGATATGAAAAGATCTCCTTTGGCCGGCAAAAAATGGATCTTAAAAATCCCCGTTTCCGGATAAAGGCAGATTTTGGAGCTGAGTATAGACCAATATATTCACAAATTGTTCTGTTCTCTAAAACAACCTCGTTACTCTACCGGATAAAAAAACTGCGCACCAGAAGGAACAGTATGCCTCTATAAACAGAAATACTGATAAGACGATTAGAAGCCAGAATACTCGATAGAAGATGCATCGAACGCCCCTGACGCATAAGCCGCCAGCCCGGACCATACGGGCACCTGTTTACGCACGAACATAGCCATCCAGGGTTCCACCGGGCAGGGTCGGCCTTCCGGCCCATATACGACACTAGCAGGGTCAAAATCGGTACTCAAGAGAACACTCGGGAAGAGCCTCAAAGCCAGAAAATACCGGTGTCAAGTAAAGGAAATTCTACAATATCGGAAGAACGATCATGCCATGTCAACGGCGGGATACTTTTCCCCAAAAGTGGCGGTATAATTTTCCCCACTTGACTTCATAATTCTATCCCTATCATCCCGGAAGCGTATGGGAGAAGAGCCCCTGCTTCCGCCGTTCCTTCAGGCGGTAGCTGTCCCCTTTGATATTCACCGTCGTACAGTGATGCAGGATCCTATCCAGCACCGCCGCAGCGATCACGTGGTCGCCGAAGATCTGTCGAATAGGGAGATGGTGTTACCACCCTCCCCCCTTCCAAGAACGCACCGTGCGACTTTCACCGCAGTACGCTCACGCATTTCACGACCCGTCTACCGGGCGGCCCGATGCGAAAAATGAGAATTTGGTTTGTACCCATGGCGTCTGTTTCTTGATGCGCTCCCTTCTTTCAAGGAAATAATTCCGGTCTAGATAGGGGTTGGCTTCAAGTTTGGGATAGGTATATCTCCGGATAGAAGTATCGGAGAATTGAAGAAGGGTATTCACTTTCGTCTTAAATACCCATTTTCTGCTCTTTTCTGGATGCCAGTATTTTCGAGCTATCCATCTCTTTCCTTTGTTGGTATGTCGGTGTTTTGCCCATCTCCAGGTAACTGTCCAGATATAGTTATCCATCATTTTGAATGTGTCCGAGGCAACAATGTGACGATGATAATTTGCCCATCCTCGGATGATTGGATTGAGAGTCCGGATAAGTTCATCCTGTGTCCATGCTTGAGCCTGGTGAATTGTTGCCTTGATCTTTTCCCGAATTGACGTAATCGATTTCATGGATGGCTTGATGAGAAGTTTTCCCCTGTATTTGCGGAAATTCCATCCAAGAAAGTCAAATCCATCCTCGATATGGGTTATCAGGGTCTTCTCGCTTGACAGTTCAAGTCCTCGTGGTGCAAGGAATTCCCGAATGGTTTCTTTTGCTTCCTCTGCTATCTCTTTTGTAGGGGTGATGACCAAGAAATCATCTGCATAGCGAGTGAGGTAGATTCTTGTTCTGGGAAATCGTTCCTTGAGGGCTGCTTCCATCCCATCCAACGTCATATTGGCGAGGATTGGAGAAACCAGGCCACCTTGAGGGGTTCCTCTGTCTGTAGGATAAAGTTTCTGATCAAAGACAAATCCCGCTTTCAGGAATTGTCCCAGGATCGATTGATCCATTGGGATATGATTCTTGAGCCAGTCATGGGAGATGGCATCAAAACACCCTCGAATGTCTCCTTCCAGAATCCACTTGTTCGAACCCTTTTGGCTGAGGCAGAGGAACGCGTATTGTGATGCGTCCTGTGCACAGCGGAAGAGTCTGAACCCAAATGATCGGGGGTCTGCTGTGGTTTCTGCGATAGGCTGGAGAGCCAGCGCGTAGAGGGCCTGCATCGCCCGGTCATACATGGTTGGAATGGAGATAGGACGTTTGGTATCCTTCCCGGGTTTAGGGATATAGATACGTCGTAGTGGTTGTGCCCGATACTGGCGATCCGTAAGACTCAGGGCTGCACGCATCTTCTCAGCTGCAGTGTTCCAGAGTTCCCCGTCAACGCCGGGTGTTCGTTTACCCTTATTCTGAGTCACAATTCGCACTGCAAGCAGTTTTGCCGAGTGTGAATGAGTAAGCAGGTAACTCAGTCGTTTTACCAAATTCCATTTTCTTTCATCGGTAGCCTTTGCAATCCGGGTCTGTAGCCTGTTAACAGCAGATCTCACGTTGTCCCACTCAATGGAATTCCATTGTTGGGCAAGATCATCGTCAGTATGTTTCTCGCCGGTTGGCGTCGTTGAATGACATACTTCCCATGAAAAAGCCGGTGTACCAGTTTCTCTCGTGTCCCCTCAGGCTGGAATGATCCTGCCTTGTTCCCCGGGCAAGAATATTGTTGGAACTCTTCCAGCACCTGCCTCGGGCACCATCCTCGATTCGCAAAAGATTCAGTTCTCGTGGAGGTTTGGGCTATAGGCAGAGCGCTTCCGCTCATTCGATCACCCCGCTTGCGTCTTCCCTTCGGGGCCGTATCAGCTAGGATCCGGGTCTCGTTTCTTGAGGGAACCTGAGTGCATCCGTCAGCAGGGCAAGCACCTGCTCAAGTGTGTAGTCGGGTGATGCCGGGATACGGATCGTATGCATCTTCCGGGGTTCCGGAGTTACCGGTTCGCTGTATTTGTCAACGTATTCCTCATCGTCGACGATGAGGTGCCAGATGATGGTGATCATCTTCCGGGCCAGAGCGACGATCGCCTTGCCCGTTCCGATCACCGCCTTCTTCACCTCATACCAGTCACGCAGAACATTCTGTCGTGCCCTTGCGGCAGCGTGAGCCGCCTGGATGAGGATCCACCGGACAAGCCGCGAACCCCGTTTGGTGATCGAGCGCTTGATGATATGATTCGCGGATTGGTACACCTTTGGCACAATCCCAACCCAACTGGCCAACGTATCGCCGGAGAGGAAATCCTTGAAAGTCCCAATCTCAGCAAGAAGCGTGATCGCGGCGATAACTCCGATGCCGGGAACCGTTGTGAGAATCTGATACTCCCGGGGATACGTCTGGAGGGTATAGACACGGACTTCGTCCGTGATTCGTTCGATCTCCTCATCGAGTTGCTTGACGATACGGAGGCAGTGACCTAACTGCATCAGAGCACCCGGCGACAGCGTCTGGGTAAGCAACTCGTGCAGTTCCGTTTCTTTCCGATCTCGCACATAAGAAGGGATGGACTGAAGAATGTCGTCGACCGATGCACCATCCAGGATTCCCTGCAGAATGCGCTGGCCCGAAACGCCGAAGATGTCGGTGAGGAGCCGGGAGAGGTGGAAGAGTTCTCCGTCGAGAATGCTGTGGATCCGATTCTTGATATCGGTACGCTTTCGGACAAGAAAGTGACGCAACCGGACCATCTTCCGGAAGTCACGGTGGCGGCGCGGCATGACCCGTGACGGAGCGATCATCCCTTTGAGAGCAAGGAGAGCAATCATCTCGGAGTCGATCGTGTCGGTCTTCTTATGCGCCAGCACTTTGATGTCATAGGCATTCCCGACAAGCACCGGGATATGATCGATCAGCAGGTCGTAGATGCAGACCCAGTAATCGGAGGTGGACTCACAGCCAACCACATCACAGTTATGGTCGAGAATCAAACCTTTCAGTCCAAGTAACCCATCAAGAGTTCTTGGAAATGGTTGCTGGATCTTGGTGCCGTTCAGCCAGAGAATAGTCACCTGGATGAACTTCTTATGGACATCAAGACCAGCGGCAACCTGATAGTTCGGTGACATAGCAGATCCCTTCATGAATGGGGTAGATGAATTTCCTTGAAGGCCCCTTTCCCATACGCGATCCCGGTCGCAGTTCAGCCTTCGATGGCAATTCAACGGTTGGTTTCACGGACGGAGTTGAACTCCATAGTATGGACAACCTGCTCTACCCCGACCAGATATGGAGGGCAGAAGGGAGGGCATTTTTCATTCGTTAAGCATGATGCAAAGTATCATAGGGGTTTCACGGGTTTACCTTCCTTCGTTGCTGTGAAATACCTGTCCCACGTCTGCACCCTTTCAGGTTAAGGTATCAACCTCTATCCTGCCCGTTACCGGCAGGCATTCGCTTCTTGGGACATCCTGTCCCGTCTACACCTTTTGTCGGTCTTACGACCTCCATACCGCTTATGCGGAGTGTATACGGATTTCCAAGTTCCATATCAGGGATACTTGTGAATGTTGTAGGAGCCATCTATAGACCGGGAATCATTGTGTCCGTCCGTCGTCATGTGGGGCGATCCAATAACGACCTGATTCCGTACCGTTTTGGTCCGGGCGTGGTAACCACCCTGGTTTCGCCCGTTGGCGATCACGATCCTTTAACGATGATTCAGCGTTTGCTTCTCCGTGACATTCTTTTCCTAGCAGATTGAACTGATCAGGGTTCTGTTCTTCTCCACATTGTCTCATGGGCTTCACACCCTCCTGTTACCAGGAACGCATGCCATGATAGGAACATCCCAGACAGAAAGGATGGCGGATTTATCCGCAATCCCCGATATAGCTTCTTGTCGCACCGCCCCACTCGCCGTAGGACTTGTTCGAGGTGAAGATCGTCGATGATTTCTCGTATCGCCGGGAGATCAGGCTGAAAAAACAATGAGCTCCTTCGCTATTGAAGGGCAGATACCCCATCTCATCGACGATCAGGAGATGAAACTTCGTGAGCGCCTTGATCCGCTCTTCGAGTTTGTTCTCCCGGTTCGCTTTCATCAGTCGCTCAATGAGACCGGATGCATTCGCATACTGCACCCGGAATCCCTGTTTCACCGCCTCGTGGCCGAGAGCCAGGGCAAGGTGGGTCTTCCCCACTCCCGGAGGCCCTAAGAAGACAACATTCTCCGCGTGATGAATGAACCGCAACGACGCCAGATCCCGGATCACCGCTGGATCGAGCGAGGGTTGAAAACTGACATCAAAATCATCGAGCCGCTTCTCCATCGGAAACGCGGCCAACCGCATCCGGAACTCACGAGCACGCTCCTCCTTGCTCTTCACCTCCTGATCCAGAAGATAGTCGATGACCTCAAGCGTCGATCGTTCCTCCTTTGCAGCAATCTCGAGGGAGTTATCCAGGAGCGCCTCGAACGTCGTCAGTTTGAGGCGGTTCAGGTTGTCATGCACCCGCTCGTAGGTCAGAGCACTCATGGCTGCACCTCCCCGGAGAGCCCCTCATAGACCGAGAGAGATCGATGTTCGACCTCAGGCCCGATCAGCCGAAAGAATGGCCGTGAGGCCACTCCGGATTGAGTATTGCACCGCATGGCTTCGGCAAGAAGGCCGGAGAAGTGTTCCCTCTCCCGGATGATCCGGGCATGTCCGGGAACGATGGTATGCCTGCAGACAGTCTCAGTGCCGACCCTGACGATCATCTGATCGCCCTGGATCTCCAGAATAGCCTCTCTCCCAGCGTATCGGTACGGTACCGAGTAGCGGTTGCCAAGATAGGAGAGGTACGCTTCGCGCGAGATCTTCCGGTGCTCCTCCCGGCGCAAGAGGTACGGGGGGATCGCGGTTATGGATTTCAGGTTCTCCTGGTGCAGGCGATCGACCGGGATCTCGTGGGTGGTGCCGTGGGATTCGGCGTTGACCCGGTTGCACCACTGCCGAACCTGCCGGTTCATGTCGGCGAGGGATGAGAAGGCTCCTCCGAGGAGGAAGTCGCGTTTCACGTAGCCGATGGTGTTTTCGATCTTTCCTTTGGTCTGGGGACAGTAGGGTTTGCAGAGCCGGGGAATGAAGCCATGATGCAAGAAGAAGTCCTCGAATTTCGGGTTCCACTGGTGGTCGCTGGCACGGAATGCCCGTTTGAGGATCACCGTCTTGATGTTGTCATACAGGATCTCCTCGGTGTACCCGCCGAAGGAGTCGAAGGCATCGAGGTGGCACTGGATGAGGGTGGGGGTATCCGTGGAGAGGGTGAAGACCACGTGTCGCATTCGGGAATAGCCGAGGATCATGCTGAAGCAGTACAGTTTTCTCTGCCGGCCGTCCGCCTTAAGATGGCCACACTCGCCCCAGTCCACCTGTGCCTGGACGCCGGGTTTGGTCTCATACCGAAAAACAGCCTGTACGGGTGTGTGAGGGCGAATCGTCCGGATGTAGTCTTTGACGATGGTGTACTTCCCGGCAAATCCCTGTTCCTGGATCTCCCGATAAATTCGGGCAGCACTCAAAGGATAGTCAGCAATACGGTTCTGGATGTAGTCCTTATAGGCAGCGAGTTTGCCTGGTTTACCGGTTCTTGGCTGGGCCGAAGGCGGTGTCTGGGTGGCGAGGTATTTGCGTACGGTCTTGCGATCAACCCCAGTCGTCTGGGCGATCTGACTGATGTTCAGTCCTTGATTGTAGAGATCGCGGATCATTAAGAATTCCTCCATCGTTAGCATTGCCACAACCCTCAGGTGCGTCTATGAGGGTTATCGGGTGGGGAATTTTATCCCGCCGAAAGTGGGGAATTTTACACCGCCGTTGACAGCCAGGACGATCATCACTCGGGATCGAGCGTTTCTACAAAGCCGATATTTGATAGGGTGCGGCAGGTCTGTGCCGATGGCGGCCGCTCTTTCGCGGCAAGGCATCAGAAATGTTCCGGGATGTGATCCAGATGAAATGAATGATGCCTTATTTCTTAAAAACACATTGTTGCTGCAGACTGCCCAGGTTACTCCGATGAGCGGTTAACGCAGCGCAGGCGCGCATAACATTTTTATGGTGTTAAGTAGATTTCAGAGTGCCACAGCAGCCTTGAGAACAGAAATGCCTAAGAATTAGACTCAATTCCCGAAATCCCGCCTGAAACATCGGGCTCTGTCAGCAAAGCCGGGGTCCCCTCCGGCTATCTTCTTGCAGGGGCTTCTCTTTGCGCCGTATCGATATTCTTATGCAACGGTGGCGGAGATCTGGCGAACCTATCAGGATTCACCGGATCGGTTACCGCCTGCCTCAGCACAGAGGAGTGATAGAGCTCCTCACGTTGCCACGAAGCCCGGTGTCCGGGTACTGCGAACGCTGTTGTACGTCGGCTTCATGGTGGTTTCTTGGACCCGGAACATGGTGCAAAAGTGCTTTACCCGCCCTGCCTTTTTCCGGGGC